>Ga0209375_1001589_pt1 | contig 17029 bp, 16 predicted proteins | sample GraSoiAngelo_131_FD_185888 | JGI IMG/M metagenome (GOLD analysis project Ga0209375, IMG submission 185888) | Grasslands soil microbial communities from the Angelo Coastal Reserve, California, USA - 14_0929_02_30cm (SPAdes) (version 2) | ecosystem: Environmental > Terrestrial > Soil > Grasslands ... | reverse complement strand
TGGCGTCGTCGCAGACGAGGACAGTGTGGCTCACACATCCTCCCTAGGAAGACAGAATGGGGGTTAGCAGCGCGTCGGTATCGAGAACCACGAAGAGTTGACCGGCGCGGCGCCCGACGGCCCGCACTAGCGTCGGATCGATGCCGGGCAGTGCCTGCCGGCGTTCCAGCGCCTCTCCACCCACCGAGAGGAGGTCCACGACCTCATCGACCGTGAAACCGAGGACCTTTTTGCCCCCGTCCAGCTCGAGCAACACCGTCGTCCCCGCCACGTCTCCCCCTTCTCCTCCCACCCTCTCTCCCCCTCCACCCGCCCCGCCACCGGTCATGGGGTCTGAGGCGGGGGCAGGAGCAGGGGCAGGGCTTGGGGCGGACCCGGAAGCGGGGGCGGGGGGGAGGGGGGGGGCGGGGGCGGCCTGACGCAACGCCCGCCATCCCTCCACCACCGTCACGAGGGTGCCCCGCACGTTCACAATTCCTGCCACGACTGGGGGCGCCCCGGGGATCCGGGTCGGCTCCAGCCGCGGCAGGATTTCACGGACCCGCTCTGCCTCGGTGGCGCAGAGGAGGTTGCCCACCCGAAACAGCAGCAGTCGGACGACCCCCGCGTCACTCATCCGATGCGAAGAAGCCAAGATACTGCAAGGGGTTGCGTTGAGCAAGCAGATTCGAATCGGCCGCCGCTTCCGCGAGGGCCGGGCGAAGCTCCGCCGGCCATTCCGAGCGCAGCGTCAGCTGCGCACCGCTCACCGGATGGGGGAGGGCCAGCAGAGCGGCGTGGAGCAGCTGGCGCGGAGCAAGGGCTTCGAGGCGTTCGGCCGCCTGTCGCTGTGACGGCGTGACGCGCCGGCTGCCGCCGAAGGCGTACTCGCGGTCGCCGACCACGGGGTGCCCGACGTGCGCGAGGTGGACGCGAATCTGATGGGTACGCCCCGTGCCGAGCGTGACCCGCAGCAGATCGGTCTGGGCAAAGCGCGCGGTGACGCGCACGTGCGTGACCGCGTGGCGGCCGCCCGCCCGTACCGTCATGCGCTTGCGATCCGCCGGATCGCGAGCCATCGGTGCCTCGATGTCCACGGGACTCTTGGCGAAGTGCCCCCAGGCGAGGGCGGCGTAGACGCGGCTCACCTGGCGCCGCTCGATCAGGCTCGTGAGACGGCGGTGTGCGACGTCGGTCTTCGCCACCAGGAGGAGCCCCGAGGTATCACGGTCGAGTCGATGCACGATACCGGGCCGCCCTTCGGCCGCGCCGTCCGGCGCGAGCGCCGTCCCCCGCTCCGTCAGCACGTTCACGAGCGTGTCATCCCAGTGCCCGGGGCCCGGGTGGACGACCAGGCCGGCCGGCTTGTCCAGCACCGCGAGGTGCTCGTCTTCGTATGCAAACGTCAGGTCGCGGTGCGCGGGGGCGTAGCTTCTGGGCCGCGGTTCCGCGGCGGGCATGTCGACGGACACCACCGCACCCCGCTCCAGTTGCGTCGAGGCGCGCAGGGGTCGTCCGTGGAGGGTGACGCGTTTGTCGGCGATGATGCGGGCGGCGACGGTGCGGGACAGCGCTAACTGGTCGGCGAGGAACCGGTCGAGCCGCTCCGTTTCCGGGGTGAGGATGCAGAAGGTGATGGCGGCCATCAGGGCTCGGCCGCGCCGGCCTCCTTCGCGCGCTCGTGCGTCCGCCCTTCGAGCCAGAGGGAGATCGCGAGCGCGATCGCCCCGACCGTGATCGCCGAGTCGGCCACGTTGAAGGTCGGCCACCGCGCGTTGCCGATTCCCACGTCCACGAAGTCCACGACGCCCTGCGCGCTGCGAATCCGGTCGATCACGTTGCCGACCGCGCCGGCGCAGACGAGCGCCAGGGCAACGAGCCGGAAGCGATCGCCCGGGCGCGCCGAGACCACCATGGAGCGCAGCACGAACAGCGCGACGATCGCCAGCCCGAAGAAGATCCAGCGCGAGTACGCTTCGCCGCCGAGGCACAGGCCGAACGCCGCGCACTTGTTGAACACGAGCCGCAGCTGGACGAAATCGCCGATGACCTGAATCGGGAGGTGACGCGCCAGAACGGCCTCGGCCACGAGCTTGGTGACCAGATCCGCCGCGACGACCGCGCCGGCGATCGTCCAGAACAACCGGCGGTCAGCGGCGTTTTCCATCTTCCTCCTTCGCCTTGCATTTGATGCACAATCGGGCGTGGGGCAGCGCATCCAGGCGCTCGAAGCCGATCTCCTCGCCGCATTGCTCGCACTTGCCGAACCTGTCGGGGGCCTGGAACAACCGCCGCAGGGCCTGGTTCACGTGCCAGAGATACCGGCCCTCTTGCGAGGCGAACAGGAATGCCTTCTCGCGCTCCATCGCGTCCGTCCCCTGATCGGCCATGTGGAACGAGTAGCTCGAGAGGTCCCCGTCGGAGGCCTGCAGGCTCGAATTGAAGGACTCGTCGTAGTAGCCGAGCTCCTTCATCACCCGGGCGCGCTCCTCGTGGAGGCGCTTCTCGAGGTGGGCCAGCTGCTTCTTGTTCAGGCCGCCCTTGGTCGCCTTGGACTTGACTTTGGTCTTCGATTTCGTCGGCATTATCGCGTACCGCCCTTTCTTCCGTCATGGCGCCGGAGCGCAATCGTCACCCGGCGAGCCTCGATGTCAACGTCCCGCTTGAGATCCGCTTCTTCCAGCACCGCTCCCAACACCAGCTTGCGCGTCAGCGTTTCGCCTTCCACGAACCCCTGGAACGCCGACACAGCGGCGACGACCTCCGGGGCGCCGGCGACGCTCAGCTCGATGCGCGTCGTGTATTCATAGCCCGCCTCCTTGCGGAGACGTTGCACACGGTTCACGAGCTCGCGCGCCAGACCCTCCTGGATCAGGTCTGCCGTCAGCCGGGGGTCGACCGCCACCACGTAGGGGCCGTCCGCCTGCACCGCCCAGTCGCTCGCGACCTCGCGGGTCACCAGCACGTCCTCGGGCCGGAACTCGAACTCCCCGGACCGCACGGGGTCACCATGTTCCAGCGCCTGGAGCTCTGCCGCGGTGAGCTGCGACACGGCGGCGGCGGCCCGGGGCGTATCCTTGCCGTAACGCTTGCCCAGCGTGCGGAAGTCCGGCTTCCCCTTCAGCCGGACGAGGTCGTGATCCGAGCCCGCCACTTCCACGACCTTGGCGTTCACTTCGGCGGCCAAGATATCTAACAGGTCTGCCAAGGCTGGGCCCCGGACCGCCGGTGGAACCACGACCTGTACCTTGGCGACGGGCTGCCGGACGTGGAGCTGCTTGGTCTCGCGCGCCGCCCGCACCAGCGAGGCGAGCTTGCGCACGGCCGCCATGGCCAGGAGCAGCTCCGGAGTCCGGCGGCCTTGATCGGCGGGAAACGACGCCAGGTGGACCGAGGTTCCCGTGAGCGCGCGATGCATCCAGTCGGAGAGGAAGGGCGCGGCCGGCGCGAGCAGACGGGCCGAGGTCACCAGGGCCTCGTGCAGGGTTTCGAGTGCCACGGTATCCGTGGCCCGATCGGGAGCCCAGAAGCGCGGCCGGTTGCGCCGGACATACCAGCGCGACAGATCCTCGCCCACGAAGTCCATGATCCCCCGTACGCCCGCCGTCACGTCGTAGTCCGACCACGCGCGCCGTACCTCGCCCACCACCTCGTCGAGCCGCGCGAGCAGCCACCGGTCCGCCGGCGGCCGCTTCTCGAACGCGGTTCCGGCCCCGTCCGCCGGCGACGGCGGCGTCCAGCTCTCCGCGTAGCGACGGAAGAACTCGTAGGTGCTGCGAAACGCGTTGAGGAATCCCCCCGTGATCTCGGGCACCTGCCGGCGATCGAACCGCTTTTTCTGCCATACCTGACTCTGACCAAGCAGGTAGAGCCGCACCGCGTCCGCGCCGTACTCCTCGATCACTTCCCAGGGATTCACGACGTTGCCGCGACTCTTCGACATCTTCTGACCCTGCGCGTCGACGACCAGCTCGTTCACGATCACGTTCTTGTAGACGAGCGCGTCGAATGCGGTGACACCGATCGCGAGCAACGAATAGAACCAGCCGCGCGTCTGGTCTACGCCCTCGCAAATGAAGTCGGCCGGGTAATGCGCCTTGAAGTCGGCCTGATGCGCGAACGGGTAGTGCCACTGGGCGTAGGGCATCGCGCCGGAGTCGAACCACGCGTCGATGACCTCGGGCACGCGGCGCATGGTGCCACCGCACACGCGGCACCGCCACGAGTACTCGTCGATGGCCGGCTTGTGGGGATCGAAGTCCTTCGGCAAGCGCTTGCCCCAGCGCTCGGCCAGCTCCGCGTACGACCCGATCACCTCGCGGTGCTCCGCTTCGGCATCGCACTCCCACACGTTGAGCGGCGTGCCCCAGTATCGGTCCCGCGACAGGGCCCAATCCACGTTGTTCTCGAGCCATTCGCCGAACCTTCCGGTGCCCATTTCCGGCGGATGCCAGGCGACCTGGGCATTCACTTCCAGCAAGCGCGCCTTCACCGCGGTGGTACGGATGAACCACGAGCTCCGCGCGTAATAGATGAGCGCCGAGTCGCAGCGCCAGCAGAAGGGATAGCTGTGGGTGAACGGTAGCGTCTCGAGCCAGCGCCCGTCGTGTTTCAGCCGCTCGATGATCAGCTGGTTCGTTTCCTTGTCCGTGACGAGCCGGCCGTTGATCTCGGGCCACCGGGTATCCTGGAACGTGCCGTCGGGGGCGACGGGGTTCACGAACGCCAGGCCGTACTGTTGCGCCGCGGCGTAGTCGTCCGCGCCGAACGCCGGCGCCATGTGCACGAGGCCGGTCCCCTCCTCGGCGGACACGAAGGTCCCGGCGACCACGATGGCCCGTTGCCCCTCCTGCGGCAGCGGCACGACGTCGAGCGGCGGGACGTAGCGCTGACCGACGAGATCGCGCCCCCGGTACCCCGCGACCCGCGTCGCCTCGGCGAGCGGCTCGCCGTGCACGTGTACGTGCGCCGCCCGCTCCACGGCAACGACGTAGCGCACCCCTTCCACCTCGTACTCGCCGTATTCGAGGTCCGGGTGCACGGCGACCGCGATGTTGGCGAGCAGCGTCCAGGGCGTCGTCGTCCAGACGACGAGTTGGCGTTTCTCGTCGCTTGCGAGCGGGAACGTGACGAACACGGAATTCGTCTGGACGTCCTCGTAGCCGAGCGCCAGCTCGTGCGACGAGAGGGCGGTGCCGCAGCGTGGGCAGTACGGGAGCACTTTATGGCCGCGGTACAGCAGCGCCTTGTCGAACAGGCGCTTGAGCAGCCACCACACCGTCTCGATGTACTCGTTCGTGTACGTGATGTACGGATGCTCGTAGTCCAGCCAGTAGGCGATCCGCTCCGAGAGCGACTCCCAGTCGGTCTTGTACTTGAAGACGTTCTCGCGGCACAAGCGGTTGAACTTCTCGACGCCGTACGCTTCGATCTGCTTCTTGCCCGAGATACCGAGCATCCGCTCGACCTCGATCTCGACCGGCAGGCCGTGCGTGTCCCAGCCGGCGATGCGCGTTACCCCCTGCCCCAGCATGGTGTGATAGCGGCATACCAGGTCTTTGATGGTGCGGGCGAACACGTGATGGATGCCCGGCCGCCCGTTGGCGGTGGGCGGACCCTCGTAGAACACGAACGGCGGACCGTACCGCGCCGCGTCCTGCGTCTTTTGGAACAGGCGCTCGTGCTTCCACTCGGCCAGCAGCCGCTTCTCCAGGACGTCGGGCGAGAGCTTGGGGTCGAAGAGCGGGTAGGCCATCAGTTGAGGCGCTCCAGCACCCCGCGTACCAACGCCGTCAGGGCAGGCTCGGCGCCGCGGGCCACGGCGATGATCGCCTCGACCGACGTGGGCGCGAGAGCGTCCGGCAAACACTGATCCGTGATGATCGACACCCCCAGGACCTTCATTCCCATGTGCACCGCGGTGATCACCTCCGGCACCGTGCTCATGCCCACCACATCCGCCCCCATCGCGCGGAGCACGCGATACTCCGCCCGGGTCTCGAGGTTCGGCCCGGTGACCGCGACGTACACGCCTTCCCGCAGGATGATGCGCCGCTCCAGCGCGACGGCGCGGGCCAGCGCCCGCAGCGCGCCGTCGTACGCGTCCGACATGTCCGGGAAGCGCGGGCCGAGGGCCTCGTCGTTCGGGCCCACGAGCGGGTTGCCGTCGAGCAGATTGATGTGGTCCGCGATGAGCATGAGATCGCCGGGGCGCCACAGCGGGTGCATCCCGCCGCACGCGTTGGACACCACGAGGGTCCGGGCGCCGAGCCGGCCGAGGATCCGCACGGGCAACCCGATCTGCTGCGGCGTATAGCCCTCATAGCGGTGGAATCGCCCTCGCATCGCGACCACCCGTCTGCCGGCCAGGGTGCCGACGAGCAGCTCCCCCGCGTGGCTCTCGACCGTCGCGACCGGAAACCCGGGGATCTCCGTGTAGGGAATCCGCGCGTCCACCGCCACGTCTTCGGCGAGCCCGCCCAGCCCGGTGCCGAGGATGATCGCGACGTCGGGTACCACGCTCGTCCGCGCCCGGATGGCGCGGACCGCCGCGTCGATCATCAGCCCCGCTGACCGTCCAGTGCGCGCAGCTCGGCGAGTTGACGCTCGAGCAGCGCGCGGAACCCCGCCACGTACGCCAGGAACTGGCGCTCGACGTCGGCGCTCTGGCGCTGCACCTCGTTCTGGGAGGCCTTCGCCTCGTCCACCAGGCGCCGGCCTTCGGCTTGGGCCTCGCGCACGATCACTTGGGCCTCCCGCTCGGCCGTGGCCCGCGTTTCCTCGCGCAGCTGCTGCGCCGCCACGAGGGCGTCGTTCATCGCGCGCTCCCGCTCGCGGTACGCCTTGAGCTGCTCCCCCAGCGCCGCCAGCCGCTCCTCCAGCACCGACTTCTCCCGCAGGATCCGCTCGAGCTCGTCGGCCACACGTGCGCGAAAGTCCTCGACGCCCAGCGGCTCATAGCCCCGCAGGGTACGGCGGAAGTCCTGCTTGCGGACGTCGTGCGGAGTGAGATGGAACGCGTCGCCGCTCACGCCGGGTCCTCCCCGCCCCCCCTCTCGCGCTCCACTGTCTCCTCCCCCGCCCTCTCCGTTGTCCGCGGCCCGAACAGGACGGTCCCCAAGCGGATCACTGTTGCCCCTTCCTCGACGGCGGTGCCGTAGTCGGCGGACATCCCCATCGAGAGCGTCGGCAGCCATAGCCCCTCCTCCTGCTGCAGGGCGTCCCGCAACGCGCGCAATCCGCGGAACGTTCGCCGCTGCACGTCCTCGTCGTCGGTGAACGGCGCGATCGTCATCAGGCCTTCGAGCGCGAGATGCGGCTGCGCCGCGACGTGGCGCGCCAGCGACGACGCCTCGGCCGGCGTGCAGCCGCTCTTCTGCGCTTCTCCGGCCATGTTCACCTGCAGCAGCACGCGCTGCGTCGCGCCGTGCGCCGCGGCCCGCCGGTCCAGCTCATCGGCGAGCGCCACCGAATCAAGCGAATGGACCAGCGCGAAGCGCCCGGCCACGTGCTTCGCCTTGTTGCGTTGCAGATGCCCGATCAAGTGCCACGCCACCCGCCGGCCCGCGAGCGGTGGAGCGTCGAGCTTCTGCAGCGCCTCCTGCACCCGGTTCTCTCCCAGGTCGGTGACGCCCGCAGCCAGTGCGGCTTCCACCGCATCCACTCCGAAGCCCTTGGTGACCGCGACGAGCGTGACCGGGCCGGTCCGGCCCGCCGCGGCCTGCCGTCGAGCGATCTCGGCCCGTACGTGGGCCAGCCGCTCGGGCAGGGCTCCAAAATCCATAACCGCAAAAAGTATCTCGGGGCCCTGCGTGAAACAATCGGGGGGTCAGCTGGCTGGTGCCGTAACTCGTTCGCCACCTTCGAGGTGCGAGATCGCGCCGGACAGGAGGTCGCGCACCTGCGGCGCGCTCAGGTGGCGATGCAGCAGCCCGTGACTCGCCACGGAGATCGTCGAGGTCTCCTCGGAGACGACCAGGACGGTGGCGTCGGTCTCCTCGGAGAGCCCGAGCGCCGCGCGGTGACGCGTACCGAGGGACTTGTCCGCCACCTTGAACTGCGTGAGGGGCAGGACGCAGCCGGCGCCGATGATGCGGTCGCCTCGCACCAACACGGCGCCGTCGTGCAACGGAGAGTAAGGCGTGAAAATCGTCGTCAGGAGGTCGGCGGACACCTTGGCCTCCATCGGCACGCCGGACGAGATGAATTCTTCCAGACCGATGTCGCCTTCCACGGCGATGATGGCGCCCGTGCCGCCGCGCGACAGGCGGTCCAGCGCTTCGGCGATCTCTTCGGCGACCGATTGCCGCTCGCTCTGCGAAAACCGACGCATGAAGCGGGACTGGCCCAGCCGGGCGAGGGCGTTCCGGAGCTCGGGCTGGAACACGACGACCGCCGCGAACGCGCCGAAGGTGAACACGTACGACAGCAGCGCGCTGATCATGGTGAACTTGGCGAGCAGCGCGCCGAAATACGCGACCGACAGGATCATCACGCCGACGACGATCTGCATCGCCCGCGTGCCGACGAGGAACAGGAGGAAACGGTAGATGACGAACGCGACGAGAATGATCTCGACCACGTCCGGCCAGAACCGCGGGATGAGGAACTGGTAGGCTTCGAGGTTCACCGTGCGCTCGTGGTCGCGCCGGCCACCCGCAGCGCCTCGCGCGCGAGCGCGGCGTCGTGTACCCGGAACAGGCGCGCGCCCCGCTCCCACGCGAGGGCGCACGCTACGGCCGTCGCGCGGTCGCGGTCTTCGACCGGCCGCCCCGTGGCGGCCCCCAGGAACCGCTTGCGCGACGGTCCCACCGCTACAGGATAGCCCAACGCGACCACCGTTGCCAGTTCATCGAGCAGTCGAAAGTTCTGCTCGGGGGTCTTCGCGAACCCGAACCCCGGGTCCACGACGATGCGCGGCGGCGCGACGCCCCCGGCCTCCGCCCGCGCCGCCGCGGTCCCGAGCTCCGCCGCCACCTCCGCCGGCACGTGCCGGTACACGGCGAGCGAGTCCATCGTGTCGGGCGTGCCCCGCATGTGCATCACGATCAGTCCGGCGCCGGCGTCGCCCACGACACGGGCGAGCGCCGGATCGAACGCCAGCCCCGACACGTCGTTCACCACGGCGGCGCCCGCGGCGAGCGCGGCGCGCGCCACCGCGCCCTTGCGCGTGTCCACCGACACCGGGCCCAGCCCGCGCCGCGCCAGCTGCTCGATGACCGGCGCCACGCGCCTGATCTCCTCCTCCGCGGTTACCGGCGCCGCGCCCGGCCGCGTGGACTCGCCGCCCACGTCCAGCAGCTCGCACCCGTCGGCCACGAGCCGCTCGGCCTGCGCGACGGCGCGGTCCGCAGTGGCGAAGCGCCCGCCGTCCGAGAAGGAGTCGGGCGTCACGTTCACGATGCCGATGAGTACTGGGTGATCGAGGGTGAGGACGCCGCCGGAGATTTCCCAGCGGCGCGGCGGATCAGCGTAGCTCGCGAGGAACCGGCCCAGCTCGGGCGCCAGCGCCTCGAGCCCGGGCGGCAGCCGGTCGGGGCGCGCCAGCGGCGCCAGCCGGCTCGCGGCCGCGCCGACCAGCGCCCAGCCGTCGCCGGTGAGGACGTCGGCACCGGCCTTGGCGCCCCAGCGCACCAGACTCTCGCGCTCGGGTTCGCTGACTTCGTCGAGCAGGACGACCAGGGATTGTACGCCGGTGGCGGCGAACCAGGCGGGCTGGGTCTCCCAGCCGCGGGCCGCGAGCGCCGCGCGCACCGCTTCGGGTGTGTGCGCGGCGAGCGCGGTCAACTTCACGATGCCCGCAACGCGTTCACGATGTTGAGGCGCGCCGCCCGCACCGCCGGAAGGAACCCGCCGACCACACCCATCACGACGGCGAAGATCAGCGCGTTCTGGACGACCCCGGGCGACAGGGCGAACCCGAAGCCGATCTCGGAGAAGCTCTGGAAGTTGACGACCGAAATGCGCGCGAACGACAGCAGCGCGGCGAGCGCGACGCCGATGCCGCCACCCACGAGCGCGAGCACCACGGATTCCACCAGGAACGCGGCCAGCACGCTGCGCCGCCGGAACCCCAGGGCACGCAGCGTGCCCACTTCCACCGTTCGGTTCGCGACGGCGGCGTACATGGTGATCATCGCCCCGATCATCGCTCCGAAGCTGAAGATGGTGGTCACGACGAGCCCGAGGATCCGGATGAACTTCGCGAGCGTCTGCGACTGCTCCTTGTAGTAGTCGCGCTCGTGCTTGAGCTCCACGGACTGGAAGCGGGGATCGGCCTGGAGGCGCGCCTTGAGCTGATCGAACCGGGCCGGCTCGGCGAGGCGGAACGTCAACGACGAATACACCGGCCGCCCGGCCGCCTGCATGAACTGGTCGGCGTCGCCCCAGATCTCCGAGTCGAAGCCCGTGCCGCCGGCGTCCATGGTCCCCACGATGGTCCAGCGGTCGCCCGCGAAGGCGAGCTCCGCCCCGAGGGCCACCCCTTTGAACCGGGAGGCGATGCTTTTCCCGACCACGATCTCGTGCGTGCCGAACTGGAAAGGCCTTCCCTGGATGATGCGCACGCCGTGGCGGACCTCCAGCGCGTGGGCTGAGACACCCCGAGTCGACACGTTGCCGAGCGCGCCGCTCTTCTTTTTGTAGAGGTTGATGATGAGCATGACGTCGCGCGACAGGAGCGCACGACCGTCGCCCGCACGGGCTACACCGTTCTCGGCCTCGAGTGCGTCCGCCGTCGCGCGGTCGATCTGACTCGACAGCTCAGACGTCGCCGAGCGCCTGAGCACGATCACGTTGTCCGCCGAGCCCGTCTCGACGAGGGTGGCTTCCAGGCCGCGGGCGAGCATGAGCACGCCGGCGAACACGAACACGACGAGAGCCACGCCGCCGACCGTGAGCGCCGTGGTGAGGCGGCGGGCCCAGAGGCTCCGCCAGCTATACGCGAATGGGATGCGCGCCATGAGCCGGCTACCCCACTGTCCGCAGGCCCAAAACGATGGGCATGCGGACCACGCGGTTGACGGGGACCGCGGCGGCTGCCAGGCCGGCCAGCAGGGCCGCGCCGAGACCCAACGCCATCGTGAGCGGGGCGACGCTGATCACCGGGAAGAAGGTCGGGAGCGCCTTCGCGAACCCCTGGACCATGGGGAACGTCAGGAGCAGCCCGAGCACGCCTCCCGACAAAGAGATCACGAGCGCCTCGCCGAGGACGAGGGCCCCGAGGTGGCGCCCCGAGAAGCCGAGGGTCTTCAGCACCGCGTACTCGCGCGTCCGCTCCCGCACCGACATGATGATCGTGTTCGCCAGCACGAGCAGGATGATCCCGACGATCACGACCGAGATCACCTGCAGCGACGTGATGATCGCCGACGACATCTGGACGAAGCTCTGCTGAAACTCGCGTTCACTCTCGGTCTTCGTGGGGGCGCGCGAGTTCACGAACTGCGTGTCGATCGCCGCCGCCACGCGGGCCATCGCGTCGGGCGACCCGACGCGCAGGACGTAAAACCCCGCGTCCACGGGCCGGCCGGGCTCGCGCGCACGCACCTGCTCGTAGAGGTAGGCAAACTGGAAGAACATCTGCGTCTCGTCGGTCGACGGGTCGCGGCCGGTGTAGATCCCGCGCACCACCCACTGCCAGCTTCCAGGATAGATGTCGCCTTCCATCGTGATGACGTCGCCGAGCTTGAAGCCGTGCTGCTGCGCCAGCTTGCGGCCGATGATGCACGCGTTGCGCTCCTTCTTGAACGCGGCCAGCTGGTCCGGCGGCACCTGGAACTCCGGGTAGAGATCGAAGTACGTGTCCGGATCGACCGCGAAGCGCGGCCAGAAATTCTTGAAATCGTTCGGGTCCCCAAACACACCGCCGAACCAGTTGCCCCACGACACGCCCGTCACGCCCGGCACCTTGGCGATGTCGTTCCGGTAGGGCAGCGGGATCGGGAAGATCAGCGACACGCGGTGCTGGGTGATCATGCGATTGGAGGCGGCCCCCGTGACGCCGGCGTTCCACGCGCCTACGATCGTCCGAATGAGGGCGAACCCCATCACCGCCGCCGCGATCCCGAGGATCGTGAGCGCGGTGCGGAGGCGGTGCCGGAACAGGTTCTTGAAGACCAATTTCATTGCAGTTCACCCTTGTCCAAGTGGCGCACCAGGTGTGCGCGCTCGGCGGCGTGCGGGTCGTGCGTCACCATCACGATGGTCTTCTTGAACTCCCGATTGAGGCGCTCCAGCAGCGTCAGGATCTCCTCCGCGGACTTGCGGTCGAGGTCGCCCGTCGGCTCGTCCGCCACGATGATCGTGGGGTCGGTGGCGATGGCGCGGGCGATCGCGACGCGCTGCTCCTGGCCACCCGAGAGCTGGCGTGGATAGTGGTGCACCCGGTCGGCGAGGTCCACGAGCGCGAGCGCTGTTTCGACGTGCTGTTTCCGTTCCCTCTTGGAGAGCGACGTGAGCAGCAGCGGCAGCTCGACGTTTTCGAAGGCCGTGAGCACGGGGATCAGATTGTAGAACTGGAACACGAACCCGATGTGGGTGGCGCGCCAGCGGGCGAGCTGCGACTCGCTGAGCGTCGTCACGTCGGTGCCCGCGACCAGCACGCTCCCGGCGTCCGGCCGATCGATCCCCGCGATCAGGTTCAACAGGGTGGTCTTGCCGGAGCCGGAGGGACCCATCAGCCCGAGGAACTCCCCTTCGGGGACCTCGAGCGTGATGTCCCGCAACACGGGGATCTGCATACTGTCGCGTCGATAGGCCTTCGAGAGACCGCGGATCTGGACGATCGGATTGGGCATGCGCTCCTCTACTGCACGGTGACCTTGACGCCGCCACGCAGGCGGGCGCCGACGCTGTCCACCACCTGAGTGCCGGGACGCACTCCTTCGCGGATGGCCACGGACGAGCCCACCTGTCGGCCGACGACGACCGGCACCTCCACCGCCCGGCCCCCCTCGACGACGAAAACCACACTGCGGCCGTTTCGCTCGGACACCGCAGTGCCGGGGACCACCAGAACCGACTGCGTATCCACGGCAACCCGCGAGGGACGCGGCAGGAAGTGGACCTTGGCGCTCATTTCGGGCAGCACGCGGGCGTCGTACGAGCGAAACGCGACCTTGACCTGCACCGTGGCCTTGGCGCGGTCCGCGGTGGGTACGATCTTCGCGACGACGCCGGGATACCGCACGTCGGGATACGCATCCAGCACGATCTCGCACGGCTGGCCCGGGCTGACGGCCTCGAGGTTCGATTCCGCGACGTCGGCCTCGACCTGGAGCGAGCGCAAGTCGGCGATCGTGACCACCGCGCTCTTGGAGAAGGCGCTGGCCGCGAGGGGCGCCACCACCTCCCCGACGTCGGCGTTCTTCGTCAGCACCGTGCCATCGAACGGCGCACGGATCACTGTATTCTCGAGCGCCACTTGCGCCACTTCAACGGCGGCCTCCGCGGTCGCGATACTGGCTTTCACCCGCTGGTAGCGAGCCTCCGCGGCGTCCACACTCGCCTGCGACGAGGCTCCACTGTCGCTGAGAAACCGCTCCCGCTCGAGCGAGCGCCCGGCATCGTGGAGCTCGGCTCGACTCAGCTGCACGTTGGCCTGGGCCTGGGCGAGTTGGGCTTTGACGTCGGCGTCCTCGATGCGGGCTATCACCTGGCCGGCCCGCACCCGGTCCCCTTCCGCGACCCCGAGGTAGACGAGCCGGCCGGTTCCCTTGGAGGCGACCGCGGCCTTGCGTTGAGCAACGACGTAGCCGCTCGCGATGAGCACGGCGCCCGCGCGCATCGGCGACACCATGGTCGCGGGGGTCAGATGCACGGGCACCGCCGACCCGAGGGCACCGCTCGTGATCAGGACGACGGCCGCGAGAACCAGGATGGCGGCGGCAGGGAGCCCGATCGCGAGCCACACCCGGGTGCGGCGCCGTGGCGCCGGTCCGGCCGACTCACCGGAGCGATTGATACGCAGCGCGGCAAGGTCCGCGTTTTTCGCTTCCATCGACTTCAATCCTAACACCCCGGGCACCCGGCAGCGACGCTAACGCTAACCGGCTATTTGTGTCCGAGCGTCAGGCGCCGGCGGGTTCGGGCGGCGGGCTCCCCAGCACGGGGCCGCGTTGTGCGGGTGCCTTCTCGCGCGCGCCCTCGCCGGACGGCGCCGGCGGTGCCGCGGGCGGTGGGGGGACGGGCGGTAGCGGCTTGCCCGCGACGACCAGCTCGACGTCTTCGCGATCGAGCGTTTCGCGCTCGAGCAGCGCCGCGGCTAGGCGATCGAGCCCATCGCGATGCTCGAGCACCACGGTCTTGGCTGTCTCGTACGCATCACCCAGAATGCGCTTCACTTCGGTATCGACGAGCTCCGCCGTCCGCTCCGAGATCTCCCGCCGCTGGACGATCTCACGGCCCAGGAAGATCTCCGCCTCGCGGTCGCCCACCGCGATCGGCCCGATCGTGTCGCTCATGCCGTACTGCGTCACCATGCGCCGCGCGATGTCCGTGGCATGTTGGATGTCCTGCGCGGCGCCGGTCGTGACTTTCTCCGGACCGAAGACCAGCTCCTCCGCGACGCGCCCGCCGTAGGCCATGGCGAGGCGCGACAGGATGGACTGCTTCGTGTACTTGTGCAGCTCCTCCTCGGGGAGGTACGCCGTGATCCCGAGTGCCCGCCCGCGGGGAATGATCGTGACCTTATGCAGCGGGTCCGACCCCGGGAGGTTGAGGGACACGAGCGCGTGTCCCGCCTCGTGATAGGCGATGAGGCGCCGCTCCTCCTCCGACAGGACCCGACTGCGGCGCTCGAGGCCGAGCATCACCTTGTCCTTGGCGTCCTCGAGGTCCTGCATGTCCACCGCCGCCTTGTTGCGCCGGGCCGCAAGCAAGGCGGCCTCGTTCACGACGTTCGCGAGCTCGGCGCCCGCGAGGCCGGGTGTGCCGCGCGCGATGCGCTCCAGGTCTACGTTGGAGCCGAGCGGAATCTTGCGCGTGTGCACGCGCAGGATCTGCTCGCGTCCCTTCACGTCGGGCATATCCACCACGATCTGGCGGTCGAAACGCCCGGGCCGGAGCAGAGCGGGATCGAGGATGTCGGGCCGGTTGGTGGCGGCGAGCAGGATCACGCCGTCGTTCGACTCGAAGCCATCCATCTCCACGAGCAGCTGGTTGAGCGTCTGCTCGCGCTCGTCGTGCCCGCCGCCCAGGCCGGCACCGCGGTGCCGCCCGACGGCGTCGATCTCGTCGATGAAAATGATGCACGGCGCGTGGGCCTTGCCCTGCTCGAACAGGTCGCGCACGCGCGACGCCCCGACGCCCACGAACATCTCCACGAAATCCGAACCCGACATCGAGAAGAACGGCCGGCCCGCTTCCCCTGCCACCGCCTTCGCGAGCAGAGTCTTGCCGGTGCCCGGCGGTCCGATGAGGAGGGCGCCCTTGGGCAGCCGCCCCCCCAGCCGCTGGAATTTCTGCGGGTCCTTGAGGAAGTCGATGATCTCTTCGAGCTCCTGCTTCGCCTCGTCCGCGCCCGCCACGTCGGCAAAGGTCACCTTCGGGGTGTCGCCCGCCAGGAGCTTGGCCTTCGACTTCCCGAACGCGAAGGCGCGATTCCCCCCCTGCTGCATCTGGCGCAACATGAAAATCAGCAGCCCGAAGATCAGCAGGTACGGGAGGAAGCTGAACAGGAACACGCCGACCGACTGCTTCTCCTCGCGCGCCCGGACATCGACGCCCTTCTGGCGGACAGTGCCGACCCAGGCGTCGCTCGATTCGAAGGGCAGCAGCGTGGTGAAATGCTGTGCGGTGCGCGCACGGAAGGTGACGGGACTCTTGAAGTCCCCCTTCACCTGCTGCCGCTCGGTGATCTCGATCGCGGTGACGTTGCCCTTATCGAGCTCCTGGGTGAATTCGCTGTAGGAGATCTCCACCGCCTCCGGGCGTCGATTCGCGGCGAACTGCACGAGCACCACGGACCCGACGATCAGGAGCGCCCAGAACGAGAGCGTCCGCAGGGTCCGGGCCCAGCTGAACTCGCGCGGCGGTGGAATGCGGTTGGGCATCAGGTCAGACTCGCGACGTACGGGAGGTGACGGAAGTTTTCAGCGTGGTCGAGCCCGTACCCCACGAGAAACACGCGCGGCGCGTCGAATCCGACGAATGCCGGCTCGATCTCGAGGTGCTCGGCCAGGTGCTTGTGCAGCAACGCGCAAATCTCCAGACTCCGCGGCGCGCGCTCGCGCAGCAACGCCACCAGGCGGTTGATGGTCTTCCCCGTATCCACGATATCCTCGACCAGCAGGATGTGCTTACCCCTCAGCTCGGTTTCCGGATCGTACAACAGGCGCACGTTCCCACTCGAGATGGTGTCGGCACCGTAACTCGCCGCCACCAGGAAGTCCACCTGGAGGGGCCGCTCGATGCGCCGCACGAGATCGCTCAGGAAGATGAAGCTGCCCTTGAGGAGACCGAGCACCAACAACTCACCGTCGGGGTACACGGCGGTGATCTCCTGCCCCAGCTCTCGGACGCGCCGCGCGATCGTCTCCTCGTCGAAGACGATCCGCTTGAGCTCACGCCCGCCCGTCTGCTTGAGACTCGCCGTGTTTGGTAACATCGACCCGCACCGCCGGGGTTCCGGGCCGCGGGAGATCGTCCCTGCTCCGGCAGATTCCGGGAACCCACAGAATGGTTTCGCCGCGGGCGACCACGGGATAGCCGGGCCGGTCGCCGCGCGGCACGCGCGCCTCCATGAACATGCGTCGCAGGGGCCGCCGTCCCACGCCGCCCATCGGGACCACTCGGTCGCCCGGCCGAGGCGACCGGACTTCCCACCCCGCCCCGCTCAGCCACGTCGTCCAGGCGCGCCGCTCGAGCCGCGTGGGCGCTGGCTCAGGCGACCACGTCACGCGAAACGCGCCAAACTCGGCGCTACCGCGCTCCTCCCCGCCTTCCACACCCTCCACAACCTTCCCACCCTCCCGCGCGCGGACCCGCACGCGGTCGAACGCCACCTCGGCAGTCCACTGGTTCCCGAGCGGGAGCCGCCGGCCCGACGGCC
>Ga0209375_1001587_pt1 | contig 17031 bp, 18 predicted proteins | sample GraSoiAngelo_131_FD_185888 | JGI IMG/M metagenome (GOLD analysis project Ga0209375, IMG submission 185888) | Grasslands soil microbial communities from the Angelo Coastal Reserve, California, USA - 14_0929_02_30cm (SPAdes) (version 2) | ecosystem: Environmental > Terrestrial > Soil > Grasslands ... | reverse complement strand
AAAAGCACATGCCAGGCGATGGCATCGAGAAGGATCGGCACAAAATGAAATGCCGCGATAGCAGCAATGGCCCAACCGGCGGTCGCAACCGCGGCGCCCACCGCCATCACCCCTTGCCGAACGAGCAGGATGGTAAATAGGGCCGCGCCAGCGAAGCCAAGAATGTAAATGGTGAGTTTGATTTTACCGCGCGTTTTCATCGAGGGCCTGAAGAGTGATCGTGAGCACGACATGGCATGGCCGCAACTGACGATGCAAACGTGCGATAGAACAAGAGCGGCGATCTTTAGATCGCCGTTTCTTAAACTCGGCGGCTTGGAAGCCGCCGCTCCTTGAGGCGCAGCTTAACGCGACAACTTGTGCGCTACGATGTCCGCGACAAACGGACGTGCAGAAGCACGTCCCTCCACTGTAGCCGCGGTCACTGGCCGCGGCTCTTCCACCGCGATAGCCACTGGCGCTACCACGCGGCGTCGCATCGGCTTTAACAAGAGCGCACATATCATCAGCCAAAGAACGCCGAGAAATATCGCCGCAATGACGTCGGTGAGATAATGCGCGCCAAGAGCAATGCGGCTGAATCCAACCAGCATTACCAGCATCGCGGCGGAAAGAATGATCAATCTTTGTCGGCGCTTCGATTTCATCAGCGGCAGCAGAAACAAAAGCAGCTGACCGTAGAGCAAAGTCGCTCCGATGGTATGGCCGCTGGCAAAACTGTAGCCCGACCAATCGACGAACCAGCCATCGAGAAAGGGACGATGCCGATGGACCGCGAGCTTGAGTAATTCGTTTAGGACCATGCCGCCGGGAACGGCCACAATCATTGTGACAAGAGCAGTCCAGGCACGTTTCCACACGAAGAATATTACGGCCAGAAACAGGACGACGCCGATCAATTGGGCTGAGCCAGGCTCACTAAAAACGGATTGACCATTGCCAAGGTCGCGCCGCTCTGAGGGGGAAGGGAGGCGTTAAACACAAAAAACGGTGTCCACATAATATATGCGGGACTCGGCCTTCGTCCAATATTTGTTAAGCGAAATTTCAATTTTTTTTGTCAGGTGGTGCAGGAACACCGGCCTGTGGCCTGTGCACCCAGCGGGTTGAAACCCGCTGTGCCGTTTTATATTCACGCCACTCTTCCCGGAACAGCGGAGTAAAACTCCGCTGGGCGCACAGGCTTTCAAGCCTGTGTTCCTTCGCGGTTAATGCCGCCTGCTCGACACGGCGGCCACTAACGGCACTTTCCATGCTCCTTACTCCATGGCTAGAGCGTCCGGCATTACCTGACAAGCCTGTGAAACCCATCTTTCCGACAATCCCCCCTTGCTAACTCGCACTGAATCTTATACATCAACCGCGACTCGCACATCCGATTCACTCATGTCTGCTTACTCCAATTGGCTATGAATAAAATCCACCTCCGAAGAAATTTGCTCGTCTCATTGGTTTGGGGGCTATCGATCTTTGCGATTTTTGCCGGTGCCGGGGTATTCGCGGGAACCGAACCGGAAATACAGCAACCTGCGCAGCCGCAGGACGAAAATTCCCATGATATCTTTTCCTACGATTCGGTTTATACCTTCCGGAGCGATTTCAAAAACGAACCGCGACTCGGCGAGGGCGATTCTTATTATAACGATTTCAGTTACGACCATCGCTTTCTCATTACCGGCAAGTGGTATTTCCGCACCGGGTTTGAGTACGAGCGTTACGATTTTGGCGGCAGCAATGGGCTTCCCGACCACCTCCAGGCGTTATACGGACATCTCGCAATTGAATATGTGGTCAAGGATCACGCCGGCGCTGGCCTCGAACTCGACCCTGGCGTTTATTTTCAAAACCGCATCACAGGCGATGCCTTCGATATTCCATGGAAACTCTTTGTCTCTTTCCCACTAAAAAAAGACAAGATCTTCGGTGTCATCGGCGTGGGCGGTGCGCTGTATCAGGATCCGATTATCGCTCCCGGCGGCGGTTTGATCTGGCTGTTCAGCGATAAGTTGCGGTTGGAAGGGGTGTTTCCGAAACCGGCGCTGGTTTATAACTTGAATGACGACTGGCAAATCCGACTCGCCGGCAATCTGGTTTACGAAAGCTTCCGCACCGACGATGTGTTTACGCCGCTGCACAAACTGCGGCTCCACAATGCCGTCGTACAGTACAACGAAGATCGCGCCGGGCTGCAGGTGAGTTATTCCGGAATCAAGCACGTGAAAATTACCGCTGCGGCGGGTTGCACATTCAGGCGCGATTTCGATTTCTTCCGCGCCCATGTTAGTGAGAAAACCGATCCGGCGCCCTATTTGCAGCTAAGCGCCGAAGCGAAATTCTAGGAAATACAGAGCTCAAGCCCTGTGCGCCACGCCGGCCTGCGGCCTGTGTTCCTACGCGAAACTGCTCACGCGAAATCTCGCTCCTCGCCCGATGTGGAATAGGTTCATCGAGATCGCGACCTTTCGGACCTGCAAACTTCTAGCGCGGTTGTTTCCTCCGCAGCCAAAACCGCTACCACGCCAGGCGCGCCTGATTCTGGTTTTCAGCACTACTGGCCTTGGCGATGGATTGTTTGATTCGGCTGCGATTCGCAGCCTGAAGTTGGGTCATCCTGCCGCGAAGTTGATCGTGTGTGCACCGAACCGCGGCAAGCGGTCGCTTTGCATAACCGGTGCGTGGACGAGGTCGTGCCATTTGGAAAATCCCCCCTTCGTCAATTAAAATTGCTCTGGCGCTTCCGACGTGACCGTCCAGATCTCGTAGTAGTGCTGCATGTCAATGAGGAGGTTAATCCCCTCGCTTACTGGATTAACCGTGATGCAGTAGTCCCCTTCACGAATTTGAGTGAGAGATACGTCTTTCTCGCTGCTCATCCCGTTAAAGTTCGAGATACGCAACACGCGGTCGTTTTGCCTCTGAAAGTAGCGCAATACGCCGGCGGCGCGACCGTCCCTCCGCGAATAATCTACGAGGTGAAGGCCGATGAACTCGCGGGCATTCGCGTTAGATTCGCCGACTGGATCGATCATCCCTACGTGGTTTTTCAAACAGGTGGAGGAAGGGCTTTATTCTGGCGAGATTGGCCCGTAGAAAACTACGTGACAGTGACCCACTGGTTTTCAGATCGCTTTGCCCACAAGGTCATTCTCACGGGCGGATTGGAGAACCTGGAAAGAGCCAACGCAATGGAACGAGCGTGCCCGGAGGTGATCAATCTTACCGGTAAAACCACGCTCGCTGAAACCGCTGCGCTACTTTGTCTCGCGAAGTTGTTACTCACTACGGACACAAGAATCATGCATCTCGGCTTCGCCGTCGATTGTCCTCTTGTTTGTCTATTCCACGATTTGTGCCCGGCCAAGGATTACTGCCCACCGGGTGAATCGGCGCGCGACGTCGCGCTGCAACTCAAGCGTTCGCACCCGCAACAGCCACTGAGCGCATGCGACATGGGGGCATCTCGTGTGACGAAGTTAAAGTGCCAATAGCCGGCATGCTCGCGATGATCGCCCGCAGACCACAAGATCTTGCGCATTGAGACTTCATCATTCCTTCGTCATTCGTCATTTGAGCTTCGTCATTCCCCTAGCGCCGAATGCGAAAGCAATCGGTGCTAGGGAAATATCTCGTCCAGCTTCCGCGCTGCGGCCTGACTGCCGTGAATTTTCAGTCGCCCAGTAAAAAACGCCCACTTGCCGCCTAGCGTGCCATTGGAAAGGGCCACCCAATTTTTGTCACTGGTGATAAAGGTGACGTCGGGCTTGTCTAGTTTCCCCCGCCCCATTTCGAATTTGCCGTCATTCACTTCGATCCACCATTCGCCACCATTGGGACCGCTCAGTTGCCATTGGTAGCGCAGATGAACCCCTTTCGCTTTATCCGCCTGAAAACTCTGCCGCATCCCATCGAACACCTCTTGTGGCGTCGAATTTGGCGGCTCGTTCGACGCGGCCATGATCGAGCCCAAGCCAATTGCAACAGCTATCATCGCGATTCTCAGCAAGGGCACCCCATTCATCTCTTCAATTACTTAAATCAGAATCGTTCCCGTTGCTTCGATCGGTTGCTCTGGCTGGCGCTACTCTTCGATCCGTCGCAGTAAAAATGCGGCGCCAATGAAGGTCACGAGCGCGCCGGCGAATAGCACGATGAGATCTACCAGGTAAAATCCTGCTCCGGCGTGATACATATTTACCAGCCGGAAAGCGCGGCAGAAATGTGTCAGCGGGAAAACTTCCGAAAGGTATTGGATTGCCTTTGGCAACTGTTCGAGCGGGGCGAATGCGCCGGACAAGACAAAAACTGGCAGCAAAAAGAAGACGGAAAATTGAATCGCTTGCGTCTGGGTCTTGGAAAAGGCGGAGATAAGCAGGCCAAGTCCGAGGGAACAAAGCAAAAACAATAGACAGATCAGCATGAGGGCAGGCGGTTGAAAAAATTGCACGTGAAAATGAAAGCCGGCCACCAGCGTGATCACCGCGATGAGGACAATCGAGACCCCGAGGTAGGGCAAAATTTTCCCGATCACAATTTCGCCGCGCTTCAAGGAAGTAACCATCAATTGGTAAAGTGTCCCCGACTCGCGTTCGCGTGCGATGGTACAAGCCATAAGGGTGACGGTGAGCAATTGTAAAATCAGACCGATGATTCCCGGGATAACGTAATCGATAAAGCGCGATTTCGGGTTGTAGAGAATCTTGCTCTCCGCCGACCACGCTTCCATTAGCGAGACAAATTGTTTGCGGATCTGCACCGGCAATTTTTTCCCGAGCTCGATTACTTCGTCCGGGAGCGTTTCCACGATGATATCGCGCTCTTTCACTTGAAAATCGGCCAGGCTTTTTTGCACCCCGCCTTCCGCCGCTGACGCCGTATTGATGTCGCTACCGTCGAGATAAAGCGGGAGCGGCTTCGGGTTCCCCGCGCTCAACGAATCGCTCCAACCCTGCGGAATGACGAGCGCGGCTTGGACCCGGTTGGCGAGGAGATCGGACTCGTTCGTGATCTCGGGCGACGCCTGTCCCCAGCGAAAGGTTTTGTTTTGCAAAACGATATCGATGAAACGCTGCGTCCGTGAGTTGTTGTCGCGATTGATCAACATTGCCGGCACATCGCTGATCTCGCTGGTTTCAAAAGCGTGACCGAAGAGCAAGACGAAAAGCGGCGGCAGAATGAGGAGCAAAAGCAACACACGCCGGTCGCGATAAATGTGGAGAAACTCCTTGTAAGCGACACTGGCGATGGCATGGAGGGAAGAAGAGTTCATGAGGTCGTCGTCGGGAAATGCGTGCCAGGACCGAAGCTGGTAAATAGTCGAGCGGCGAACGTGTGAGAGATCGAAGGGAACAAGGGAAAACGCCCAACCTCCAACGCCCAACGCCCAACGCTCAATGAGGAGAACCGCGAAGTGAAAAAGCAAAGCGTTGAACAGCGGGACTCCGCGGACTCGACTTCGCCATGATGGCCGTAGGGCGATGTTCCACACCTGAGAAGTTGTCCCGCAATGTCATTGCCTGCTCTTGTGTTGGGCAAGTCATCCGTCAGTTCAGCAACTGCAACGGCGAACTCCAATAATCTGTCTTCGAGGTCGTACTTAATTTTCTTCGGCGCGGCATACTCGGAATTCGCCTCATTGACCCCAAATGGCGGCACTTTCCGTTCGGCGTTCGATGTTCGGCGTTCGATGTTCGGTGTTTTCCTTTTGGTCCTCATATGAATCTCTTGCGTCGTACGTTCGCGTTCGGTTTTCGGCCTTGAATCTGTTTGGCGCATAGCTCCGTACACCGGCACGTCATCCTTTACGCGGCCCTCTCCCATCCAACGGATAATTCGGCGTGGGGTGTTCGGCGTTTTTCTTTTCATATCACGTCGATGGCTTGAGCACGGCGTCGTAGCCTTGCGAGTAGGCGGTGAAAACATCTTCCATATCCGGTTCGACCCACCGTTCACCTATCAATTTCAAATCCGGAAACGGCCAGTTCGTCTGCCAGATCGCGATCAGTCTTTCCGGATCGGGCGCATAAATTCGCAATGCGCCACTGCGCAAGGAAACGCCCAGAATCTCGGGAAGATTTCGCAGCCGGACCAGCGCCGGCATCACCGGATCGACATCGATTTCGAGCAGCTTGGTGCGAAAGCTCGCTTTCAGTTCTCGCGGGGGCGCTTTGGCCAGCAGTCGGCCGCTTTCGATGAAGCCCACCTCGGTGCAACGCTCCGCTTCATCCATGTAATGGGTGGTAACGAAAATTGTTTTGCCATCGTTACTCAAATCGTAGAGCAAATTCCAAATATGCTGCCGATGCACCGGATCGAGCCCGGACGTCGGTTCATCGAGGAAAAGCAGAGGTGGATCGTGCACCAATGCGCAACCAAGCGCGAGTAATTGCCGCATACCTCCCGACAAACTCCCGGCTGGGGTGTCGCGTTTTTCTTCAAGATCGGTCAGGCCCAATAAATTCCCGATTCGTTCCTCCAATTGCGTAACCGGCACCCGACAAGCGCCACCGAAAAAGCGAAAATTTTCCTCAACCGTCAGATCGGGATACAAACTAAAACGTTGCGCAACGTAACCGAATTTCGCTCGCACCAGCTGTCGCTCCTGCCACACGTCGTGGCCAGAGATCGTCGCCCTCCCACCAGTCGGATGCGTCAGCCCGCACAACATCCGGATCGTTGTCGTCTTGCCTGCACCATTGGCGCCGAGAAATCCGAAGATCGTTCCTGCTACGATGGTGAGAGAAACGTCCCGTACGGCCTGAACGTCGCCGAAACGCTTGCTCAGCTTGTCGAGCACGATCACCGGTTCACTCATTTGCGAAACGTTATTGCGATGGCAGAGCAAGATTTGCAACCCGGCGACGTGCCGTTAGAAGTGTGGGCATGAGAAACGGCTGCCTGCTTTGTCTTGCCCTGATCGTTTCGGCGGGCGCCGGCATCGCATCAGCCGATCCGGTTTCGGAACTGAGTAGCTTCTCTATTTTCGATAAAGTCGATCTGTCGCAATTGGCGAAAAGCGACGCGAAAACGGCGCACGGCCCGCCAATGAGCAATCCGCGGTTCCTCTCCGTGCAAAGCGTTTACGTTATGCCCGGCTCGCCCGCGCAACATTTGGAGGCAATGCGCAATTGGAATCCAGCCGAGCATCACGAACCCAAAGTTTATCTGCACGGTGATCTTCCCGGTTCACCAAGCGAGGCTGCTTTTGCCAAGCTCAAAAGCGCTCCGGATAACGCCCCGGTTCGCGCGTTAACGAACGCGACTGCCAAAATGGCAAATGAATTGCAGCTCAGTCGCGAGGAAGGGGCGAAATGGAAAGGAGGCAATGGCGCACTTTCAGGTGCCGGCGGCGATTTCTGGATCGGCGTTCTCGCTGCGCGTACCCGCGCCTTTTCAAGTGGCGGAACTTCGGCGCAAGCGCCCTACGATCACGCCGGACCCGCGGTGCGACCGGGCGAAGAATTGAATGGCCTGCTTCGCGAGCAAGGCAAAATCCGCAAGCAATTCGCAGGTCTGCTCGAAAGTACCGGCATCGGCCGCGGCGCTGGATCGCTCAAACCGGATTTGTATTGGGAACTGCTAAATGCCGATGACGTTGCAGTCGCTACCCTCGGCGCCTTTTATTCGCGCAACACCGGTGGAAACGCCCAGGCCGCCGATACTTTTTACTACGCTAGCGGCGGTTACTACGTGACACTCACTCTCCATCAAATGTGGCCAGTGGATGTGAATGGCAAACCGCATACGCTGATCTGGCGCGGCGACATGGTTTCGTCTGCTTCGCTCGCTGATTTACACGGCGTCGAAAAACTCGGTTCGGAATCGGCGATGATGAAGGACATAGCCAAATCCATCGCGCTTTTCCGCAGGGAAAGTGCGCACTGAATCGTGATGCTGCGCAATTTCAATCGGCAGTTACTGGTCGCGATTTTCCTGACCGCGGCCACAGGATCATTCGGCAGCGACTTTTGGCCGGTCGAATATTCGTTCGAGGAAACTTATGTCGGCGAGGCCAGCGTGGCACGCGGACCCCATCGCGTGGAGGATTTCGATGAGAGCGATACCTTGCTTCGTTTAGTTCTCACTCCGCGGGTGAAGCTTGGCGTCTTACGACTCGGTTTCGAATATGAACAATTCTCCTTCGGGTTGAGCAAAAATGCGCCCCTTCCCAATACCCTCCAATCCGTCGCCGCTGTCGTTGGAATCGATACTCAATTCTCCGATTCAATTCTCGTTAGATTGGAAGCTACCCCCGGCGTTTATAGCGAAGCTTTCCGCCCCGGATCGACCGATTTCAACATGCCGTTCGAGATCGGCGGCACCTATATTTATAATCCCGATTTGCAGTTCGTAGTTGGCGTCAGCATAGACGTGGAACGAAAGTATCCCGTCATTCCTGGCGGTGGTATCCGCTGGAAATTCCAGCCGAAGTGGGTGCTCAACGCCGTTATGCCCACACCGCGCCTCGAATACGAATGGAATAAGAACCTGACGTTGTATGCCGGAGCCACTCTGAAGGAAACGAATTTTCGAGTGAGCGATGAGTTCGGGCGCGACCACGGTATTCCCAGATTGAATCATGCTGTGCTAACCTATAGCGAAGTGCGAGCCGGTGGCGGCATCGACTGGAAGGTCACAAACTGGCTATCCGTCAATGCGGAGGCCGGCTATCAACCATATCGCAACTTCGACTTCTATCGCGCCAACATCCGCTTCCACGAAGATGGCAGCGCACCCTACGGAATGATTGCGCTGCACGGCGCGTTCTAAGCGAGCTGGACTGTCGTTCTTTGCTCGGGACGACGGAACAACTGCAGCTGCAACTATCTCGATAGCTACCTCGAACGTGCTTCCGAACCTCGCCAGGTCCCTCGATCCGAGCCGGACTGGCGGTGTCTGCGCGGGTGACGGGTAACGCAGCGTCTTGTTGAGACGCAGTTGTGCGCAGACGCCGCTAAGCTGAGACTGCAAACATGCGGCGCCGACAACTTTCGAAACTGGACGAGTGCCGCGACTGCGTTTGTCTGGCCATGCGCACGGCGACGCGCCGAATCACACAAGGATATGATACCGCGCTGGCCGGAACCGGCCTGCGGGTCACGCAGTTCAGCCTGTTGGTGATGGTGCATCACCTCGGCGCGCCGACAATGAAAACCCTCGCTCGCATGCTCGATAGCGATCCCACCACCATCACGCGCAACATCCAAGGGTTGAGCAAGCGCCGGTTGCTCACGCTTTCTCCCGGCCAGGATTTGCGCGAGCGCAAAGTAATACTGACAAAGCTAGGCCGGACCATGCTCCTGCGTGTTTTTCCCAACTGGCGCAAAGCGCAGAGTGATGTCGTGGCCAGTCTCAATCGCGCGGAACTAACAAATTTGCGCGCGTTGCTCGAGCAAGTTGGTCAGCGCCAGAAAACAGCGTGATCCGGGACCGCTGCAGTGAACGGAGCTGGCGTCGTGGCAAGGAGGCTCCCTACGCTTCCAAATCTTCTTACCGCTGATATTAGTGCCAACTCCGAAAGTGCTGAGACACGCCAAGCGTACAGTTTCACCCGCCCAATACGCTAGCGGACGCTAAAGTAAGCAATATTTCTTTTTTTGACGTCATTTCGCGCCCATCGCGCCGTGCTCTGGCGACTCCGGGACGAAGGCCGGTGTTTGGCAAATCATCCGTTTCAACGCGCGCAATCCGCGATTGGATTTCTTTCTCGGCTGTAATTTCCTTTTTTCAAATCCGAGCCGGGCCGGACCGGGCTCAGATCAACGCCTGCGAACATCACTGCCGAAAAGAGCTCTTGCACGTTCCTTCTAATAGTTGTATATACAACTATGAGGCAAGCCGACCTGTCGTCCCTGCCTTTTTCTTAATCGCGGCACGGCTTTTGTGATCTTCGCCGTTGCCATCTTCATTGTTGCCGCGCATACCGCCATTGCTGGAATGGCAGCTCCGCGCGCTTCGCTGTCGCAGAGAACCAAGTCCACCATCCCGTTTATAATCGCGGCCTTCCTCGGGTCATGGCTCGCGATTGCGTTTATCGTGGGCGACGGCGCCAATTTCCCCATCTCGCTGGAATCTCGTCGCTCGGCCAGCGGCTTAGTCGCGTTGATTCCATTCCTCATTGCGGTGATGGCACTGTTCGTTTCCAAATCGCTCCGCGCGATCAATTCCGCGATGCCCAGCGCTTGGCTCATTGCCATTCAAACCTATCGCGTCGCCGGCATCATGTTCGTATTCCCCTTCCTCACTGATGGAATTCTGCCGGCCGGCTTCGGCTGGCCTGCCGGAATTGGGGATGCCATAACTGGAATCTTCGCGCCGGTGGTAGCGCTGATGGTGGCGCGCAACCGTCCGAATGCTTTCAAATGGGCGGTGGCATGGAATCTTTTCGGCACGCTCGATCTGATCGTCGCCCCGGCCACCGCGCTCTATTTCGAGGCGCGTGTCCTGAGTATCTATCCGCTCAATCTGGTGCCGCTCTTTCTCGGCCCGCCTATCGGAATTCTGACGCACATTTATTCCCTCCGGAATTTGGCCGTCAACACAACGGCCTAAAAGCCAGGCGTCAGCGTATCAGCGCCGCACAAAACGGAAGGCCGCCACCGACAGTTAACAGAAGTCGTCGACGCTCTTTTAATACAGATCTTGCCGGCGATGATCGAATACCGCCATGCGAGCGCGAATGGAATTAATGATCTCTTCTGAAATCTCAGCTTGAATCAGTTCTTCGCGATCGGCGGAGGCGGCGGCAACAATGACGCCGTAAGGATCGATGATTACGGATGTGCCACAGAAAGTGACTCCGTCGTCTGTTCCGACTCGATTGGCCAGAACAAGGTAGCATTGGTTTTCAATCGCGCGCGCCAGCGCCAGAATCCGTAAATGTTCAAGGCGCGGGAATGGCCAGGCCGATGAATTAACGAAGAGATTCGCTCCGCGTTCCACCGCGAGGGCGCGGCACACCTCCGGAAATCGAAGATCGTAACAAATCGTTAGGCCGAGATTGAACTTATCGAGCTTGCAACTCGTGAATGTGCCGCCGGCAGCAAAGACGGGGCGCTCGTCCAACGGTGCAGCTGTCACCAAATGCGTCTTGCGATATTTGGCTCGGATGTTGCCGCCAGCATCAATGAAAACCTGTCCGTTATAAATGCGCGGACCCTCGCGGTCCGAAACGCCAGCGATAATCGCAAGCGAAAATTGCTTTGCCATTTCTTGAAGCTGCGGAACAGCGCCTTCAGTCCACGAAGTTGCGTGCTTCTGAATCACCGGCATCGAATAACCGGTATCGATCATTTCAGGGAAGACGATCAGCTCCGCGCCGGCGTCTTTGGCACGTGAAGCGAAATCGTTAATCGTGCGCAGATTCGCTTCCAGATCTCCCGGCGTGCAGGCGATCTGGGCAGCGGCAATTTTCATCGCTTCTATTTGTAGGGCGTTTCTGTGAAACGCCAAGTCGCGAGGCGGCCGCACCGACGGTGATTCTTCGTCTTGCACGCGTTCTCATTTTCATCGCGCGTCATCCTGAGCGAACGCGAAGGATCTCACAAAATTCGAGCGCGTCTTCGAACATTGCGAGGTCCCTCGCCATCTGCGCGGCTCGGGATGACTGATGAGTGTCAGCGCAACGTCTTATCCAATCTTCCAATCTTCAACGTTTCCGGCCACCACTTGGCGACGCCGAGGACGACGAGAATAGTTCCGATTCCACCGCCGACCACAGACAGAACCGGGCCGAACAACGCGGCGGTTAGACCGGATTCAAGCGCACCGAATTCATTCGAAGTGCCGATAAAGATGTTGTTCACGGCGGATACACGACCTCGCATTTCATCGGGCGTGACCAGTTGCACAATGGTACCGCGTATGATTACGCTCACGCTATCGAACGCGCCGATCAAAAAGAGCATCGCGAGGGAAAACCAAAACACGCGCGACAATCCAAAGAGAATGGTGGCGATTCCAAAACCGGTGACGCACCAGAGCAAAGTCGCGCCGGAACGTTTCATCGGCGGCAGGTAGGCAACCAGCAGTGCAATGCCGAATGCACCGATCGCAGGCATGGCCCGCATCCAACCGAGCCCGACAGCGCCGACATGCAGAATTTGATCGGCAAACATCGGCAATAAGGCGGTCGCGCCCCCGAGCAACACCGCGAACAAGTCGAGCGTGATGGTTGCGAGAATAACGTGTTTACTCAGAACAAAACGCATCCCTGCCTGCAAGCTGCGCCAGGTATTTTGTTCCTCGCGTTTTTCCCGGGCCGGTGCGCGCGGGATCGGCATCACGAGAAGAAAAAAGAGAAACGAGCAGATAGCGTCGATGATGTAAACGCAGGAAAAACTAACGTGGGCGACGATGAAGCCGCTAATGGCCGGGCCAACAACCGAGCCGATTTGAAAAACGCTGCTATTCCAGGTGACAGCATTGGCGAAAGCGTCCCGCGGCACCAGCGTCGGGAAAAATGAACTACGCGCGGCCCAGGCAAAGGTTCGGGCCGTCCCGGAAACAAAGAGCAATAGATAAATCAGCGGCACCGAAAAATCGTCGAAGTGGAAGGTCGATTGATGACGCTCGAAAATTCCGGCGATCCCGCGCAATAGATTATTGCCGTGCTGTAAGATCGGCCATGCCGGAATGACGAGATGTTTCCAGGAAACGATGGCGAGCGCAGCGGACGCGATCGCGCTGAAAAACTGCGCGATCATGATGATATGTTTGCGGCTGTATTTGTCCGCCAAATGTCCCGCCGGCAGCGACAGACAAACCACCGGAACCGCGAGCACCAGGCCGACCAATCCGAGCGCGGTGGCCGAATGTGTGCGCCGGTAAATTTCCCACTCCACTGCTACTGCCAACATTTGGCGGCCGACGATGGCGAGAAGATTTCCCGTCATATAAAGATTGAAGTTGGCAAAGCGAAAGGCGGCGTAGGGGTCGTGCGATGGAGGACCAATTGGCGGAATAGCCTGCGACGCTTGGTCGTGATTCATGAAAGTGCGCGCGTTTAGAAATGCGCTCGCGAGAGGCTAGCGTCGCGATTTGGTGTCGCAAGGCAGGTGTTAAACAATGAGCGGGCTTGCTCCATGCATGTCGTCCCGAGCGCGAGAGGGGACCTCGCCTAAACTCTTGGATCAGACAAGCTAACTTGGGTGTTCAACACTGTACTCGTGAGGTCCCTCACCTCGCAAGCATTCGGGGTTCGGGATGACACGCGCCATGTTGCAATTGAAGGGCGATGGTCAATTTGATTTCGCCGTAGGTTGAAGAACTACCGCAAGGAGTTTGTACCTAGTTAGAGATTTCTCGGTCCGAGCCGGATTGGCGTATTCGCTCGAAATGACAGACGTGAGCACTTGCCATCATCCGTGACGCCGAGTAGTTGCAAGCAATGACGTCGGTCTATTCCCGCACTAATCCGTTTCCCGGCAAAATGGTCGTTAACCGACGGCTGAATGAAGGAAATCGGAACAAGGAAACGCGGCATCACGAAATTTCGCTGGCCGGTTCGGGGCTGACCTTCGAACCGGGTGATTCGATGGCGGTTTGCGCCTCGAACGATCCGCCGCTGGTCGAAGAGATTATTCGTGCACTCGGCGCTACTGGTGATGAGATCGTACCAGCGGGAAAAAACGAAACAGCGCCGCTGCGACAGGCCTTGCTACGAAACTATTCCATCACCACGCCGACCCCGAAATTCTTGAAAGCGATCGTCGAGCGGGCCTCGGCTGCCCCGTTGCTAGAAGAGTTGCTTCGCCCCGATCATAAACACGATCTGCAGGTTTATCTCTGGGGGATGGAAGCGATCGATTTCCTTCTGCAACATCCTTCGGCGAAATTTACGCCCGAGGAGTTCGTTGGCCTGCTAACGAAACTGCAACCGCGTCTTTACTCGGTGGCGAGTTGTTTGCGAGTCTTTCCTGAGTCCGTCCACTTCATCGTCGATGTCATTCGCTATGAATCGCATGGACGCCTTCGTAAAGGTGTGGCTTCGACCTTTCTGGCGGAGCGCTGCAATGATCAGCCCGTCCCGGTTTTCCCCAGTGTGGCTAAGCATTTTCATCTACCGGAAGGCGATGCTGATATTATTATGGTTGGGCCCGGGACCGGGATCGCGCCCTTCCGGGCTTTCTTGCAGGAGCGTCGCGCGGTCGGCGCACGTGGGCGCAACTGGCTCTTCTTCGGCGCACAGCGTTCCAGCTATGACTACTATTATGGCAAGGAGTTCGAAGAGCTAAAGAAACAGAACATTCTTACTCATCTGCATTGCGCCTTCTCGCGCGATCGGGAGCACAAAGTTTATGTGCAGCATCGGATGCAGGAGAACGCAGCTGAACTTTGGCGCTGGCTCGACGCTGGAGCGTATTTTTACGTTTGCGGCGATGCGTTGAAGATGGCGAAAGACGTGGACGCGGCCTTGCGTACCATCGTGCAGGAGCAGAGCGGCAGGTCACCGGAGGAAGCGCAGGCTTACGTCGAGCAAATGAAGGCGGACAAGCGGTATAAGCGGGACGTTTACTAGCGAGTTCTTGTTTCAATCGGTTTCGCTTGCACGCCGTAACGCGGAAGTGAAGGCCTAACGCCGAGTCTTCCCAAGGGCGACTTGAGTATGTGTTTAGCGCCAAAGGCGCGGTTTTCATTTTAGCCTGGGGCAACGCCCCAGGGATTTGTGTGATGCCAATTCCCAGCGCTGAAAGCGCGAGTCATTTCGGTGCCTTGAGTCGCGCCTTCAGCGCTATTTGAGCGTTTGGTCCAACGTCCCTGGGGCAATGCCCCAGGCTCTCCAATGATAAAGCGCCGTTGGCGCGAAACACAATACCGACTTGGAAGTCGCCCCTTCCAGTTAAAGCGCGGCCACCGCGCGCGCTAGAGTAAATCCGATCAAGCCAGTGGCCGGGAGCGTCAGAATCCAGGCCCAGATGATCCGTTCCACCACGGTCCATTTCACGCCGCTGAATCGTTTGGCCGCGCCTACGCCCATGATCGAGGTTGAGATCACGTGCGTAGTTGAAAGCGGAATGCCGTAAACGCTTGCAGTCTGAATGATGAGGGCCGCACTCGTTTCCGCGGCGAAGCCGTGCACCGGCTGAAGTTTTACCATCTTGTGCCCGAGGGTGCGGATAATTCGCCAGCCGCCCGCGGCCGTGCCCGCAGCCATGGTGATGGCACAAAGAATCGTTACCCACGCGGGAATGGCGGCGAAGGCCGGCGTTTGCAAAAAAGTCAGCCAGCCTGGCAAATGATCGAAGCTCCCCGCCTTCGTCCCGGTAAAAAGCGCGAGCGTGATGATGCCCATTGTTTTTTGTGCATCATTGCTGCCATGTGAATGCGCCATCCAGGCCGCGCTAAAAATTTGTAACTTGCCGAAGACGGAATGGACCGCACCGGGCGTAAAGCGATGGAAGAGCGCAAAAAGCGCGAACATCACCAGAGCGCCGAGAAAGAAACCGGCAAGTGGCGATGTAATCATCGGGACAACCACCTTTGGCCAGAGTCCGGTGTTCCATTTCAATACCGACCAGTTTCCCCGGGCGGTCGCGAGTGCGGCTCCGCACAAGCCGCCAATCAGCGCATGACTAGAACTCGACGGGAGACCGACCCACCAGGTCGTAATATTCCAGGCGAAGGCAGCGATGAGAGCGCACAACACCGTCGCCATGCTCACGACATTGGTGTCGACCAAACCTTTGCCGATGGTGGAAGCAACTGCGCCGCCCAAAAGGGCGCCGGTTAAATTGAAAATCGCCGCCATCACAATGGCTTGCCGCGGGGTAAGCACTTTGGTCGAGACAACAGTGGCGATGGCGTTGGCCGCATCGTGAAACCCGTTGCTGTATTCGAAAACAATCGCCGCGAAGACAACGACGAAAAACGTGATCATCGGTAGATGCCGACTACGCGTATTTCAAGACAACTTGCAGGATGATGTTGCCGGCATCGCGACAGCGATCGATCACTTTCTCGAGTAATTCGTAAAGATCGCGCAGGAAAATGATGTGCTTAGCCGTGTAATCGCCGTGATAAAGATCGCGCAACAGTTCGAGTTCGAGTTTGTCGGCGTCGCCTTCGATTGTTTGCAAACGCGCGTTCATCTCGCGAGCAGTGCGGATATCCGTGCCCTTGCGCAATTCTTTGACCATCGCCAAGACTGCTTCGGCCGCGCGGTCAAGGAGTTCGACCTGACGCCGGAAATTGTGCCCGTGCAAGTCCTCCGGACAAATCAGAATCCGCTCGCTGATTTTCTCGACTGTCTTCGGAATTTTGTAGAGCGCACTGGCCAGCGCCTGAATGTCTTCGCGCTCCAACGGAGTGATGAACGTTTTCGAAAGTTCCTCGGTTAGTTGCTGGGTGATTCGTTTATCTTCGCGGCGGCTCTCGGCAAATGCGTTGAGGTTGCTCGACGATTCGCTTTTCTCCAGGTTCGCCAGCAGCTCGATCAAGTGGTGAACGCTGCTGTCGGCTTGCTGCGCGCTTGCCTCGAGCAAGTCGAAAAACTTTTCGTCGTGGCCGAGAAATCTACTGATTGAGAACATGGTGCCTCCGTTGTAGCCGCGGTCGCTGTCCGCGGCCAGTGATTTATTGACGAGCTGCAATCATCGCCTGTGGAACACGCAAACGCCCTGGAACACAGGTCTCTGGCCTGTGTTCCTGCCGCGGCCGGCGACCGCGGCTACAGTATAGCGCCGCGCATGATCGCAAACGAAATGTTGAAATAAATCACCAGCCCAATTCAAGAGTGTCGCTTACGAATGTGGCTCGTGCTCGCGGCAATGCTCGGTCTCGATAGTAAGATGAACCAGCTCTTCGTGCTCTCGAAGCAGCTCGCGGTATTCATCAGAGCTTCTTGGTTCATGCGCAATGATCGAGACGATGGCGGCGAACTTTCCGGTTCCAACCTGCCAGACGTGCAGATCGGTTATGAGCGAATCGCCATCCCTTTCCACAGCGCGTCGGATTTGATCCGGCAGATCTGACGAAGGCGGCGTCCGATCGAGCAGAATTCCGCTAGTATCGCGCAATAGGGCGTAAGCCCAGGAA
>Ga0209375_1001574_pt1 | contig 17098 bp, 16 predicted proteins | sample GraSoiAngelo_131_FD_185888 | JGI IMG/M metagenome (GOLD analysis project Ga0209375, IMG submission 185888) | Grasslands soil microbial communities from the Angelo Coastal Reserve, California, USA - 14_0929_02_30cm (SPAdes) (version 2) | ecosystem: Environmental > Terrestrial > Soil > Grasslands ... | reverse complement strand
CGGTTGGTGCAGATGGGGCTGGAGCTGGACACGGTGGGCCCGCTCACGTGGCGCGCGATCGCGCGTCTGGAGGAGGCGGGCCGTCTCGCGTCGCTGCTCGACCTGCTGGAAGGAGCCCCGGCGGGCCGCGCGGTCGAGGCGGTCTGGGCGAGGATCGCCACGCCCGCCGCCGTGCGCCGGTTGCTCGAGGGCGCGCCGATCGACTTTCGCTCGCTCGACCGCCTGCTCGGCCGCGTCGGGCTCGAAGCGGCGGACCTGCTGTTGGACTTCCTCGCCGCCGCCGAAGAGCGGGCAGTGCGGCGCGCCCTGCTCGACCGGCTCGTCACGCTCGGGGCGATCCTCGGTCCTCGCCTCGCCGCGCGGCTTGGCGACGGGCGCTGGTACGTCGTGCGGAACCTGTTGTGGATGCTCGATCGCCTGCCGGAGCTGCCGCCTGACTTCTCGCCGGGACCGTTTTCCGCTCACGCGGACGCGCGGGTGCGGCGCGAGGCGCTGAAGCTGCGCCTCAAGGTCCCGGCCGAGCGGGAGGCCGCGCTGCACGCCGCGCTCCAGGATCCCGACGAACAGGCGGTGCGCATCGGGCTGATTGCGGCCCAGCAGGACTGTCCGCCGAACGCGCTGCCGCTCGTCGTCGCCCTCGCGCGGGACCGCGGGCGACCCGCCGAGCTGCGCGTGCTGGCCATCCGCGTGTTGGGCAAGAGCCGCGCGGCGGCGGCGCTCGACGTGCTGCTGCGCCTGTGCGACGGCGGACGGACGCTCCTCGGGAAGCCCAAGCTGCCGCCGGTGTCCCTCGAGCTGGTCGCGGCCATCGGCGCGTTGGCGACCGCCTGGTCCGGCGAGGCGCGCGCCGCGGCGTTCGTGAAGCGTGCGGCCACCGCCGGGGACCCGGAGCTCCGGGCCGCGGCCGTCCCGCGCCGCCCCACCTCCCGGCGGCCATGAGCGATCCGGCCCGCTTTCTCGGCGTCTTCGCCCAGGCGCTGGCCGGGATGTCGCTGTATGCGGACGGGCACCCGGCGCGCGAGCGGGGGATCGACGCCGCCTACCGCGAGCTGGGGGACCTGCAGCGCGACACGCCGAGCCCGCTCTTTACCTTCCTCGGCGATGAAGTCGTGTACGGTCGTCTCCCCTTGCGAGACATGAAGGGATGGGACTGGTCGCCGCGGCTCGCGAATGCCGGGATCCAGCGGCTCGAGTTCGAGGAGCAGGTGAGCCGCGAGGAGTTCGAGGCGTTCCTCGAGGAGGTCCTGGCCCGCCTGACGCTGTCGGTCATCGACACCAGCGAGGCGCGGCAGCTGCGCCGCCCCAGTATCCGGTTCGGCGCCGTCGGCGTGCGCGGCGAGCAGGAGGTAACCGCGGAGGAGGCGCCCCCCACCGCCACGATCGCGTTCTCCCTCGGCGAGGAGGCGGACACCGTCCGCTGGATGCACGACGAGGTGCAGACGCGGGGCACGCTGCCCCTCGTGGAAGCCGAAGCCGTGGTGCGGTCGCTCGCCGTGGCGATGCACGGAGACCGCCAGATGCTGATGCCGCTGCTGCAGCTCAAGGAATTCGACCAGTACACCACGACGCACTCGATGAACGTCGCAGTCCTCACCATGGCGCTCGCGGAGTACCTCGGGATGAGCGGCGGGGACGTCCGGGCCTTCGGCGTGGCGGGCCTGCTCCATGACCTCGGCAAAGTCCGCGTGCCGTTGGAAATCCTCACCAAGCCCGGCAAGCTCACCCCGGAGGAACGCGCGGTGATGCAGACCCACCCCGCCGAGGGCGCCCGGATCATCCTGGCCGCCGAAGAGCAGCTCGACCTGGCGGCGGTCGTCGCCTACGAACATCACATCCTGCTGAACGGCGGGGGCTATCCCGACCTGCACTATCGCCGCGACTGCCATCGCGCCAGCAAGCTGGTCCACGTCACGGACGTGTACGACGCCTTGCGCACCAAACGCCCGTACCGCGACGCCTGGCCGCTGGAGCGGGTCCTCGCCTACCTCGACGAAGAGGCGGGCCGGGAATTCGATCCCGAGCTCGTCCAGGCGTTCACGGCGATGATGCGGCGGTTCGACGCGCAGGTCGCGGTGCTGACCGACGAGCGGGCGGCCCTGCCGGTGGCGGGACCTGGTCCGACTGCGCCGGGGTAAGAGATCGAGGTATACTTCCTCCCCCCATGGCCCGTATCGGTTTCGTCGCGCTGCTCACGCTGATCGCCCCTGGTCGGGCAGCCGCGCAATCGGCGCACCACAGCCGGCTTGAGGGTGACTGGCTGGCCCGCGCCGGCGACGAGCTCCGGCACATCATGGTGCGCAGCGACAGTTCGGCGCAGTTCGGCGACCAGGTCGCCCGCTGGCGCCTGGTGGGGGACAGCCTGTGGATCACGTTGGGGGACGGCGTGTGGCAGGTGTACGGCATGACGCTGCGCAGTGATCAGCTCACCCTCTCCGGCGGCGATCTCGAAAAGCCCGTCACCCTGAAGCGGGTGGGCCCGCCGACGCCACGGCCCGATTCGCTCGTCGTTCCCAAAGCCCCGCCCGCGAGCGAGCGCGCCTGGGAGTGATCCGCTAGGGCACCTCCCGCATATCCGCGATGCGCCAGCCGCTCCCCGTTTTGGTGAAGCGCATCGCCAGCTTGGGCCGCAGCTCCCGCTGCGCGCCCCCCTCCGCCGGCACGAACCGGTAGAGCGCCTGCACGGTGGTGGAGGCGGTGCTGCCGCGCACGGCGATGCGGTCCGGCGTGAACCGGGCAGTGAGATGTTGCGCGGTCCGGAACAGATCCTGCCAGCCACGCGCATCCTTGTCGGTGAGCGGTGCCGCGAACAGCGCGCGGAGGTTCGTGAGGCGCTCGGTCTCGACGGCGCGCGCGAGATCTTCGAGCAGCGTCCCCACGGCCCCCTGGGGGTCCGCGGGCTGGACGCTCGGCGGGGCGAGCCCGGCCGCGACGACGATGTCCTCTGCTTCCTGCGCGGCCAGCCGGGCGAGGGTGAAATCCATGCCTCGCATCAGCGAATCCGCACGGGTCAGCGCGGCTGTGGCCCGCGTGCGCTGGGGCCCGGTGGGCAGCGCGACCACCACGGCCTTGGCGCGATCGTAGAGGTGTAGCGCGTCGGCGCGGAGCGAATCGACTTCGCGCCGCGCCCGGCGGTACTGGTCCAGCGCGACGGAGTAGGCCGACGTCGCCCGCGACAGCGAGCCGCTGCTCACCGCCTGCTCGGCGCCCTGCAGCATCGTTTCCCCTACCAGCCACGACCCCACGTTGTTCTTCATCGCGCCCGCCGCTTCGGCGCGGGTGCGGGCCGCGAAGACCGAGTCCCGCATCGAGGAGAGCGCGGGGTTCAGGATCACGGGCCCCGGGGTGCCTACCGTCACGGGTTCGGTGGGCGCTTCGGAGCCCGTGCCGGCGTGGGAGGAGAGCGAGAAGTACGCGAGGACGCTCACCACGGCGGCGAGTGCGCCGAGCGTGATCAGCCGCGCGCGCAGCGACATGGGCCGGGCGAGCCGGAGGATCGCGGCTGGCACGGGGGTCCACCGGCCCACGAGGCGCTGGGTCGTCGTCTCGCCCGCGCCCGAGAGCGCCGCCCGGATGGCGACCAGCGTGCTGCGCATCTCGCGGGCGCTGGCGTAGCGGTCCTCCGGGGCCTTCGCCATGGCCTTGAACACGACGCGTTCGAGCGACGCCGGGATCGAGGGCGCGACGGTGCGCAGCGCCTTGGGGTCGGTGGTGAGGACCTGGTAGAGCACGCCGTGGATGGACTCGCCCTCGAACGGCTTCTGGTACGCGAGCAGCTCGTAGAGCATGCACCCGACGGCGAACACGTCGGTGACCGCGGAGATCGGACCGTTGGTGATCTGCTCGGGAGCCATGTAGGTCGGCGTGCCGACGATCGCGCCCGAGCCGGTGATCTCCGCCGACTGCAGCCGCGCGATGCCGAAGTCCATGATCTTGACGCGCCCGTCGTTGGCGATGCGCACGTTGGCGGGTTTGATGTCGCGGTGGATGACCCCGCGGTCGTGCGCGTAGGCGAGGCCCTGGAGCACTTCGATCACGATGTCGAGCTTGCGCTCGAGCGCGAGCGGGTCGCGGCCCCCGATCAGCTCGCTCAGGTCTTTGCCCTCGATCAGCTCCATCGCGATGAACAGCTGGCCTTCGGCTTCGCCGAGGTCGTAGACGGTGATGATGTTGGGGTGCTGCAGAGCGGCGGCGGCGCGCGCCTCGCGGAGGAAGCGCTCCCGCATGTCGAGGGTCTTCCCGAACTTGGAGCCGAGGAGCTTCAAGGCCACATAGCGGCGCAGCACCGAGTCGTACGCTTTCCACACCACGCCCATCGCGCCTTCGCCGAGGGGCTCGTGCAGCTCGAACTTGCCGAGCCGGCGGTACTGCCGGCCCTGGGTCATCGCGTGCACCAGTCGTACACGCGGCCGAGGCAGCCGCGGGTCGCGTCGTCGACCGGCACGTCCCGCCGCGGGAGCACCCGCTCGGCGATGCGCAGGAAGCCGTCCTTCGTCATGCGCTCGCGGCCGCTCCCGCCCCAGGCAAACGGCGGCACGTACTTGGGCGCGCGCACGGTGTCGAAGAGGTTCGCCCCGGCGCCGACGATGGTGCCGGTGCCGAGCAGCGTGCCGATGGCCGTCTTCGCGTGATCGCCGAGCAGCGTGCCCAGCTGCTGGTGACCGGTATCGATCGTGGTGCCGGCCGCGTCCAGGCGCACGGGGCCGTAGGTGTTCTTCAGGTCGGAGGTGATGGTGCCCGCGCCGAGGTTCACCCAGCGCCCGATCACCGAGTGCCCGACGAAGCCGTCGTGGGACTTGTTGGCGTACCCCAGAAAGACGCAGTGGGAGACCTCGCCGCGGACTTTGCAGTGCGGCCCGATGGCCGCAACGCGGATCGGCCCGCCGAGCAGCTGCGTGTTCGCCCCCGCCCACAGCGGGCCCTCGAGGCGGGCGCCGGCGCGCACTTCGACGCCGCTCTCGAGAACGATCGGCCCGGCGTTTGTGTCGAACACCACGCCGGGCTCGACAGCCGCTTCGCGCAGCACCACCCCGGCGGGGTCGCCCAGCACCGTCGATCCGCGGGGGATGGGATCGCTCTCGCCGACGAGCGCGAGCAGGTCGTCGCGCAACAGCGCCTCGAGCGCGTGGACGCAGTCGTGGACCCCGTGCAGGACCAGCCCGTCGACTTCGACCGGCCGGGCTTCGGGCCGGGGAATTTCCCACTCTGTGCCGTCAGGCACGCCCCACCCGACGGTGATCCCCCGGCAGACGAGCCGGAACGGCTCGGCCGGCAACGCGGGAGCGAGGCCGCGCGGCGCGAACGTCGAGGAGCCGATGACGGCCGGCCCCCGCACCGCGTGTCGCGCCGCCACCCGCGGCACACCGGCTTCGACGAAGCCGGCGAGGTGGGGAAGGGCGAAGATCTCGGCGGTCTCGGTCCCGACGAACGTCTCCCAGCGCTCGCGCACCAGGTGCGCCCCGGCCCGCAGCTCGGCGAGGGGGCGCACGCCTGCGAAGGGGAGCCAGCCCGGCGCCGGATCGGGATCGAGGAGGTAGAGGGCGAGGCTCACAGGCGCTGCACCAGGAGCTTGAGCCGTTCCGCCTGGCCGGTCGGCATGACGAGCGTGTGGCCGTTGGCGCGGACCACGACCATCGCCTTGACGCCTGTCACGGCGAAGTGCTCGTCTTCCGCCCAGATGACGCAGTCCTCCACGTCGTCGCCCAGGGTCACGTTGCCGATCACGACGTTGCCGCGGGCATCCGGGCGCCGCACCCGCCGCAGCGCGTCCCAGGACCCGATGTCGTCCCACGCGAAGGCGCCCGCCACGACGCCGAGACGTTGACTGCGCTCCAGCACCGCCACGTCCACCGCGACCGCTTTCGCGGCGGCGAAGAATCCGGCGGCATCGCCGGCCGCCAACGCCGGCCAGGCGCGCTTGAGCTCCTGCGCGTAGGCGCCGGCTTCCCCCAGGAACCGGGGGACGCCCCAGGCGAACAACCCCGTATTCCACAACGCGCCGCGGCGGCGCAGCAGGGCGGCGCGCCCCGCCGTGGGCTTCTCGACGAAGCGCCGCACGGCGCGCGCGCTCCCCAGCGGTTTGCCGGGCACGATGTAGCCGTAACCGGTCTCATTGCGCGTCGGCTTCACGCCGACGGTGACCAGCACGTCGTGCTCGCGGGCCACGCCCAGCGCGTCCGTCGCCGCCGCGCGAAACGCGTGATCGTCCCCGATCGCCCAGTCCGCGTGCAGCGACAGCATCTGGGCGCCGGGGTCCGTCTTGCCGATGCGGTGAGCGGCCCAGACCAGCGCCGGCGCCGTGGACGCGGCGCGCGGCTCGGCGACCACGTTGGCCCGGGGGACTTCCGGCACGAGGGCGACGACCTGGTCCACCAGGAACGGCCCGGTGAGGATGAGGATGCGCTCCGGGGGCACGAGCCCGCGGAGGCGTGTCACGGCTTGGGCGAGCAACGGTCGGTCGCCGGTGAGCGGCAACAACTGCTTGGGACGCTCCGGCGTGGACAGCGGCCAGAACCGCGTGCCCGAGCCGCCGGCGAGGATCGCCGCCCACACGCTCACGACGCCGGCTCCGCGGCCCCGGCGTCGCCGAGTAACTCCGCGAGATGCGCGGTGAGTTTGCTGGGGCTGAACGGTTTGGTGAGCACCGAAGCCCCGAGCCGCTGCAGCTCGGCGAGGACGCGCTCGTCCCCCTCGGCCGTGAGCACGACGACGGGGAGCGCCGCGCCGCCACCCTGCCGGCGCAGCGCGCGCAGTAGGTCCACCCCGGAGCCGTCCGGGAGGTGCAGGTCGAGGAGCAGGGCATCGGGGAGGGCAGCAGCGAGCGCCGCGCGCGCCTCGGCGAGGGTGCGGGCGAGGGTCACGTCGAACCCCACCGCCTCGAGCCGGGGGCGGAGCAGCAGGCCGATGTGGGGTTCATCGTCGACCACGAGGAGCCGTCGGGCCACCTGCGGCCTCCGGCTCAGAACAGGCCGGCGATCGCCGAGCGGTGCCGGCGGAGGTCGAAGAGGAGGCCGCCGACGTTCGTCTCCGGCCGCACCAACACGATGAGCAGGGCATCGGCGCTGAGGATCGTGACCACCGCCAGCCCCCGGCCGAACTCGAGTACGCCGGTGCCGAAGTCGCCACGGGCGGCCGCTTCACCGAGCTGGCTCATGGCGTTGATGACGGAAGGAAGCAGCGCGGCGACGCCCTCGGGATCGAGGCCGTTGGCGGCGCGCGAATCGATGGGCAGGCCGTCACGTCCGACGACCACGACCGCTTCGACGCCGCTGCGCCGGCTCAGCGCCTCGACTACGTCACGGATCGTCGCCATAGTGGCGCCAACGTAGAGTCGGGGTGGGTGGAAGTCAAGCAGTGACCGTGGGTTGACCCACTTGGACGCCGCCCAGTATCTTCACGGGCACACCATGCGCGCCCTTCGCCTCTCTACTGTTCTCCTCGCCGCCGCGCTGATCGCGTTCGCCGCCTGCAGCGACAACTCGTTGGGCCTCCAGACGGCCGTCTACAACAACGTGGTGGACTCGGTGTCGGTGTGGGCCTTGGACGGCACGCCCCCCAATACGCCGTCGGCGTACAGCATCTCCGCGCGCCGAACAGTACGCACCGATCAGAGTACGGGGTTCGACTTCGCGTTCAACATCACCCCGGGCGGCCAGGCCGTGCTCTTGCCCACTGGCGCGGTGGGATTGGGCAAGGCATCGGGAGTCCTCGTCCAGTCCACAGCGTTCGACGCGATCACCGTCGCGCCGTCGTCGGGCTACCAGGACAGCGTGGCCGTCGCGGTGGACAGCGGTACGGTGGCGGTGCTGCGCTCGCGGCCCGTCTCGTGCCCCATCGGCATCGTGTACTACTACGCCAAGTTCCAGGTGCTGCGGGTCGATACGCTCGCGCGCCGCATCGACTACAACATCCTCGTCGACCTGAACTGCGGGTACCGCGGGCTCGAGCCCGGCATTCCCAAGCGGTAGTCTCGTGATCGATCTGAAGCAGCTGCGCACGGCGCCTGACCAGGTGCGGGCGGCGCTCGCGCGCCGCGGCGACCCGGGTGTGCTCGCGCTGCTCGACGAGCTGCGGCAGCTCGACGAGCGGCGGCGCACGCTCGCCACGCAGCTCGACGGTCTCAAGGCTCAGCGCAACGACTACGCGAAAGCGGACGCCCAGGTCGTCAAACAGCACGGCAAGCTCCCCGCCGACGTCGCCGACGAACGGCGCCGTCACGGTCAGCAGATCGCGACCCTCGAGGGCGAGCTCCGCAACATCGAGACGGTGCTCGAGGCCAAAGCGCTGTTCGTGCCGAACCTGCCGCTCCCGGACGTGCCCGCCGGCGACGCGTCGGCCACAACGGTGGTGCGCACCTGGGGGACCCCGGCGGCGGCGGGCGGCGCGCCGCACTGGGAGATCGCCGAGCGGCTGGGGATCCTCGACTTGAAGCGCGGCGCCAAGCTCTCGGGCTCCGGCTTTCCGGTGTTCGTCGGCGCCGGCGCCCGGCTGGTGCGCGCGCTGCTCGGCTTCATGCTCGACCTCCACACCCGCGAGCACGGCTACGTCGAGTGCGAGCCGCCGTTCCTGGTGCGGCGGGAGATCATGCAGGGCACGGGGCAGCTCCCCAAGTTCGAAGACGACGCCTATCGCACCGAGCCGGACGATCTGTTTCTCGTCCCGACGGCCGAAGTACCGCTGACGAACCTGCTGCGCGACGAGCTGCTCGAGGGGGCGAGCCTGCCGCGGAGCTTCGTCGCCTACACGCCGTGCTTCCGGCGCGAGGCGGGCGCGGCGGGCAAGGACACGCGCGGTTTGCTACGGGTGCACCAATTCGACAAAGTCGAGCTGGTGCGGTTCTGTCGCCCCACGGACTCGGCGACCGAGCACGAGAAGCTCGTGGGGCACGCCGAGGAAGTGCTGCGCCGCCTCGAGCTCCCCTACCGCGTGGTGCTGATCCCCGCCGGCGAGCTGGGATTCGCCAACGCCAAGCAGTACGACCTCGAAGTGTGGGCGCCAGCCGTCGGTGCGTGGCTCGAAGTCTCCAGCGCCAGCGTGTACAGCGACTACCAGGCGCGTCGCGCCAACATCCGGTTCCGACCCGGGCCGGGGGAGAAACCCGAGTTCGTGCATACCCTGAACGCGTCAGGCGTCGCGCTGCCGCGGACGATCGCCGCGTTGCTCGAGACGCGGCAGCAGGCGGACGGCTCGGTGAGTGTGCCGTCCGTCCTCGTCCCGTATCTCGGGACCGACCGCCTCACGCCCGCCGGTGCCAGCTAGAGACGCCCTCCGTCGCGCGGGTCCGAGCGCCCTCATCGGGCTCGCCCTGGTGTTCGGCGCCCTGTCGGTGGGCTACGCCTGGGGCGTGGCGCGCCACCTCCGGCAGGACGCGCGCGACATGGGGCGTCTCTTCGGTCACGTCTTCCGGGGCCTGTCCGACCCGCGGCCCGACGCCGGCACCGACGCGCTGCTGGAGCTGGCGACCGAGATCCGGGCGCTGGGGATCCCGATCGTCGTGACGGACGCCGCCGGCCGAGTCGCCGCGCTCGACAACCTCCCGCCGGACGTCGCGCGCGATACCGTGGCGGTGCGCCGCTTCATCGCCCGGCTCGACGCCGTCAACGCGCCGATCGTCCAGCCGGGCGTCGGCACGATTCACTTCGGCTCGGTGCCGATCGCGCGCCGGCTCAGCCGCCTCGCCGCGTTGCAGGGCGGCGTGCTGCTGTGCCTCGTCGCGCTCGTGGTGTGGGCCGTGCGCTCGCGCGTCGCCGCCGCGCGCGACCGGCTGTGGGTGGCGATGGCGCGCGAGTCCGCGCACCAGCTCGGCACCCCGCTCATGAGCCTCACGGGGTGGATCGCCTACCTGCGGGAGAACCCCGGCGCGCCCGCCGGCGACCTCGCCGACCACCTCCAGGCCGATGCCGAACGACTGGAGCGCGTCGCCAAGCGCTTCGAGCGCATCGGCCGGCCGCCGCGCCACGAGCCGGTGGCGCTCGGCGCCGTGGCCGAACGGGTCGTGCGCTACTTCCAGCAGCGGCTGCCCACGCTGGCGAATCCCGTGATGCTCACGCTCCACGCCGCCGGGCCGGGCCCCACGGTGGCCGGCGACCCGGTGCTGGTCGAATGGGCGCTGGAGGCGCTGGTGAAGAACGCCGTCGATGCCTTGAGCGGCCGGGGCGGACGGGTCGACGTCCGGGTGCAGGGCGACGGGGCCGTGGCGAGCGTGGCGGTGCGCGACGACGGGCCGGGCGTCGCGCCGGCGGTCAGGTCTCAGCTGTTCGAACCGGGCGTCAGTACCAAGCCGGGCGGGTGGGGGATGGGGCTGGCCCTGGCCCGGCGCATCGTCGAACAGCAGCACGGCGGCCGGCTCGTCTACCACGGGGCGGGGCCTGGAGCCACCTTCGTGATGGAGTTTCCGGCGACGTCGGCATGACCCTCGCGCTCAACGACGCTCAACGGGCCGCGGTCGAGCACCCCGGCGGGCCCCTGCTGGTGCTGGCGGGCGCGGGGTCGGGGAAGACGCGCGTGCTGACGGCGCGCATCGCCCACCTGATCCAGACGCGCGGCGTGCGCACCGACCGCATCTTCGCCGTCACGTTCACCAACAAGGCCGCCGAAGAGATGCGCGCCCGCGTGGGGGCGCTGCTCGGCGCCGAGCCGCGGGGGCTGTGGATCGGCACCTTCCACTCCCTCGCCGCGCGGCTGCTGCGCCGGGAAGCGCCGCTGCTCGGCTTCGGCCCCAACTATTCGATCTACGACTCGGACGACTCCGAGCAGCTGCTGGGCCGCCTGCTGGAGCAGCGCGATCTCTCCGCCAAGACGTACCCGCCCCGCGCCCTGCACGCGCTCATCTCGGGAGCGAAGAACCGGATGATCTCGCCCGAGGTCTTCGCCCAGGACGCCGACTCGGCGCTGGGCAAGGTGGCCGCCGCGTTGTACGAGGAGCTGGGCCCGGTGCTGCGGCAGGCCAACGCCATGGACTTCGATGACCTGCTGATGCACCCGCTGACGTTGTTCGCCGCGCACCCCGACCGCCTGGCGTGGTGGCAGCAACGCTTCGATCACGTCCTGGTGGACGAGTTCCAGGACGTGAACGCGGCGCAGTACCAGATCGTTCAGCGGCTCGCGGCGCGGCACCGCAACCTCTGCGTCGTGGGCGACGACGATCAGGCGATCTACGGCTGGCGCGGCGCGGACGTGCGGCACATGCTCGCGTTCCGCGAGGACTTCCCCGAGAGCGTCGTCGTGAAGTTGGAGCAGAACTACCGCTCCACGCAGATCGTCCTGGACGTCGCCAACGCCGTGATCGCGGAGAACCTGGCTCGCCTCGGCAAGACGCTGTTCACCAAACGCCAGGGCGGCGAGCCGGCGGTCGTGTGCGCCGCCGCCGACGAGCGTGACGAGGCGGAGTGGATCGCGGGCGAGTTCGCGCGGCTCGCGGCCGAGAGCGACCTCGCGTACGAAGGCATGGCGGTGTTGTACCGCACCAACGCCCAGTCGCGCCCGCTCGAAGAGGCGTTCCGGTTCCGCGGCATCCCCTATCGGCTGATCGGGGCGGTGAGCTTCTACGAGCGGCGGGAAGTGAAGGACCTGCTCGCCTACCTGCGCCTGATCGCGAACCCGGCCGACGACGGCGCCTGCGCGCGGATCGTGAACGTCCCACGCCGCGGCGTGGGCGACGCCTCGCTGCGGCTCCTGGGCCAGGCGGCCACCCGCTGGCGCAAGCCGCTCCTCGAGGTGGCGCGCGACGCCGGCCGGGTGGACGGCCTGCGGCCCAACCTCCGCGATGCGTTCCGGGAGTTCGCCGCCCTGATCGATCGCCTGCGCGCGTCGGTGGGCGGGGCCGACCCCGCCACCGCCTTGGAGACGGTCATCGCGGTCACGGGCTACGACCAATACCTCGCCGAGGAAGGGGTGGAAGGCGCCGAGCGGCTGGACAACGTGCGCGAGCTGGTCGCCGGCGCGGCCGGGTGGGCGGAAGTCGCCCAGGCCGGCGAAGAGGGCGACGGCTCGCTGATCGAGCGCTATCTCACACAGGCCTCGCTGCTCGGCCCCACGGACGAGGCGACCGGTGATCCACGCGGCGTCACGTTGCTCACCGCCCACATGGCGAAGGGGCTGGAGTGGCCGGTGGTGGCGATCGCCGGTCTCGAAGAAGGACTCTTCCCGCTCGGCCGCAACGCGGGCGAACCGGGCGGGCTCGAGGAGGAGCGACGGCTGTGCTACGTGGGACTCACGCGCGCCCGCGAAAGATTGTATCTCTCATGGGCCCGCACGCGGTACCGCTACGGGCGGCTGGAGCTGTCGCAGCCCTCGCGGTTCCTCGACGCGGTGCCGTTTCACGCGGTGCAGGAGCGGACCACGACGCCGACGTGGCAGCGGACCGGGCGGACGGCGCCCGCGCGCCGGATCGTCACCGAGTTCCTCGACACGGACGAGTCGGAGGCCGAACGCTCCCAGGACGCGCCGCGCTACGTCGCCGGCGAGCGCGTGCGACACCGCAAATTCGGCGCCGGCGTGGTGCGCACCGTCTCGGGCAGCGGCCGGCATCTCAAGGTGACGGTCGAGTTCGACGACCCGGACATCGGAACGAAACACCTGCTCGCGGCCTACGCCGGCCTCGAGCGCGATTGGGAGAGTGCATGAGCGTCAGCCCGGAAGAAGTGCTGCACATCGCGCGCCTCGCGGAGCTCGACGTCGCCGAGGAAGCGCTCCCCGCCCTTGTCGAGCAGATGTCGCGCATCCTTGAGTACGTGGCCCAGCTCAACCGCCTGCCGACCGGCGAGACGGCGCGGCCCTACCTCGCCGGACCCGACGCGATCAAGCTGCGCGCCGACGAGGTAAAGCCCTGGCCGCTGGCTTTCGGCCCCAAGCAGCTGGCGCCGGCCTTCCGCGACGGCTTCTTCGTGGTTCCGCGGCTCGAGGCCTTCGACGACGGAGGCACGGCGTGACCGAAGCGACCGACGCCGTCCAAAGCGCGCGGGCGGCCGCCGACCGCATCACCAAGGCCAAGCGTCTCAACGCGCTGCTCACGCCGATCAAGGAGCTCCGCAGGTCGCTCGTCCAGCAGGCGCAGGCCGTCCACCCGGGCGGCGTGCTCTACGGCATGCCCGTCGCCGTCAAGGACAACATCTGCACGTTGGAGTTCGATACCAGCTGCGGGTCGAAGATCCTCGAGGGCTACCGGTCTCCGTTTGACGCGACCGCGATCGTGAAGCTGAAAGCGGCGGGCGCCCTCGTCGCGGGCAAGACCAACTGCGACGAGTTCGGGATGGGCTCCTCCACCGAGCACTCGGCGTACGGGCGTACCCTGCATCCCACCGAGAAAACCCGCGTCCCTGGCGGCTCTTCCGGGGGCTCGGCCGCCCTGGTAGCGGCGGGCGCCGTGCCGGCCGCCCTCGGCTCGGAGACGGGCGGGTCGGTCCGCCAGCCGGCGTCGTTTTGCGGCATCGTGGGGATCAAGCCGACGTACGGGCGGGTGAGCCGCTACGGCCTGGTGGCGTTCGGCAGCTCGCTCGACCAGATCGGCGTCTTCGGCCGCAGCGTGCACGACGCCGCGCGCGTGCTGTCGGTCATCAGCGGCCGGGATCCCAAGGACGCGACGTGCGAAGGGCGCGACCCGCTGCGGCTCCCCACGGTGCCGGAAAACCTCGACGGCTTCGTGATCGGGATTCCCAAGGAGTACTTCCCGCCGGACCTGGACCCGGGGGTGCGGCGGGCGTGCGATCGGGCGATCCGCGTCCTCAAGGACCTGGGCGCGGCGGTGCGCGAGGTGTCGCTGCCGCACACGGCGTACGCCGTGCCGACTTATTACATCATCGCGCCGGCGGAGGCGTCGTCGAACCTCGCGCGCTACGACGGCGTGCGCTACGGCCCGCGTTTCGACGGCGCGGCCGACGTCGCCGCGCTGTATCGCTCGACCCGCGGGCAAGGGTTCGGGACCGAGGTGCGGCGGCGCATCCTGATCGGGACCTACGTGCTGTCCTCGGGCTATTACGATGCCTACTACCGCAAGGCGCAGCAGGTGCGCGCGTTGCTCGCCCAGGACTTCCGCAACGTGTTCGACCGCGGCGTGGATCTGGTCTTCACGCCGACCACCCCGACGCCCGCCTTCAAGGCGGGGGAGAAGCTCGCCGACCCGGTGCAGATGTACCTCTCCGACAGCTTCGTGTGCACGGCGAACCTCGTCGGCCTGCCCGCGATGTCGGTCCCGATCGGGCGGGTCAAGGGCCTGCCGGTCGGAGGTCAGTTCATCGGCCAGACGTTTCTCGAGGACGAAATGCTCGAGGCGGCGTACGCCCTGGAGCGCGCGGTGCCGGCCGTGGAGGAGGCCTGATGGCGCCCGCGCCGGCCTGGGAGACGGTCATCGGGCTCGAGACCCACGTGCAGCTGCGCACCGTCTCGAAGATGTTCTGCGGCTGCTCGACGGCGTTCGGCGCGCCGCCCAACACGCAGGTCTGCCCGGTGTGCCTGGGCCTGCCCGGCGCGCTGCCGGTGCCGAACGAAGCGGCGATCCGCTTCGCCGTGCGGGCGGCGCTGACGCTGGGCTGCGAAGTGCACGAGCGCAGCGTCTTCGCCCGCAAGAACTACTTCTATCCCGACCTCCCCAAGGGTTACCAGATCAGCCAGTTCGAGCAGCCGCTCGCCACCGCTGGCTCGCTGTCGTTCCTGTCTCCCGAACGCGGCGTCGTGACCGTGAGCATCGGCCGCCTGCACGTGGAGGAGGACGCGGGGAAATCGCTCCACGACCGCTTCCCGAAAGCCACCGCGGTCGACCTGAACCGCTCCGGGGTGCCGCTGGTCGAGATCGTCACCGGCGCCGACCTGCGCTCGCCGGCCGAAGCGCGCGCCTACCTCCTCACGCTCAAGCAGGTGCTCGAGTACGCCGGCGTCTCCGACTGTGACATGGAGAAGGGCAGCCTGCGCGTGGACGCGAACCTCTCGGTGCGGCGCGCCGGTGACACGGCGCTCGGCGTCAAGACCGAAGTCAAGAACATCAACTCGTTCGCGTTCGTCGAGCGGGCGCTGGCCGTGGAACGCGACCGGCAGATCGCCGCGCTCGAGGGCGGCGGCACGCTGGTCCAGCAGACGATGCTGTTCGACAGCAAGACGAACACGGTGCGGCCGCAGCGGGCGAAGGAAGAGAGCCACGACTACCGTTATTTCCCGGACCCCGACCTGCCGCCGCTGGTTGTGGCGGCCGATTTCATCGAAGAGCAGCGGTCGTCCCTCCCCGAGCTGCCGGCCGCGAAGCGCGAACGCTTCGTCGTGCAGTACGCGCTGAGCCAGCAGGACGCCGCCGTCCTCACGGCGGTACGCGGCGTCGCCGACTATTACGAGGCCGTCGTCCAGGCCGGCGCGGAGCCCAAGCTCGCGGCGAACTGGGTGATGACGGAAGTGCTGGCGGACGCCAAGGACCACCAGGAGCAGCTGCGCGTGCCGCCCGGGCGCCTGGCGGAGCTGATCGCGATGGTGAAGGGCGGCACGGTGAACAACCAGGCGGCGAAAAAGGTGTTCGTCGAGCTGGCGACGCGGGGCGGCGAGCCGCGCACCGTCGTCGAGGCGCTTGGCCTCATCCAGGTGGGCGATACCGGCGTCATCGGACAGTGGGTGGCGGAAGTGCTGCAGGCGCACCCCACCGAGGTCAGCCGCTTCAAGAACGGCGAGGCGAAGCTGTTGAACTTCTTCCTGGGGCAGGTGATGAAGGCCTCGCGCGGCAAGGCCGATCCTAAGCTGGCGCAGCGCGCCCTCGAGGAGCGACTAACCGCCTGACCGCCACGGGCGCTGCGCCTGCGACGCCCGCCAGTAGCTGAGCGCGGGGCTCGGCAGCCCGAAGTGCTCTTCAGCCGTCTGGGCGACGCGCTGCGGGTCGCGGCGCCCCCCCTCGTGCAGCGCCTCGCGGCGCATCCGCTTCGCCAACCCCAGCGCCTGCGCGCCGGCCGGATCGAGGCGCCGCGCGGCGGCGTCCCCGGCGCCTAACGCCTCCATCACGTACTCGAACGCCACCGCCATGTGGCGCTCCACGTCGGCGTCGGGCAGGTCCCAGCGGCTATTCTCGGAGATCAGCTGGAACGCCCACTGCCAGCTCTGGCTCTCGGTCAGGTGCACCATGCCCCGGAACAGGCGCCGGCTGGTCCGCACGCTGAACAGCGTGGGGCTGAGGATCTCGTCGAGGTGCGCGTCGCTGCGCCCGTGATCCTGGAGGATCAGGTCGCGGGCCTCGCGCGCGTAGGCGTCGCCGAGGTGGGTCTCGAAGCGGCTCTCCCAGTAGGAGTGGCCCAGGGCGGCCGTCGTGGACGTGAGCACCAGCTGCCGCGGTACGAAGAAATTGTGGGCGACGGTATCGGCGGCGAGATGCGAGAGGTAGCCGAGCCCGAAGGCGCGCAGCGCGTCGGTGTGGGCGAGATCGAAGATCTCCTGGCCCACGTGCCACGCGTGGCAGTGGCGGCCGACGGGCGCGTACTTCTTCGCGATCGACGTGTCCGCCGCGATGTTGCCGTAGAGGAAGTCGAAGGGGAACGCGCGCAGGTAGTCGGCGACGAGGGCGGGAAGCTGGTGCAGGTTCGCCAGCACCGATTCGCCGAGGTAGATGTGTGTGCCGGGGGTCCAGGCGTGAGCGACGCCGGGGAAGAGCGCGAGGGCGAGGACGGCGGCGGCCGCCGCGACGAGCCAGGACTTCACTTCGCCTTGCGGCCTTTGCCCCGCACGCGCTTCAGCGCCTTGCGCCCCCAGCGCCAGATCGTCATGCCGCGGCGCACGTTGCGCACCGTCGCGACCACATCCAATGCCGTGTCTTCCGCCTCCTCTCGGAGCACGTCGAACAGGGCGCTGACCTCGACGAGGCGGGCCTCGGCGGCGTCGGCGGCGCGCAGCACCCGCTGGCGCAGGTCGCGCGAGGTGCCGGCCAGCGCTTCGGTTTCGTGGCGGACCGTCGCGACCAGCTGCCGCGCGTCGTCAACGGCGGGCCCGGCGAGCTGGCGCAGCGCCTGGAGGAACGCCCGCATGCCGAGCGCTGCACCCAGCGATGACACCGCGACCACGATGGCGGCCAGGGCGATGATCGCCAGGCTGATCGCCGTCACCACCGCCACCCAGGTGGGAATCATTCAGCTAAGCTCCGCCG
>Ga0209375_1001573_pt1 | contig 17099 bp, 14 predicted proteins | sample GraSoiAngelo_131_FD_185888 | JGI IMG/M metagenome (GOLD analysis project Ga0209375, IMG submission 185888) | Grasslands soil microbial communities from the Angelo Coastal Reserve, California, USA - 14_0929_02_30cm (SPAdes) (version 2) | ecosystem: Environmental > Terrestrial > Soil > Grasslands ... | reverse complement strand
TCCGCCATAGTTGACATCGAGAACCGCGATGCCGCGGCTGGTCCAATATTGAGTCGCATACCGCAACGATGTGGAGCTAGCCGAAGTTGGCCCCCCGTGACTGATAACTAAAAGCGGCGGCTTTTGATCTGCCGGCGCAACGTAATCTCGATTCTGCGGCGGATAGAAATAGCCATGAGCGGTAAGCCCGCCCTCGGTGGGAAACTCAATGGCTCTGGGATTGGCGAGATATCCTGCGTCAACCTCTATTTCTCGGGACCTTCGTAACACCTCCAGCTCCTTCGTAGTCAAATTCAATGAGACGATGGAGGTAGGCTCAGTCGAAGAAGCACCAATGAAAACGACGCGGTCGCCGGCGGCTTGAACTTGGGAAATCGTGGTGAACGGAAGTTCGATCATGTCCAGCGCTCTCGTCACGGTGTCCAGGGTGCCAAGGTAATCACGGCCGTTCTTGGCGTAGCTGCAGACGATTCGTCTTTCGGATGCAAGGCCATAAAGGCTAGTACCGAAAACCCACTGAGGCTGGCCAAACTCTGCTTCCATCGGGCAGAGCGGCTCGACTTTGTTTTCCCGCCAACTGTAGAGATTCCACCAGCAGGTACGGTCGGAAATAAAATAAAGTGTCCCGTCAGGTGACCACTCCGGCTGGCAAATAGACTCGTTGGCACCACCGGCGGCGCGCATCGTTTCGCTCATTGATCCGTCTTCGTTCAATTTGCCCACCCAAAGCTCAGTACCATCCCACGGCATGTTAGGGTGATTCCATGTCAGCCAGGCCAGTTGCGAGCCGTCCGGACTGAGGCGTGGTGAGGAGTAAAAATCATTTCCTGACACCAGCACGTTTCCCGCACCGCCACCCTGGAGATCTATGCTCACCAGGGTGTTGATCGCCTCCCCGTGACCGGTATGGTCCTCGCACACACAAAAAAGAAGATTTCTCCGGCGGTCGATGACTCCATCGGCGTAACGCAGGCTCGCAGCCGGGGTCAAAGGCCGCGGAGGCGAGCCAACTCTTTGGGCATAGAGGCGCTGGTCAGTAAAATTCGCGAAGACAATTGTGCCGTCCGAAACCGCATAGTCGCCGCCGCCATATTCGTGCACGCGGGTGCGCGCGTTGAGTGACGCGGGCGTAACGTCCGTCGCTCGTCCGTCTGGCGAACGGCGAACAATGACCTTTCTCCCGCTTTCTTGGGATCGCCGCTCGATCCAATAGACATCGTCGCCGTCGAGCCTCACCTGTTCGAGTCCGACCTCACCACCAGCGACAACGTCAGCCGTAACCGGCGATTTCCAGGAGCCGTAGGGAGCTACATTTGGGCGTGCCATAAGCAACCTCAGATGATGTTACTACGCGTAAATATCAAAAGGGGGCTTCGGATATGCGTGTCCGCCTAATTTCCAACCAGTTGAGACGAGGTTAGCCGTCCGGAGATCATGCTCGTTGGCTTGCCGGGATCTTCAACAGAGCCTTCGCATTCCCATACAGCATCGCTTCCCGCTCAGCCTCTGTGGCATTCATCTGTTCGATTTTTTCGGCCGCCATCCAGTCGCCCAGCTCGTAGGGATAATCGGTTCCGACCATGACATGCTCTGTTCCGACCACGCGCTTCAGATATTCGACAGTTTCGACGCGATAAACGAGGTTGTCGAAGTAAAGGTTCTTTAAGTACTTGCTTGGAGGCTGTGAAGCGGGGATGCGAGAAGGTCCGGCTCCGGTGCCGCTGGTCAAGCCGCGATCAAAGCGACCCAGATGATAGGGAAAAAACCCGCCGCCGTGGAGCAGCGCGAGCTTGAGCTTTGGAAAGCGATCGAACACGCCGCTATAGATCATGTAACCGACAGACAAGGTTGTGTCGGCCGGATTACCGCAGACGGTGCGCAGCCCATAACCACCCATCTTATCACTGCCCGCGACCCATTCCGGGTGCATGATCATTAGCACATCCAGCTCCTCCGCCTTTTTCCAGAAAGGATCGAAATCTTTGCTGTCGTAATATTTGCCGACGACGTTGGAGGCGATCGTCACGCCGGAGAGTTTGAGGTCGCGGATGGCGTGCTCCAGGATGCGAGCGGCGCGTGGCGGATCTTGGAGCGGCACCGTGGCGATGCCGACGAAGCGATTCGGGTGACGCTTCACTAGAGCTTGAATCGCTTCGTTATAGAGTTTCGACCATGATTCGCCGCGGTGGCCGTCGAGTTCGTAACCAACTGCGCTGGTTTGCACTTCGACCGTTGCGATTGCGATCTTTCCCTGGCTCATGACTTGTAACCGGTTTTCCACCTCTGCCAGGCGACGGTCTAAATTGAGACGGTTGCCTCCCGGAAACTTTATGGAGAGCGGGCTCTCTCCGCCATCCTTCGGCGCAAAATATTCGATCCCCAGCGCGTTCGCGTGCTGTTTAATCTCGTTGATTAGCTCCGGAGGGAAATAGTGATGGTGAATGTCAATGGCACGCGCCAAACCACCGGCCGGGTCTCCCGTCGCCTGCGTTGCTGTTTGCGCGCAACCCGATAACAAGATTCCCGTCGAAACGGCAGCGGTTTTTCCCGCGAAGCACAAAAACTCCCGCCGGGACATTGCCGAGAATTCGTTAGCCATGACCCACCTCCTGTGGCTTTTATGGGGGATGTAAGCGCAGGATTAGCTTGCTGACTCAATCCTGTCAATGGTAGCATCATCTCGACGCGAGATTCATTCGAGTGGGTTGGTTTTCTGGCTAAGTAATTCGCCTTTCAATTAACAACGGGAAGAAAACGATGTCTGAGTTTCAATTTGGCGGCGATATCGTTTGGCGGCCAAGCGCTGAAATCATCGCCCAGAGCCGGCTGAAACAATTCATGGATCGCCATGGCATCGGCAGACTCGAAGAGCTGCAGCGCCGCTCCACGGAGGAGATCGAATGGTTCTGGAGCGCGGTGCTCGAAGAACTCGGAATCGAATTCTACGTGCCGTACGAGCGAATTGTCGATACGTCGCGGGGCATCGCATGGCCCCGGTGGTGTTGTGGCGGGGTAATGAACATCGTCCACAACTGCCTGGACAAATGGCGCGGCACACCAGTCGGGCGCCGCGAGGCGCTTCGTTGGGAAGGAGAAGAAGGCGCCGTCCGTGTTCTCACGTATGAAGAACTGCATCGCGACGTCTGCCGGTTAGCGAATGCGCTTCGCGCGCTCGGCATGAAAAAGGGCGACGTGGCTGCGCTGTTCATGCCCATGATGCCGGAGACGGTTGCGGCGTTTTTTGCCGTGATCAAGCTCGGCGGGATAATTCTTCCTTTGTTTTCCGGTTATGGCGCCGCAGCGGTAGCCGGACGCCTGCGTGACAGCGAGGCGAAGTTTCTTTTGACCGCAGATGGCTTTTATCGTCGTGGACAAAGTGTCCTTCTGAAACCAGGCGCTGATGAGGCTTTGAGCTCTTCTTCATCCGTCGAGCACGTGCTTGTTTTTAGGCGGCTTGGGATTTCGATTCCCTGGACTCCGGGTCGCGACCGGTGGTGGCATGAAGAGGTCGGGCAACAGGGCGATGAGGCGGAAACGGAACGGACCGACGCTGAAGATCCCATGATGATCATTTACACGTCGGGAACGACCGGACGGCCTAAAGGGGCGCTTCACACGCACTGCGGTTTTCCGATCAAAGCCGCTCAGGACATGTTGCTTGGCTTCGATATCAGAGAAGAGGACGTGCTTTACTGGGTGACGGACATGGGATGGATGATGGGGCCGTGGGAAGTTCTTGGTGCAACCCTTCTCGGCGCGACGATGGTTCTTTACGAAGGAGCTTTGGATTTTCCGGGGCCGGATCGTCTGTGGTCGCTCATCGAGCGCCATCGGGTGAGCGTTCTCGGCGTCTCGCCGACTTTGATTCGCGGTCTCATGCGTCACGGCAGCGCCCCCGCAGAGCAGCATGACCTTTCGACCCTGCGCATTCTCGGCTCCACGGGAGAGCCCTGGAATCCTGATCCGTGGCTCTGGTTTTTTCACACCGCCGGAAGGGGCCGCCTGCCGATTATCAATTATTCTGGAGGCACCGAGACTTCGGGCGGCCTCGTTACGGGGAATGTTCTGACGCCGCTTAAGCCCTGCTCTTTCTCCGGAGCCGTGCCGGGCATCGCCGCCGATGTCGTAGATGAAAAAGGAACGTCGATTCGTGGACAGGTGGGCGAGCTTGTCGTCCGCAAGCCCTGGATCGGCATGACGCGCGGTTTCTGGAAAGATCCCGACCGTTATTTTCAAACCTACTGGAGCCGATTCCCCGACGTCTGGGTCCACGGGGATTGGGCTGCAGTGGATGAGGATGGTCTCTGGTACATTCTCGGTCGCTCCGACGACACGATCAAGATCGCCGGAAAGCGGCTCGGTCCCGCCGAAGTCGAGTCCGTGCTCGTCGGCCATCCCTCGGTGAGCGAGGCGGCTGCGATCGGTGTTCCCGACCCGATCAAGGGCGAAGCGCTGGTTTGCTTCTGCGTTCTCAAGCCGGAAAGCTACGGGAGCGAAAAACTGCGTGAAGAATTACGTGGCATGGTGGCCGAGCAGATGGGTAAGCCTCTCAAACCCGAAATTTTGAAATTTCTCGAAGATCTCCCGAAGACGCGCAACGCGAAGATCATGCGGCGCATCATTCGCGCCGCTTATTTGAATCAAGATCCCGGAGATCTGTCGGCGCTGGAGAATCCGCAGAGCGTCGAAGCGGTTCGAAGAGCGCTATAGACAGTGCATACCGGAGTATCTGCGACGCTTGCGAGGGCTGGCTACGCTCTGCCGTCTTCATTCCGGTTAAGCTTACCTGGGCACAAGAGCGACTGCGCGTGTCCACCCTGCGCTGCAGCGCTCAAGCTTGATTGGGAACGCTACAACTTTAAAACCGTGGGTGCATGGGAGTGAACTCAGATCCATTTTGTGAATCAGACAGAACTCTCGCTCCCGCCCGGTATAGTGAATCGGGAAAAACTGATCCTTCTTACCTGCGCGCAGTGCGTCGACCATCGGAGTAACGGGACCATCGAGTGATTCACAGTCGCAACCTATCACGCGAATTCCCTGGTCTAAGAGCCAGAGAAGAGCATTTCGTTCCAATCGGATCGAGAGATCAGAGAAATTTGGATCGTCAGTAAAGTGCTCAGCGGCTCCCGTTCGAATGAGCACGATGTCTTGGTTCTTGAGTCTGTATCCGATGCGCTCCAATTTTCCCATGAGGTCGGCAGCCGATATCGCTTCTCCCGGCCGTTTCGCCGCGCTGAAATCCAGCAACACGCCATCGCCGTAAAACCACTCGAGCGGCAGTTCATCCACCGTTCGTGCCTTTCCTCCGTCGACGCTTGGGCCGAAGTGAGAAGGCGCGTCGACATGAGTGCCGGCGTGCGTGTAGGTTTCCACGATATCCATGGCGCCCAAATGGACTATCTCGGAGACGGGCATGCGCAGGCGCTTCGCTTTCGCCCTTTGGTTTTGATCGTGATCGATGGTAATGATCCGGCTTTCTTCCGGCTCAAAGCTATGGTTCATGATCGGCAAGCTGAGATCAACGATTTGAGTCCGATGCGTATTCAACCACTCGTCTTCGATGGCGACGGCGCGGATCCACGCGCCGGTGCCGCGGAAGATCTTCACTGGAAAGAACATGAATTTATAGCCGAACGGACCAGGCAGACTGCCAAGATTCGTGAGCTTCTCCGCGTGGGTCCACTCCGTGAGGCGTCCCGCGCGGTGTATGGGGAAGTAGGCCGCCTTGTCGCCTTTGACGAAGCGTTCCGTCATCAACGCAATCGGCATATCGATGGTAGCGGAATCTGTCGCCATAACCCTAACCCCAAAGCGAAAAACGTAATTCAGCGCGCCGCCAATCAGGCCCGCGGCCGACTCGGCAAAGCCCGGGTCGTCGTCGTAGCGGTCGGTGCCGCCGGTCCATAAAGCGACAATGTCGCCTTGTTTCGGTGTGTGGTTGATCTTCTCTAATGCCGCGGCAATATCGTATTCACTGATCGGTTCCGTCGGCTTTTTGTGTCGGAAGTCAAGCACGACGCCGTCGCTCATGCACCACTTCAACGGCACCTCTTCAATAAACTTTGCCGGGCGGCCCTCTGAGGTTGGATAGAAGTGATACGGCGCATCCAGATGAGTGCCTAAGTGGCTGCGCAGCTCGATCCGTTCCGTAGAGAAAAAAGCGCCATCAGGGAGATCAGAAACCTTCACCTGGTAGCGCTTGGCAAATATTCTGGCTGCCTCTTGATGTGAGATAGAGTTGAGTTTTAGCTCGCTGTTCTCCAAATGATCCGGTCTCAGAGAAACGCTTAGATCGTAGATTTTAGCCATGGTTCCTCCAGGATTGAGCGGGATGGCGATTAGGCATATGGGATTGAGGATCTTAATTCACCTGTGTCTCGCCGAGAAACTCAGCGGGATCGTATACCGGATATTTTTAAGGTGTCAAATTAGTGTATCAGGGGGTGAGTCCGCGTCCCAATTTCACATTTTTCTAGATCTCAACTTTCTCGTGGAAGGGTGTTGAGGCGCGGCTGATTTCCGGCTGGACGCAAAGAGTCATCGATAACCGCCTGAAGAGCGGCGCCCTATATAGTCGAACTTTAATAGGATCGTCAAAAGTAAAAACAACGCTGCCGTGAACCGGTCAATCGAGTTGCGTCTCGGATGGGAACAATCTAAAACGGCGGTCGGTAAAACCTGAGGGCGTTTCCACCCAAAGCCGCCGTCTTGTCGTCATCCGATAAGTCTTCGCGGCCGAGCAGCTCGTCGATTTCATGGCGGCACTTCTCGGCATCGAAGACTTCATGGGGAAAATCGCTGCCGAAGAGAAAGGGTTCACGACCGCCTTTTTTTACCGCGGTACCGAGACCGTCATCGTCGCAGTCGAATCCGACAAAGATTCTTCCCTCACGCAGATGCTGCTTGAAATAGTCGCTGGCCTTCTCGCCCGGTTTTGGCCCGCCGAGAAGATTGCCTTCAAGGTCCAACTGAATGTGGCCGTCGTGATAGGAGCGATCGAGCCGGTCCATCATGAAAGGAATCCAGGTTGCGCCACCTTCGAGGAAAGCGACACGAAGTTTCGGAAAGCGTTCGAATACCCCATGTGCCAATATGCCCGCCGCCTGGATCATCAAACTGAAGGGATGGCCCAGGGCGTGAGCGGGGTAGTAGGTGCTGAAGGAATCGAGTCCCATGTGATGAAGACAGCCCACGTGTACGGCCAGAGAGCAGCCGAGTTTTTCCGCCTCCTCGTAAAGCGGCCAATAGATCTCGTTTCCTAGATGGCCTTGTATCGCTTCGCCGTTCGACGGCAGCATTCCGCCGAGCATCCCAAGCTCGCCAACCGCGCGGCGGAGCTCCGCAATGCCGAGGTCGACATTCTGGAACGGAATCAAGGCAACGCCTTTGAGTCTTGGACTCCTGTTTAGAAATCGTTCGTAAAGCCAGTTGTTGTAGGCCCGGCACGCGATCACCGCCCAATCCTCGGCCATAATGCGGCCGACCGCCAAGCCGGCAGTAGGGTAGAGCACCGTCCAACTGATGCCGGTTTTGTCCAGGAATTTTATCCAATCGTCCGGTGTCGGGTTACCCGTGCTGCGGCGGTTCTGTTTGAGATAGCGGAAGTGCAAATGGTCGAGCTCTGGAAAGAGTTGCGCCATCTGATTTCCTTTGGGCATGTACTGGGCGATTTCCTCGCCGCAAGCGTGGTCGTTGATGTGTCCGTCAGCGTCGATAATTTGCATAGCCTTACGTCCTTTACTATTTTTGTGGCGATCGCAGTTCCCTAGAAGAGAGTCGAATGTCTTGTCAGGGCTAAACGTTGATTACTTACTCGTGGAGGAAGAACGCCCGTTGTTTAATCTCACTGAACGATTAGTACACCGATGGGAGCCGCGTCAAGAGAGGCGTAACCGATGCGAGCGGCTTCGCTCTTGTATACGAAGGAAGCCTTGACTGACAGCTTGTCCATGCTAACGTACGAACCACCGAAGGAACCATTTTGGGGAGGCCTTATGAAAATTAAGATTAGGAATTCCGTTTTGTCGTCCGTTATTGGCTTGGTGATTCTCAGTTTAGGCTGGATCGCTTCTGCTTCGGCCCAGGCTGATTTCTACAAGGGTAAGACGATTACAGTTTATGCTGGCACGACGCCAGGGGCCCTGTACGATCAGTGGTCGCGTATTCTCGCGATGCACATGGGCAAGCATATTCCGGGGAAGCCTGACATGATCGTTCAGAACATGCCCGGTGCCGGACATAAGATCGCGGCGAACTACGTCTATGCCAAGACTAAGCCGGACGGCTTGAGTCTTATCGGCTCGATCGTGCCGTCTCTGTACTTCGATCAATTGATCGGGCGAAAAGAGGTCCAATACGATTGGAGCAAATTTGTCTGGATCGGTTCTCCCGTGCAGGGTGAATCCCAGATGTACATGCGCGCCGACACGCCGTACAAAACCATAGACGATGTGCGCAATGCCAAGGAGCCGCCGCGCTGCGGAGCTCAGGGGACATCCGATTCGGCCTATTATCTACCGAAGCTTTTTGAGGAAGCGCTCGGAGCAAAATTCAATCTCGTGCAGGGCTATCCGGGGGGACCGGAGATCGATCTCGCTGTGGAGCGCGGGGAGATCCACTGTCGCGCCTTTACCATCGAGGCGTTCCTGTCGCGGGAGCCTTACCACACGTGGCGCAAGAAAGGGTTCGTGCGCAACATCATTCAGACGGGGAAAAAGAGGGATCCGAAGTTGCCTGAAACCCCGACGATCTGGGAACTCATGGACCGCTACAAGACTCCCGAGACCAGCCGGCGGCTCGCGACGGTGGTTCTTGCATCGGGCGCGCTGGGTCGGCCGATGCTCGGCACGCCGGGCATTCCGCCGGAGCGGGTTAAAATTCTGCGCGCTGCCTTCAACGCGACCATGAAAGACGCAGAATTTCTCGCCGAGCTTGATAAGCGGCAGTTCGATCTCGATCCGGTACCGGGAGATGAACTCGAGAAGATTGTCAAAGAAGTGATGACTCAGCCTCCCGACACCATTGCGAGGATGAAGAAACTGTTGGGCGAATAGGCGCAATTCAAAGAGAAAACTGACAGACGGCTCAAGCGCGGCGGCTATATGATCACGAAAATTTACTTGGCTATGGCGTCCAACCGCTTTGGGCGACTTCGGTTTGCGCGCGGCGCAGAAATGAGAAATCGAAGATCTCTTCGGGACGAACGTCCCGCGTCACCCCGACTAAGCGTTTGCTCCGGTCTATGACGATGCGCTGCAGCCGTTCTGGAATCGTTCCATCACGAGCGATGGTCTTCATGTGATCTTCATAGGCGCGCGCTATTAATTCGAGGTTCTTCTGCCGGGTGAATTCCATAATGGCCGAAATCGCTTCCTGGCGGTTCGACAGATAAACGCGGTGCCCTTTGACCGTGGCTCTCATGAAGCGCCGCACCAGCTCACCTTGGCGCGCCAGGCGATCGTCGGTGGTAACGATGGAAGCCTGGATATCTTCTATCTCGTCCGAGAAGCGAAGCAGAGCCGGGTAGCCGGCGTCTTGCGCCATAAAGCTCGAAGGCGGACTGAGCGGCGATGCGTCGATGGTGCCCATCCTCAGCGCGGAATAGCGCGTGCTCGTCGAGCCGATAGGCAAAAAGATCACGTCTCGTTCGAGTTGGAGGCCAAACTTGGGGAATAACTCTTTAAGCCAGCCGTAGTCCAAGCTGCCCACCGTGGAGCCGCCGACTTTCTTGCCGCGCAACTCGTTCACGCTCTTAATCCCAGGCTGCGCGGCCAAGATCCCGGGTGGTTTGTCATTGAAAACCATCAGCATCTTGAGCTTTGCCCCCTGGACGGCGGCCGTGGGATTGCTGGCGGAGCCAAACTCGACGCTGTTGCTCATGACGGCTTTGGTTCCCAATAAGCCGGCGATTAAGATAATGTCTACAGCCAGTCCCTCTTCCGCGTAATAGCCGCGCTTGCTCGCCATAAACATGGGCATATAAGACGGGGAAAAGTTGGAAACGGCTACTTTGATTCTTTCTTCCGCGCTTGCGCATACCGCCAGCGTCAGAAAAATCACAGCTGAGCTAAAAACACTTTTGGCAAGATTTCCCATAATGGGTCCTTGCGGCAGAGGCTCACCGCCAAAGGGCAAATGTTTTCCAGCATAAAAAAGCCCGGACTGGTCTTTTCCAGCCGGGCTTTTTGTATTCGGTTAGGCCGCAGGACGCAACTAAGAAGCGTGGCCAGACCTTACTTCGTTTTGTTAAGCTCCTTTCTATCCTTTGTGAGCTCTTTGCGATCGGACTTGAGCTCCTTTCGATCACTTTTTATTTCGCCTCTGTCCTGAGCGATTTCCTTTCTATCTCCTTTGATCTCACCGCGCATCTTGGCGCGTTCCTCTTTGCTGGCACCCTTTCTTCTCGCCTTCTCAAGCGCTTGTCGGTCCTGTCTCAGCTCTTTACGGTCAGACCGTAACTCTTTCCTATCGCCCTGGATCTCCTTCCGGTCACCCTTGATCTCTTGGCGATCGCCTTTGATTTCGTTTTTCAGCGCTTCTTCCTTTGCCTTCTGAGCGGCGTCAGCAGCAATCGCGGGAACGACCACAGCGACAAGCAATGCGGCAGCCAACGCGCCAGTCATAAACTTATTCGGGTTGAACATAAAATCCTCCTCTTTCGTGTTTCACTGGTCATGACCAATCGCCAAAGTGACTTGAAAGATACTACCATTGAGCTATGAGCGTCAAGATTATAAAACACACTTCATCGGGCAACGTTAACGTAGTTGGTAGTCGAGGGTATGCTAATAAGATCATTCTTTCGTAGGAAACTATCTTTGTGATAAGGAGTGTTTATGCCTACTAAGATCACCACCCGTTTCCAGGAGCTTTTAAAGCGTCCGAAGCTGCTCGTCATGGCCGGTGGCTTCAGCCCGTTGCACGCAAGGATGTCGGAAGTGCTCGGCTACGAGGCTTTCTTCATGTCCGGCTCACAGGTGGCGGCCTACTTGTACGGCTATCCGGACGTCGGTCTCCTTGGATTAGGTGAAATGGTTGAAGCCGCGCGGAGGCTCGCCGCAGGGTGCAATATTCCAATCTTTGCCGACGCCGACACCGGTTACGGCAATGCGGTGAACGCCTATCATACGGTCAAGGAATTTATCCGAGCGGGTGTTGCGGGTGTTCACATCGAAGATCAAGAGGCGCCCAAGAAATCGGGAACACTGGCGGGACGGCGCTTGATCTCCCGGGAGGAAGCGATCGGCAAGTATAAAGCGGCGGTAGCGGCGAAAAACGAGCTCAATCCCGAGTTCGTCATCTGCGCGCGTTGCGACTCCATCGGTTCCGAAGGCGGAAACTTCGAAGAAGCGATTCAGCGTAGTATCGCCTATGTAAAGGAATCAGGAGTGGACGCGATTTGGGTGAACACTTTGCAATCGCGTGAAGAGATTCGTGAGGCCTGCCGGCGAATTCCGGCGCCGGTTATCGCGCCCTATTATGGTCCGCGGCCGTCGCCAACGTTCGAGGAATTTCAGGATCTCGGCGCCGCGGCGGTTCTATACCCGAGCCTCACCACCGCGAACGGCCTGCAAGCGACCTGGGAAGTGCTCCACGAATTCAAAGAACGCGGTCCTGTCGTGCTCGATGAGTGGAACAAAAAAGCCCAGTCTTCGAGATGGGGGATGGTCCCACGCACGCAAGATCCGATTCTTCCCGCCGAAAAGATTCGTAAGCTCGAAGACGAATTCATTCCCAAAGAGTTACAACGCGACTACGACAAAACTTTTGGACACAACAGGCATTGAGCTGACATGGCGGTAATGCAGCCGATCTCTGAGAGAACAAAAGCAGTAGGTAGGTTATTACCACTCGATGCGAATTGACTGGCAGCTAGACTCTGCGCTTCACAAAGAGCCGATGACTTTCCCGGCACATGAACGGTGCGCATCAACGACTTCGGAGGTCAACGCCGTGCCGCTGAGCCGCAAGAAGAAATGGAATCATGCATCACCAAACCCTCTGTCGATCAAGCGGCGGGTTAGACCTCATTTCTTCCTGGGGTCATCCGCGGGATTAACGTAAGTGATCGCCCATGGCCCTACCCCGTGTATCTGAACGATTGTCTCCTCTCTCGTCCAGCCAAAATGGTTCGTCTTCGGCTGCATGATGGCGACGCTTCCAGTCGACAACGGTGTGGTTTTTGCCGGATTAAGCTTGTCGCCGGCGCCAAGATTGAACGTACAGGAAATCACCGTTACGTGCTCGATTGCCGGGTGCCAGTGAGCAGGGATCTTATAATCGGCGGGAAACCTTAGCCGAAACGTAAACGGAACCGCTCCAGTTGGCGGCCCTTCGATGACGGCGATCTTTGCTCCCGGCGGCAAGCACCCCACTAGACTTAGTCAAACTCTGTACACCTTTGTCCATAGGCTTGATGCGTCAGCTAAATTGATTCCAACGGAAAGCTAATATTATCCGCGTTCTTACATCAACCCAATCCCCGCTACGTCTTTGGCATTTTTTTTGCGCAGGTCAAAAGAGTTGTTCATAAAGGAGATAATTACGTGGAACAGTTTACTACATTCGTTCTTTCGACCTTTTTGTTTTTAGCTACTTTGTGCCTAGGTTTAGTTATCCTCCTGCTGAATTCGCCCGTCGCCTTGCTTCCGTGACGGCTCGCCGGGCCGATGATGCGACCGTACCCACTACTTAATATTCCCCGTTGAGCAGCAAAGACCAGCCGTCCCCCACTCGCTGACGAGACCTGTTACGCGAGGCGGCAACCGCTCTGAAAACACGGCCAGACTGCGGATATCAATGAACCGATACGAACTTGATCGAAGGCGAGCGGGTCGCGCCACAGGGCACCTTTGCCGACGGCTTCCGAGAGGTCCACAGTTCCGGATATCCCGTCGTCAAATTCCAGCTCCAGCCGATGCCCCGGCAAGACCTAACGCCCGGCGGTCACCCGCCGCGGCCCACCTGTGGCCTCCCCTGTTCACGCAGACCCGCCACCGGGCCGCGGTCAGGTGGAACGGCTTTGTTAGGCGGCGTCCGCCTGTCTCAATGTTTTTCGAAATACCACTCGGTCCTGCCCTGGACCAGCATAATCGCCGATGACTTGAACTCCGTCGCGGTTTAGTTTTCCTGTCAACTCCATTCCCAGCGATCGGTGAAATGCAATGGACTCCTTGTTGCCCGGCGTTGTGATGGCTTTCAGCTCTGTACAGCCCTGAATGAGGGCGAACCTCACAAAATGATCGTAGAGGCGACGCGCCAGGCCTCGCCGCCGGTACCGCTCTCTGACTCCTACCAGATGGACGTAGGCAGTAGGCTCCGTCTGTGAGATGAAGCCAAAGAGGTAGGCGGCAACCTGGTTCCCATCTTTGATGATGTAGGCCGAGTTACCGAACTCGTACACAAACATGGGATGGTGAAGGTTGAGCGTGCGGTCGCTGCCCCAGAATTCCTGGATGTGGGTAACAATCTGATCGTAGTCAGCCTTGGTGCAGCTCGTAATATCCATACGGAAAGACTCAAGCTCGATTCGTGATGTGATGCCTAACGTTCACGGTGACCCGCGCGCGGCTCTTGCGCGCGTCGGGGTCGACCGTGCGGTTAGGCACCTTCACAAAAACCAGTAGCACCATCATCGCGGCGGCTATGAAATACGGGCCTGCTACCGCACACGCACTAGTCAGGAACCTTTCAATCCCGATAGCGACGCAAAAGCCTCCAAGTCCTACTGTCCAATTCACGTGTAGCGCGATTATTTTCGCGCTGGGTAATGTGATGAGGATAAGCAGGAATGGTGATTCTTGGCGATCGTACCATACAGCATGGCATCGTCTACAAATTTGTCAGGAGCCTATCGACGATTTGTACGTCGTCAAGAAAAAAATCTCTGACCTCAATTTTTTCTCTAACGGAACTTGGCGGGATCATTGGCCTCACGCGGAAACCAGCCGCCGAGCCGGTGGTAGGCCTTCAAATAACTGATCTGCCCCTCATTGGTCATCGCGTTCTCCAATACGCTCACGAGGCGCACGGCTACAGTTGGGAGTGGTTGATACTGGGGCTCGTCGAGCTGTCGTGCGAGGTCCTCAGCGGTTAGGCTTTCGAGATACGTCTTCATTCGCTCATACGTCGCATCATGATACGCCAGAAGCAACTCCGCTGAGGCGCGAAAGGCTCGCACTTGCTCGCGCGTGTGAGTGGCCGACCGCCCAAAGTCCGCCGGCTCGGGCGGCATGCCAAAACGAGCGGCCCAACCGTCTCCGATCCAAAGCTGCTCCCGGCCGGCTAGACGCGATACGTTGCTGTCCATGACTCGACTGAGCCGCCAGGCAAGCCAGCCTATGGACGGATGTGGCTCCTGGATGAGTTCCGTCGCGGTGAGGTCAGCCACCGTGCGGTGCAGGGATTCGTAAACTCGCGTGAACGCGTCTACCAAAATGCCAGTCTCTATCATTGCCAACCACCTTTCTGCTACTTAGCACCGAGGGCTCGGCCCTCAATAACGGTGAATAACATCACATGACCTCAGGATGCGTCGAAACGTCAAGTTGACGCGCGGGCCGCATGGCCGAGCTTCTTTTTCGATGCCATGCTTCCAATAGTGCTGGGTCTCACCCTTCATCAAAAGAAGGCTGGCGGAAGCAAGTTTCAGGCGAACAGGCTTCAAAGCCTTGTCGCTCTTGTGCTTTAAAATGAAGGTCCGCTCTTCGCCCAAACTTAACGAAGCAAGGATCGGTCTCTCGCCAAGCTCCGGCTCGTCGTCGCTGTGCAGCCCCATGCTGTCCCGGTGATCCCGGTAGTAATTGAGCAGGACGCTGTTAAAGTCCGTGCGAGCGACCGCTTCAACCCGCCTCTTGATGTCCAGTAACGCCCGCGTCCAGGGTAACGGGCTCAAGTTAATGCCCGAATATGTGTAGTTCATCCCCACATCACCGTGCCACGCAATCAGACGAGGCTGCGGGTAAGTTCTGCCCCAAACAACAATCTTCTCTGTTCGCCAAGGAACTTCATCAATCAGGTGACGCATAACGGCATGCGCGGTGTCTGCAAGCGGGAGATGACGCAAGTAGTATACCTCAGCCTCTTGCATCGGAATGTGTTCAAGCCCCTCGTGCGCTGAAAATAAGTCTGCGGTCATGTTCACTCTATTCTCAGTACCCGATAGCCGAGATAGCCGCTCAGTTTTTCGGCATCAGAAGTTGCAGTTGGTGACCATCGGGGTCGTGGAAATAAATGCAATGTGGATCACCGTCGCGGCCGTGGACTTCGATGCCGGCGTTTGCCAATGTTGATTTGACGCGCTGGTAGTCGCCGGACATGAGCTGCAGCGCCATGTGATTGACTTCGCTGCCGCCGTGAATTTCCGCGCCGTCTTTGGCTTCGAATAATGCCAGACCCTGATTGCCGCATTTGAGAAAACATTGCCAGGATCGCTCATGGTCCACTTCCATGCCGAGAAAATCGACATAGAACTTCTTCGCGCGGGCGAGGTCCTTGACGTGGAAAACCACGTGGTCGATGCCGGTAACTTGCAACGGTGATTTCATATTCCACCTCCTATTAAAAAAAACTCTTGTGTGATTTTCTGAACTCGGTTGTCAACCCGAAACCCGCGACGACGCTCAGGATAAACTCCTTGAGGAACTGAGAAAGATTTCTCCCTCTGGTCGAAATGACAGAGGAGGTGCACTGTCTCAATTCAATTTACGATAGCCTCTTATCGTGTGGTTATTGAAAGCCGGGAATAATCCCTGTCTCATCAATCCACTACGGCGATGGCCTGAATTTCGACCATCATCTCGGGCCGCGCCAGTTCCTTGATGCCGATCAGCGCGCTGGCTGGATAGCGGCCTTCTTGGAAAAATTCTTTGCGGAGTTGCGTGAAACGCGTGCCGTTGGCCATGTCGGTGATGAACACGGTCATAGTGACGATGTCGTCCAGCTTGCCGCCGGCTTTTTCCAAGGTTTGCCGAATGCGTTCGAAGCTCAGCCGTACCTGCGCGTCGAAATCGCCGGCGTAGCTCTTGCCGGCTTGATCCTGGAACGCTCCGTAACCAGCCAAATAGATCGTCGTGCCGCCGCTAACTTTAACGGCGGGTGAGTAGGCGCGCTCGCTCTGGCGCGCATCGCCCGGTAGAAAATCTCGCTTTGCCATGATTACCTTCTCCTGTTTAAGTGGTCGTCCGGGTTTACTGTGAAAGGTATTCACCACGGAGACACAGAGTTCGCAGAGGGTTTATTTACGATGATATCTTCATTCGATTTTCTCCGCGCCCTCCGCACCTCTGCGGTTAGCCACACGGAAGCCTGAAGGCTCTATTTAAAGAACAGCTTCTGATACTCTTGGGTCTTGTCCGCAAATCCCTTTTGGTCGAAATCCTCTGCCTCCACCGCTTGTATCTTGTCGGCGTCCGCAAGCGGCGGACGGATTCCCTTGCGGTTGACGAACTCACCCATCTTGGCCAGGATTCTCATGCTTTCATCGCCGAGGAAAAAATCGATAAATGCCTTACCGCCATTCGGATGCTGAGCTCTGTTGCTGAGCGCGAGATACTGGCCGATGCTCAACATCTTGCCGAGCCGGACCCAATCCACCGGCGCGCCTTTCTCGCCGTAGGTGACGACATACCGTACGAGGCTGATGGCGATGGGCGTCTCGCCGGTCGAGACGCGCTCAGCGGACGGCGCAAAGGACTCCACCAGAAAAGGTTTCGTCGCGCCCAGGTCGCGGACGAACTTGTCCGCCTTTTCTCTGCCCATGATCTTGTACAGGCTCCCGAGCCATTGGATCGTGGTCGTGTGCTGTGTCGGGTCGGGCATCACTAATTTTCCCTTGTACTTGGGGCTCAAGAGATCTTCGAGAGATTTGGGCGCGTCTGACGGTTTGATCTCTCCCCTGTTGTAGATGATGCCAATGGGTGTGTTGCGATAAATGGGGCCGAGGTCGGGATCGATCACGTCCTTGGGAAATGCGCTGGCCGACGGCGAGATGTATTTGGCAAAGAGGCCCTCCTTCTTCATGACGTAGATCGCGCCGCTGTTGTTCACCATCACGTCGAAGGCGGGTTTGCCGGCGCGCACTTCGGCGAGCGCGCGAT
>Ga0209375_1001571_pt1 | contig 17107 bp, 18 predicted proteins | sample GraSoiAngelo_131_FD_185888 | JGI IMG/M metagenome (GOLD analysis project Ga0209375, IMG submission 185888) | Grasslands soil microbial communities from the Angelo Coastal Reserve, California, USA - 14_0929_02_30cm (SPAdes) (version 2) | ecosystem: Environmental > Terrestrial > Soil > Grasslands ... | reverse complement strand
GGTTTGCGCCGCCATCATGATCCGGATCGCTTCGCCGTGCGCCCGCACGAGCGGCGGGATCGCGGCCTTTTTCGCCGCTGGCGGCTCGTCGAATCCAGGCCCTACGTCCACCGCCACCACCAGATCCGCCGCGATCCGCCGCGCCACGTCGATCGGCACCACGGCCCGCAGGCCGCCATCCCCGAGCCGGCGTCCGTCGATCGCCTCGGGCGGCAGATAGAGCGGCAGCGCGCAGGAGGCGTACAGGGCGTCGACGAGCGGTGCGTCCTGGCCGAGCGCGCCGAGCAGCACCAGCTCTCCCGAATCGAGGTCCGTCGCCGTGACCGTGAGGGGGATCTGCAGGTCGGCGAAACGCCCGGCGGGAACGAGGCGCGCGATCGTGCGCTTCAGCGGCTCGGGCTTCAAGATGTTCCCGGCGAACACACCCTTCGCGAGCGACCAGGCGTCGAGGGCGGCGAAGTCCTTCCTTTGAAGTGACAGCGCGATTTCGACCAGCCGGTCGTAGCTCGACCCGGCGGCGAACGCGGCGCCGATCACGCCGCCCATCGAGGTGCCGACGATGTGAGAGGGCCGGAGACCGGCTTCGAGGAATGCTTTCCACGCCCCCGCATGGGCGAGGCTCTTCGCTCCTCCACCACCAAACACCGCGACGACTCTACTCACCGGCGCCCGTGTCGTATCTCCGATCCATGACTCGACTCGCGCGCCGTTTCGCCGCCCGGTCATACCTCCGCTTCTCATCGGCCGTCTCGGGCACGATCGGCGGTACCGTGGTGGGCGTGCCCTTGTCGTCGAGCGCCACGTACGTCACGTAGCAGGAATTGGTGTGCCGGCGCACTCCCGTGAGCACGTTCTCGGCGATGATCTTCACGCCGACTTCCATCGACGTGCGGCCGGCGAAGTTGACGCGCGCGTAGGCGGTCAAGAGCTCGCCCACGTGGATCGGCTCCTTGAAGTCCACCTTGTCGACCGACACGGTGACGCACGGCTTCGAGGCGTGGCGGATCGCGGCCACGGCGGCCACCCGGTCCACGAGCGACAGGATCACACCCCCGAACACGTTGCCCATGATGTTCGCGTGCTGCGGCATCATCAGCTCGGACATCACCGTCTCCGAATCGCGGGGATGCTTGGGCTGCATCAGTAGTCCACCGGTCGCAGGTAGAATTCGCCGATCGCCGTCTGGGACATCATGGCCACGGTGGGGAGGCGGCGCTTCCAGTGCGTCGATTCGAGCCGCCCGGCGACCTTCGCCACTTCCTCCGGTGTGAAGCCGCGCGCTACCACCTCCGCCGGCTTCATGCCGCGGATCAGATAGTAGAGAATGCGGTCGACCTTGTCGTAGCTGATGCCAAAGTCCCCTTCGGTCGTCTGCCCGGGGACGAGGTCGGGCGTGGGCGGCTTCCGGAGGATCACGTCGGGAACGCCCACGTGGCGCGCCAGGGCGCGCACCTGCGTCTTGAACAGGTCGCCCAGCGGGTTCACGGGCGGCGTGTCGTCGGCGTGCCAGGTGAAATAGCCGAGCAGCCGCTCCGACTTGTTGCTCGTCCCGATCGGCAGGGCTTTGTATTTCGCCGACAGGTCGAACAGCACGATCATGCGCTCGCGCGCCATCACGTTGCCGCGGCGCGTAGGATCGCCGTCCCCGTTCTGTTCCACCTGGGAGAGATAGCCGTCGACCGCTGCGGTGATGTCGACCGTGACCGACTGGATCCCGAGCGTCTGGATCACGAGCAGCGCGTGGTCGAGGCTCTCCGGGGAGGAGGTCCGGTACGGCATCCGCACGCCGATCACGTTCTCCTTACCGAGTGCTTCAACCGCGAGGAAAGCCGTGAGCGACGAGTCCACGCCGCCCGACAGCCCCACGATCCCCTTGGCGAACCCCCGGCGGCGGACGACTTCGTCCTTGAGAAACGACACCAGCCACCGGCGGGCCAGGTCGGGGTCGATGGCGAGCGGATCTCCCTCCTCCACCCCTCTCCCGACCACATGAATCTTGGGAGCAGGGAGCCGGGAGCCGGGAGCAGTGCCGTTGGTGGCGGGGTCAAACTTCACGACGCTACGCTTGCGCTTCCCGCTCCCTGCTCCCCGCGCCCTGCTCCCCAAGTTCTTGACAAGATGTGGAAGATTGACTTCCAGATCCGCCAGCAGCGGAGCTTCCGCTCTCGCCCTCGTGATCTCCTCGAAATCGACGTCGTAGGTCAGCACCGCCTCCTCGAACAGGGGGCCGCGCAGCACGATCTCACCCGCCGGGCTCACGACCACCGAGCCTCCAGGGAAGCCTTTTCCGCCCTCGAACCCCACCAGGCTCGCGAACCCCACCCACACGCCGTGCTCGTCCGCGATGCCCCGCAGGATGCGCTCCCACCGCACCACGCTCGCCGGCAGCCGGGTCCCCTCCTCATCCATCCCCGTCCCGCGCGCCGGCGACGCGCTCGGCACGATCACGAGCTGGGCCCCCTGGAGCGCGGCGATGCTGCCCGAGAGCGAGTGCCACGCATCCTCGCAGATCAGGATCGCTGCCCGCCCCCAACGAGTGTCGAACGCCCGGATCTCGCGGCCGCGATCCACGAACCGCTCCTCGTCGAACACCCCGTACGTGGGGAGGAACACCTTGCGGTGCACGTGCTGGATACGGGGTGAGGCGCTACCGGGTGAGACGTTGCCGGGTGAGGCGTTGCCGAGGGAGGCGTAAAGACAAGAGTTGTAAAAGTGGTTCTGGAAGACTTCGTAGAACCCGATCGCGACGTCTAGTGGGCGGGCGCCCGCGGCCTCGTGCTCGACGGTGAGATCGCGGAACAACGTCCCTGCCGTCACCGCCACGTCCCGGACGCCCCCTTCGACGAAGTAGCCGGAGGTGGCGGTCTCGGGGAAGACCACCAGTTCCACCGGCGGGTCGAGCTTCGCGATCTGCGCCAGCACGCCGCCGATCTTCTGGAGATTGGCGCCGTAATCGCCCTTCGTGGGGCGGAGCTGCGCGATCGCGAGGCGAGGCATGGGGGAAAGATAGGGCTTTCAGCCTGGGGACGGCGCCCCGCGATCGATCTTGACGGTCCAGCTCAACCCGTACGCCACGCCCAGCATCCCCAGCGCCCCGGCGACGAGCGCGGGCTGCGCCTGCGCCGTCCCCACGAGCAGCCCGGTGTAGACGCCGATGAACAACAGCGGCACCCCCGGATAGCCGGGCACGCTGAACGGCGCCGGCCCATCACGCACCCGCAGCCGGAACAGCGCGATCACGGCCCAGGAGTCGATCACGAGGATCTGGACGATGGCGAGTCCCAGCAGCAACTCGAACGTCCCCGTGGTGGCGAGCGCGATGGCGAAGACGCCGATGGCGAGCATCGCCAGCCATGGCGTACCGCCCGCATTGACTCGAGCGAGCGCAGTAGGTGCGAGGCCGTCGCGCGCCAAGCCGAACAGCACGCGCGGCGTCACGAACACGTTGCCGTTCAAGGACGCGAGCACTACGAGCAGCGCCAGTCCGGCGACGAGCGCCCCACCCCGCGCGCCGACGAGCGCGTCCATGACATCCGCAGCCACCAGGTTCGACGCGGCGATCCGCTCGAGCGGCAGCACGTGGAGGAACGCGGCGTTGAGCGCGAGGTAGAGGACGGCGGTGGCGGCGAGCCCGCCCAACAGCACCCGCGGGAGCGTGCGGCTCGGCTCCACCACCTCGCCGGCGATCTTCGCCAGATCGGGATAGCCGTAGTAGGTCCAGATGACCGGATGTGCGGCCAGGGCGACCGCGACCCACACACCCCACCCCGCCGGCGCCCCGGGAAGGGCGCCGTGCCAGCCCGCGCCCGTCCCCCGCGCGAACGCGATCAGCACGACGCCGCCCAGCGCGAGCAGCTTCGCCGCGGTCACCACGTTCTGCACCCACCGCCCCGACGCGACGCCCACCAGGTTGATCCCCGTGAACAGGGCGACCAGCCCCGCGCCGAGCGGCGCGATGAGCGGGGACGGCCACCCGGAGAGCCGCACCAGGAACTCCCCCGCGGCCACGCCGATGGCGGCGATCGCCACGCCGTTGGTGCCCAGGGCCTCGACCCAGCCCACCACGAAGCCGGCGCGGGGGCCGAACGCTTCGCGCACGAAGGCGTACTTGCCGGCGGCGCGAGGCTGGCGCGTGGTGAGCTCGGCGAAGCACAGCGCCCCGAGGAACGCCAGCGCGGCGCCCAGCACCCAGACCACGAAGGTGAGCCCCGGGCGGCCGAGTCGCGCGGCCACGATGCCGGGGCGTGCGAAAGATCCCGGCGCCGACGGTCATCCCGACTACCATGGCCAGCCCGTCGGCCAGCCGCAGCGAGCGCTTGAGGTCGGTCATGCGCGACGGAAAGTGTGCACGGGAGGGGAATGTGCACGGAAAAACGTGGGGGCGCAGCATGCTGCGCCCCCACATGACAACACCGCGGATCTTTGGTCGTTACGGCTTGCGGCGCGACCCTCCGCCGCTGTTGCCGCGGTTCCCGCCCCCGCCCCCGTCACCCCGGTTGGCCGGCGCCGAGCGGGCGCCGCGGTCACCACCGCTTGGGGCGCGCGGAGCGCTCACCCGATCGCCCCCGCCCCCACCCCCACCGCCGCGCCGCTCGGGGGCGGCGCGCCCGCCGTCACGATCTCCCCCGGCTCCCCCGGCTTCCCTGCCCCGGTCCCCGCCACGCCGCTCGGGCTCGCGCGCCGTGGGCGTGGAACGGTCGGGACGGTCACCGCGATCGCGCACCTCGCCACGGTCCCGCGCCGGGAAGGCCACTCGGTCACCGCCGTCACGCCGCATGACATCGCGCTCGCGCACCGACGTCACGTCGGGGCGCCGCCGCGCCACCAGCGTTCCGTCGGGGACGCGGAACCTCGGGCCCACGCCGCCGACGGCCGTGTTGGTGCCAAGCTGATCCTTGAAGTACATCTGCACACCGGTACCCGTGCGCACGCGGTTGATGAAGAGACGGCGCGGCCGGTTATAGAACCGGTATCCGCCGCCATAGAAGATGTACGGCCGGTACCCGAACCCGAACGCAAAGCTGTAGCGGTACGGTGAGTAGAAGAACGGATCGTAGCACAGGAACGGATCGTAGAAGAACGGGTCGTAGCACGTGCTATACAAGCCGTGCCTGTACGGCGAGCCCCAACCGTAGCCGAAGCCGAACGCGGTGTACCTGGGATAGTACGAGTCGTAGTAGGCCCGCGCCGACGCGACCACGTATGTGACGGCGTCGTAGTCGAAGCGCCCCTCGGTGGTCATGCGCTGCACCATGTCGAGCAGCGCCGCTTCCTTGTCGTCACCGGACTGCCGCGCGTCGAGCACGCGGTAGTCCCAGTGGTCGCCGCGCACGAACTCGTCGAATTTGAACGGCGTGGTGGACCGGGCGGCGAGCACCAGCCCCGAGCCTTCGCGATCGTCCACATAGAACGCTTCGCGATCGCCCCGGCTCCGCACTTCGATGGTCTCGTGGCCGCGCACGAAGTTGTCGTTCGACGGGTCGAGCGGGAACAGCACCCGCACGCGCCCCTCGGCGTCGGCGCGGAGCACGAGCAGATACCCGTCGTCGGCCAACCTCACGTTGACCCGGGCCTTGTCGCCGCGCTGGAAATAGTTGTCGTGATTGAGCCAGACTTTGACCGGTGGATCGTCGGCCGTGGCAACAGCGAGCGAAAGCAGCAGTGGAAGCATCATGGGGCTATCCTCTATATAGCTAGCCAACCTAGCAGATCAAGAACCATGCCGCTTCTAGGTGGACCGTCCGTGCCCCGAAGCTGTTAAAGCACCACCCGGCCGTGACCCCCATGGGGGACACGCGTTGTCTCCTATCGAGACGCTTCCTTTCCCGCATCCGGCACGAACAGGCTCTGGCCGAACCGCGTCTTTCCGAACTCGCCGATCAAGGCTTGCGCCTCCGGCGACACCAGGAAGTCGGCGAACGCCCGGCCGCCGGCGAGGTTGATGCGCGGGGCGTTCTTGGGATTCAGCTCGAGCACGTGGTAGACGTTGTACAGCCGGGGATCCCCCTCGACCACCGGGACGAGCTGCAGCTTGTCGCGCCACGCGAGATAGGTCGCGCGGTCGGTGATCGTGTAGGCCCGTTTCTGGTCGGTCATCTGGAGCGTCTCGCCCATGCCGTGGCCGGATTCGGTGTACCAGCCACCGGCGCCCGGCGGCCGGATTCCGGCGACGCGCCACAGCTTCTGCTCCATCTGGTGGGTCCCCGATTGGTCGCCGCGGGAGACGAACGACGCCTCGCGCTGCGCGATCCGCTGCAGGGCCGCGACGGGGTCCGTCATGCCGCGCAGACCCGCCGGATCGCCGGGAGGGCCGACGAACAGGAAGTCGTTGTGCATCACGAGGCGGCGGCTGACGAAGTAGCCGCTATCGACCAACGCGCGTTCCGCCTCCGGCGCGTGCGACAGCACCACGTCCGCGTCCCCGCGCCGGCCCATCGCGAGCGCCTGCCCGCTCCCCACGGCGATCACCTTCACGGTGTATCCGGTGCGGCGCTCGAACACGGGCAGCAGCGAGTCGAGCAGGCCCGCGTCACGTGTGGAGGTGGTGGTAGCGAGGATGATCTGGTCGGACTGGCAGACGGCCGGACGGGCGGACAGGAGGCCCATCACGGCGACGAGCCACAGTCCGACAGTCCGACGGTCCGGCCGTCCGCCCATCACCACCTCGCCTGCATCTGGACGATGACCCGGTTGTTGCTCACGGCCGGGCCCTGCTCATCAAACACCGTGTACTCGAGCTGCAGCTTCAAGTCGTCGCCCGAGAAGAAGTATTGCACTCCCCCGGTATAGCCCGTGATCCGGTCGGTCCTCACCCGATCGTTCGGGTCGAACTGCTGGACGCGGCCGACGAGCTGGAGCCGCTTGGGCACCACCCCGTAGGCGCCGAGGGCGTACCAGCCCAGGGTCGTCGCGTCGACGATCGAGCGGTGCCGAGCAAGGAACTCGCCCCGCACCGCGACGCGACCCCGCTCGACCCACGCCTCGGCGTCCCAGGTGGTGGTGTCGGGCTTCGCAGCGGTGGACACTCCCAGGTAGGCGCCCTTCGCGGCGCGGACGACCGCGCGTCCCACGTAGAGAAATCGCTTGTCCCGGTTCACGGCGTGGTTCACGCCGTCGCCGTTGAAGACCCCGCCCTGGAGCGCCAGCGCCCCGGCGGTGTTCCACTCGAGCTTGACACCGACATCCCGGTTGGGCGAGAGCGAGTCGACGGCCATGGAGCGCTCCGGTAGCTCCTGAATCATCGACGAGCGGATGAACTCGACCGACAGCGGCGTCTTCGACTGGCCGATCGTGGCGGTCCAGAGCCGGTGGCTGAGGGCGAGGTAGAGATCCGTCGCGGCGACGGTCGCGGCGGTCGCGCCGGTGCCGCCGCTGCGCAGCTCGCCCTGCACCTTGTAGCTCGCCCAGGGCGCCAAATTCCCTTGCGCCCCGAAACGGACGCGCCGGAGAAAGAAACCAGCGGAGTCACCGATCGCCTGGAAGCGGGCCTGCACGTAGCCGGTGAGCTTCGGTGTGGTCGGGAACGACGCCGGCGTCTGCGCCGGCGCTCCCAGCGCCGCACTGAATGTGAGGACCGCGATGACGGAGCCCGAGCGCATGGTCGCCAAAGCTAGCGCTCGACCCGCCGATAGGTAACCCGATGCCTATCGGCCCACGACCTTCCGAAATGCAACGTCGCTCAGCCGCAGCGCTTCCCGCCGCCACCGCGCGAACAGCTTCGCGAGGCGCCGGGCCTGGGGAGTGAGGCGGGCGCCGCCGCGGCTCGAGCCACCGCGCGTGGTGGCCAGCACCTTGGCGCCGAGCACGCGCTCCATCTCGCGCATGCGATTCAGGCAGGTGCGATAGCTCCAGCCGACTTCGCGCCCCGCCGCCCGGATGGTCCCGGTGCGATCGACGGCGTCGAGGAAGTGCAGATAGCGCGGCCCCATGAGGAACGCCCCGTCCCAGTCGAGCCACAGCTTGTGGTGCGGCTTCAAATGGGCGCGGAGCGAGGGGCGACGGGACGAGGCCATACCGGTCGGCATGAGCTAGATTGACCGGCGAAAGCTAGCCCCGACGATTCGGATGAGCCAACTCCTCGACGCCATCGCCGGCGTCCCCAACGCCTGCGAGCCGATCCCCGGGATCGTGACGGGGGGGCAGCCCGCGCCGGAGCATCTGGCGGCGCTGCAGCGCGCCGGATGCGCGGTGATGATCGACCTCCGCGAAGCGATGGAGCCGCGCCCGTTCAAGACGCCCGACGCGGTGGTCCAGGCGGGGCTCGAGTACCGCAACATTCCCGTGGGGCACGGCGCGGTGAGCGACGCCACGTTCGGCCGGCTGGTGGACGCCGTGCGCGAGCTCGCCGGCCGGCGACTGGCCTTCGTGCACTGCAACAGCGGCAACCGTGTCGGGGCCGCCCTCATTCCTTATTTCATGCTGGAGCAGGGGCTGGAGGAAGAGGACGCCGTCGCCCAGGCGATGCGCGTGGGCCTGCGCAGCGCCGAGCTGATGGAGCAGGCGCTCGAGTATGTCAGAAGCCGACAGGGGATCTAGGACGGGCCGGTTTACGGCTGTCTATGCCAATACATCCGCATCTCGGTGATCTTGCCGTCCTTGGTCTCGCAGAAGATCGCCCCGCGGGCGTCCACCCATTCGCCGCTGCGGCGCCGGCGGTAGGTGCAGCGGAACTCGGTCGCGAACCACGGGCCCGCGACGTACAGCTCCCCTGTCTTGAATGTCACGTCGGCCTGGTTCTGCGGGACGTCCCGCCAATACGCGCGGATCGCGTCGAGGCCGGCGCTCTTGGCGCTGAACGGGGTCTCGAGGAACACGGCATCGGGGGCGAAGACGGAGGCGATCTCATCCACGGCGCCGCGCTCCCACCCGCGGCCAAACGTATTCAGCAGCTCGCGATAGGCCTCGGCCATGGCGCCCAATATACGCGAAATCTGGAACCGCCGGTCGGGACGTATGGTAGACGGGAGCAGCCGTGGGTCGCTCCCTCGGTTATCGCAGCTTTCTCGCACCGTACACAGGAGGATGAACGATGATGAAGCGCATCCTCGCCACCACCGCCGTCCTGGCCTTCTGCGCGCTGCCGCTCGCGGCGCAGGGCCACGCGATGACGGCGGGCGACGAGATGACGATCACCGCTCAGGTGGTCGATTTGAACTGCAACACGACGAACGGCGCGTCCGGGCCGGGCCATAAGGCGTGCGCCCAAGCCTGCGCCAAGGCGGGTGTACCACTGGGGCTGCTCTCGAGCGACGGCACGATGTACTTGCCGGTGAGCTCGAAGCCCGGCGATCCGCAGAACTCGAAGCTGCTGCCCTTCGCGGAGAGCAAGGTGAAGGTGACGGGCACGCATCGCTTGGTCAGCGGCCTGCACACCATCGAGATCAAGACGGTCTCGGCCGCGACCTGATGCGGCGGGTGTTGGGGGGGAGCGCCGTTCTGGTGGCGGCGCTGTTCGGCTGCCGCCCGACGGCGCCCCCCCCACCCCCTGGCGGCTTCACCCTCCTGTTCCTCGACCGCTCGCCGGCCGCGTCCCTGGGCGGCTTGTCGTGGGCGCCCGATCCCGAGCATGGCCGGCTCCTCGCCTTCGATCGCGAGCTGCGCGTCACCCGCCGGATCAGCAATCCCCGTCTCGCCACGCCGATGGCCGTCACGCCGCTCGGCCGGACGGAGCTGCTCGTCACCGAGCGCACCGGCGAGGGCGTGGTGGTCGACACCGCGGGGGGGAGGGGGGGCCGCGTGGTACGCGAGTGGGAGAGCCCGGACATCGCGTCGTTGTACGCCGCCGGCGGCGGCCGCGTGGTCGCGACCCGTTCGCCGTATTACGTGCCCCAGCTCGGCGCGCCCGAGCCCGACACGGCGCCCCTCGTTCGCATCCTCGATACCCTGGGGCGTCCCACCGGCCGACTCGGCACGATCCGCCGGCCGGCGACGCCGTTGCTCGACTACGTGGTGAACGCTGGCGCCGTGGCGGTGGGGCCGGATGGGGCGGTGTACTACGCGCCCCTGGTGCGCGACGAGATCCGGAAGTACGCGCCCGGGGGCCAGGTCTCCTGGACCACGAAGCGCGGGCTGTTCCGGAACGAGCCCGATCCCGAGTTTCTCCCCGGCAAGGGCGCCGAGCTGCGGCTCAAGAAAGCGCTCGTGAACGTCGCGCTTGCGCTCGGCCCCCCCCCGCCCCCTGGCGGGCGGGTGTACGCGCTCGGCTCCGATGATTCCGCCGCGACGCGGCTTCGGGTGGACGTGCTCGACGCGACGACGGGCGCGATCCTCGCGACCCGCCACCTCGGTCCCCGCGAGACGGCGGTGGCGGTGGACGCGAGCGGTGCGCTCGCCGTGTTCGACGCCGATTCGCTGGTCGCAAGCGCCGTCGGCTCCGCGGCGGCTACACGGGAGCTTTTCACCCCCGCGTTCGCGCTGCCCGACCTCGCGGGCAATACGGTCACGTTGGCCGGGTTCCGAGGCAAAGTGACGCTCGTCAACTTCTGGGCCTCGTGGTGCGATCCCTGCCGTGAGGAGTTCCCGCATATGGCCGAGCTGTACCGTGAGTTCGACCGCAAGGACTTCGAGATCGCAGGCGTGTCCGACGACGTGGACGCGGGAAAGATGCTGGCGTTCGTGCTAAAGTACCGGCCGCCGTTCCCGATCCTGGTGGGGGGCGGGCGCATGAAGGAGGTCTATCACTATCGGGGCCTGCCCTACTCCGTGCTGCTCGACCGGCAGGGTCGAGTGATCGAGCGGATCTTCGGCTTCGGCGGGGCGGACGAGTTCCGGACGTTGCGCCAGACTATTGCAAACGAGGTGCGCGCTCCCTAGCGTTTAGCCGTGAGCACCCAGACTGCTCCCGGCTCCCCGCTCCCCGTCATCATTGATACCGACCCCGGCATCGACGACATGCTGGCGCTGCTGTTGGCGCTGGCGTCGCCCGAGCTCGACATCCGGGGCATCTCCGTCTCCTACGGCAATACGGTGGTGGAGAACGCGTTTCGGAACGCCGTCGCGATCCTGCGTCGCGCCGGCCGGCGCACGACGCTCGCCGTGGGCGCCCGGCGCCCACTCAAGCGGCCGCTCGCGGTGGCCCGCGAGACGCACGGCGAGTCGGGCCTGGGATACGCGGAGCTCGCGCCGGCGGGCGTGATCCTCGACTTCGTGAAGTCGCTCGATCGCCTGCTCGCCGAGCAGCCGGATCCCGTCACGCTGGTGACGCTCGGCCCGGTGACGAGCCTCGCGCTGGCGCTTCGCAGCGATCCGGAGCTGGTACGGGCCAAAGTCGCGCGGCACATCGCGATGATCGGCAACGTCGGCGCCAAAGGGAACACGACCCGTTATGCCGAGTTCAACGCGTGGTGCGACCCCGAGGCGCTGGACATCGTGCTCCGCGCCGAGCTGCCGACCGAGATGGTGGGCCTCGACGTCACGCGCCAGATGGTGCTGGCCCCGCACGAGACGACGCGGCTGCAGCACGCCGGGGCGCCGCAGGCGCGCTGGATCAATGATGCGCTCCGCTTCTACTTCGAGTTCCACAAGCAGCAGGAGGGGCTGGACGGCTGCATCGTGAACGACGTGCTGCCGATCGCGGCACTCGTGAGGCCCGCGGCGCTCGGCTTCGAGGAGCAGCGGCTGGTGGTGGATCTGGAGGAGGGCGAGCACCGGGGTCACACGCGGATCGATCCCCACGGTCCACGGGTGAAGGTGGCCACGCGGGTGGACTTGGCGTTGGTGCGTCCCCTCCTGTCGGAGCGCGTATTCCGCTGGGCGGTGCACCAGACGGCGACGCCGATCGTATCTCAGGAGGCGGGCGTGTGACGACGATGCCCCGCAAGGTCACGGTGATCGGCGCGGGCGACATCGGCTGCGGCTGGGCGGCGCTGTGCGCTTCGGCCGGCTGGCCGGTGACGGTGTTCGACGCGAGCGCCGAGGGGCTCGAGCGCGCCGCCACCGACGTGCCGCGGCGCACCCGCGCGCTGGTGGCGCTGGAGCGCGCGACCCAAGGCATCGTGGAGCGCGGCTTGCTCGAGTTCACGCAGGCGCGGAGTCTGCTCCAGGCGGTCCAGGACAGCGACTGGGTGATCGAGGCCATCTCCGAGGATGCGATCGCGAAGCAGAAGCTGTTCGGCTCGATCGAGCAGGTGGCAGGCCCCGACACGCTGCTCACCAGCTCCTCGAGCGGCATTCCCCCCGCCGAGATCTTCGCGCGCTGCCGCCGCCAGGACCGCTGCCTCGTGGCACACCCGTTGAACCCACCCGAGCTGATCCCCCTGGTCGAGGTGGTACCGGCCGCGCGCACCAGCGCCGCCGCCGTCGTGCGCACGCAGGAGTACCTCCGTGCCCTCGGCCGGATGCCCATCCTCCTCAAGAAGCCGATCCCGGGCTATGTGGTGGGACGGATCACCGCCGCGGTGTGGCGGCAGTGTATCGATCTGGTCCTGGAGGGTGTGATCGACGTCGACCAGCTCGACCGCGCCGTCTCACTCGGCCCCGCGCTCGGTTGGGCGGCGGCGGGCCCGCATCTGACGTATCACCTGGCCGCGGGCGACGGGGGCGTTACCCTCTTCCTGCAGCAGCTGCTCGGGACCTTCGAGAGCTGGTGGGGACAGCTCGCGACGTGGCAGCGCCTCGAGCCCGAGCAGCAGCGCGCGCTGATCCAGAGCATCGAGCGGGCATATAAAAGCAACATCGAGCAACTAAGAGAGGCCCGCGATCGCAGGTTAGGTGCCATCTTGAGGGTGCTTGAACAAGCAAGAACGCATAAGGCGTAACACGCCTCTGTGCTACGTCGTTATTTCTTTTCCGCTCTTACCATCAATATCGGAACCTTCGTCTGGTGTCGTAATGCTGTCGCGGTGCTGCCCTTGACCACATCCTCCAGCAACCGGTGGCCGTGGGTGGCCATGGCGATCAGGTCGCAGCCCTCCCGCTCGGCCGCCGCGGCGATCTCCTTCGCCGGATCCCCGGCGGCGAGGACGGCATCGACGTCCAGACCCTCCGCCGTGAGCCGGGTGCACAGATCCTCCAGATAAGTGCGGTCCTCCCGCATCTCCTCCGACTCGCGCAGGTCGAGCTCCTTGATGTTCCGCGCCACCCACCCGTCCGCCACGTGCATGAGGACGAGGGCCGAGCCCAGGCGCTTGGCCAACTCGCGGACGTGGGCGACGATTGTATCGTCGGCGGGGGAGTGCTCGAGGGGGACGAGGATTCTGGCGTACATCAGCCGAACCAGCCCCGGAACGTCTGGGCGAGGAGCCAGGCGTTGAGGCCCGCGATCACTATGGCCACGAAGTAGGCCAGCGCTTTGACCCAGGTGGGGTTCACGAACTCGCCCATCTTCAGGCGATCGGAAGTGAACCACACGAGCGGGAACACCGCGAACGACAGCTGCAGGCTCAAAATCACCTGGCTCAGGATGAGGAGCTTGGCGGTACCGCTCTCCCCGAAGAAGATAGCGGTGAGCGCGGCCGGCACAATCGCGATCAGACGGGTGATGAGCCGCCGCAACCACGGCCGGATCCGGATGTTGAGGAACCCCTCCATCACGATCTGACCCGCGAGCGTCCCTGTGAGGGTCGAGTTCTGCCCCGACGCGAGCAGCGCCAGGGCGAACACGGCGCTGGCCCCGGCGACGCCGAGCAGCGGTGAGAGCAGCTGGTACGCCTCCTGGATCTCGGCGACCCCGGTATGACCGGCGCGATGGAAGGTGGCCGCGGCGACGATGAGGATCGCCGCGTTGATGAACAGGGCGAAGCTGAGCGCGACGGTCGAATCGAGAAACGCGTACTTCACCGCCATCCGCTTGCCGGCCGGGGTCTCCTCATACGCCCGGGTCTGCACCACCGACGAATGCAAATACAGGTTGTGCGGCATCACCGTGGCGCCGAGGATCCCGATCGCGATGTAGAGCTTGTCGGGATCGGCGAGGATGGAGGGGCTCGGCAGGAAGCCCCCGGCGACGCCACCCAGGTCGGGGCGGGAAATGACGATCTCGAACAGGAAGCAGCCCGCGATGGTCGCGATCAGCGCCACCACCAGGGCCTCGAGCAGCCGGAAGCCCTTGTGCTGCAGGAACAGCACGATCAGCACGTCGAGCGCGGTGATCGCGATGCCCCACGGCAGGGGAATCCCGAACAGCAGGTTCAGCCCGATCGCCGAGCCGATCACTTCCGCCAGGTCGCACGCGGCGATCGCCACCTCGCACAGCACCCAGAGGGCGAGCGTGGTCGGGCGCGAGAAGTGGTCGCGACACGCCTGCGCCAGATCGCGGCCGGTCACGATGCCCAGCTTCGCAGCGAGCCCCTGCAGCAGGATCGCCATGAGGTTCGACAGGAGCACGACGGAGAGGAGCGCGTAGCCGAAACGCGAGCCGCCCGCAAGATCTGTGGCCCAGTTGCCGGGGTCCATGTACCCCACGGCCACCAGGTAGCCCGGCCCTGCGAACGCCAGCGCCTTGCGCCACCACGCACCCGTGCTGACGGGAACGGTGCGATAGACTTCGGCGAGGCTCGGCGCGAGACGCGGGCGCCGCCATCCCGGGTCCGGGCTGGCGAGAGGACGATCGGCCTGTGGCGCCGCCATCAGTGACTCCCGCTCCGGAAGGGATGCTCGAAGCTCAGATACAAGAGTACCGCGTCGTCACCCGCGCTGGGGCCCACGCCGATGGGGAACGCGATTCCCGGCACGATCTGCAGCCCGCTCGAAAAGTTGTACGCCCAGCGGATCCCGGGACTGATCGACAGACCGTCGCTCGCAGCGGTGCGGCCGGCGCCCGTCACCGCCTCTTTCCGCGTCCATACGATTTCGAGCAGGGCATTGAACGTCGGCCGCGCCAACCACACGACGCTCGCGCCGAGGTTGTACGCGACCGTCGTCGCCTTGTCACCGACCGCGTTCTGGGCCGACGGTATGACCGTGGCCCCGGCATTCCAGTGCGTGACCAGCTGGCTCGCGACGACCACGCTGGCCGGCACGTTCGCCTGAACACCCAGCGCGCCGGCACCGAGATCCGACTTGGCGCGCCCGGTCGGTAGGAGCAGGGACAATCGCGGGGCGACGGAGAGCCGCTCCGCCGCGGCCAGCTGCACGCGGTAGTTGACCGCTACGTCGCCGAGGCCCGTCGCCACCGACGACCCGTTGTGAGTTCGCTGGATCGGCAGCGTGAAGCTCAGCTGATGAGTCCGGCCGAACAGCGGCCACTCGTCGGTGAAGCTGTAGGCCCACGAGTCGGCACCGCGGAACAGCTGGAACGCGCTGATGTGCTGCACGACACCGGGTTCTTGATTGTAGGCTTCCTCCATCAGGAAGCTGTTGTCGGAGATGGAGGGCGGAGCCGCCTGCGCCTGGGCGCCCGCCTGCGTTGACGCGACCGCTAGCAGGGCGCCCAGACAGATCGACGACCGCCCGCTCACGCGCCGATCTCCTGGCACCACAAGAGCTGCGCCAGCTCCCGCCCCACCACGCGGGGCTCCCCGGAGGGCACCAGCGCGATGGTCGTGGGGCCGTTGAACGGCTGGCGCTCGCTCACCGTGAGCAGCACGCCGGGGGTCAGCCCTTGCTCCGCGAAGTAGCGCAGGCGCGCCGCATCCTGCGTCCCCACCTGCCGCAGCTCGAGCTTCGTGCCGACGCGCGCGTCGGCGAGCGCGACGAGCTCCGTTTCTTCGATGTCACCGGCCGCGGTGGGGATGGGATCGCCGTGCGGGTCGTACTGGGGCTGTCCCAACGCGCTCGCCATCCGCTCGATCAGATCGTCCGACACGGCGTGCTCGAGCCGCTCCGCTTCGGCGTGCACGCTGCCCCAGTCGTAACCCAGGTGCTGCGTGAGATAGAGCTCGAGGATCCGGTGCCGGCGGATCATCCGGAGCGCCGCCCGGCGCCCCTGCGAGGTGAGCTGCACGCCGCGGTAGGGCACATGCTCGATCAGCCCCGTTTCCGAGAGCCGCTTCACCATACCGCTCACCGACGGTGGGGAGACGTCGAGCATGGCGGCGATGTCGCTCGTCGCGGCGAAGCCGCCCTGACTCGAGAGGTGGTAGATCACCTTGAGGTAGTCCTCGACGGACCGTGTCAGTGGAGGGTTGGGATCTCGTAAAGCTGGCTGCATGCCGATTCTCCCTGCCGCGCAGGCAGGTATGGGGTCTCAGGTATCGGGCGTTAAGGCAATCACTTGACCTGCGATACCCAGAACTAGTTAGTCTATACTAATTATGAGATACTGTCAAGCAAATATGTGGATTTCGAGAGGCTATAAATCAGGTCTATAATTGCTCACGAGATCCACGAACGGGGTGAGAATGCGCTCCGTCATCCCCCAAATCACGTCGTCGTCAACCAGATAAGCCGGGAAAGTCCGCACGGCGCCGTGCAGGGTCAGGGTCACCTCGCGGCGCACGTTCGGCTCCGAGAGTCTCCTGAGGGGCAGCCAGAAGGCACGCTGCACCTCGTCGCTCGGGACGAGCGCGGCGCGTCGAGCCAGCGCGAAGACGAACGGCCGCACGACCACGGGCGGCAGGGTCGGCGTGCGGGGATGGAGATCGTCCAGCACCCCCAGCCGCTCCGCGCCCGACAAGTCCACTCCCGTCTCCTCGCGCGTCTCCCGAACCGCCGTCGCGAACAGGTCCCGGTCGCCGACGCCGTAACGGCCGCCCGGGAGTGCGATCTGACCGGACCACGGGTCGTCGGCGCGCTCGGCGCGCCGGATGAGCAGGATCTCGAGACCCTGCGGGCCTTCCAGCAGGATCAGGGCGACCGCGGCGGGGCGGGCTTCGGGCGCGTCGGCCACTTGGGGGCGGTGGTCGCGCAACGCCCGACGGACGGTTGCGAGGCTGATCACACGAGATGTTTCGCCAGCCACTGCACGATCGCCGCCGCCGCGAGCTCGACCGGCATGTCGCGCACCACGAGCCCGGGCACGCGGACGCCCGCGGCGGCTCGAGCCAGGGCGATCGAGCCGTCGTCGCGCGGCTCGATCAGCGCATAGCTGTCCGCATCGACTTCTAACACCCCACGCCCCAGCGCGTCCAGCACGATTTCGAGGCCTGGCGCTCCCGGCGGGTCGAACGACACCACTGCGAACCCGGCCCGCGCGAGCCGCTCGGCGAGTCCGGGCTTGGGCCGGCCGCAC
>Ga0209375_1001561_pt1 | contig 17138 bp, 20 predicted proteins | sample GraSoiAngelo_131_FD_185888 | JGI IMG/M metagenome (GOLD analysis project Ga0209375, IMG submission 185888) | Grasslands soil microbial communities from the Angelo Coastal Reserve, California, USA - 14_0929_02_30cm (SPAdes) (version 2) | ecosystem: Environmental > Terrestrial > Soil > Grasslands ... | reverse complement strand
ACGTGGAGGGATTGCCCGCCCTGAGGAATGTTTCCTTTCACGCACCGCCAGGTGCGACCGCCGCGCTGGTGGGCGCAACGGGCGCCGGTAAGTCGACGTTGGTGAATCTGCTCGTGCGTTTCTATGAATTCACCAGTGGGCAAATCTACGTCGACGGGAAACCAATTCGCGAATATGACCTGCATGCATTGCGCGAGGCGATCGGTGTGGTGACGCAGGAGAGTTTTTTGTTTAATGGATCGATCCGCGAAAACCTGCTCATGGGAAAACCGCAAGCATCTGACGCCGAATTATGGCGCGCCGTGATTGCAGCGAACGCTCAGCAATTTATCCAATGTTTACCGGAAGGCTTGGAAAGCGTTGTGGGTGAGCGTGGAGTGAAATTAAGCGTAGGCGAAAAGCAACGGCTCTCTATTGCCCGAGCGCTTTTGAAAGATCCGCCGATTTTGATACTCGATGAAGCAACCGCGAGTGTGGACACTGCGACGGAGCGCTTGATCCAGGAAGCGCTGGAGCGTCTGATGGCGAACCGCACATCGATTGTCATCGCGCATAGGCTGTCCACAATTGTACGTGCGGACCAAATTCTGGTACTTGATCATGGCAGGATCATCGAGCGCGGAACGCACGACGAATTGCTGGCGCTCGGTGGAAAATACGCGCAGTTATGCCAGCAAAGTTTGCTCGAAACGTCTCCGCTACGGGAAACAGAATCGCCGGCAGAAATTGCCGCTTCACAGACGCCCGAATCAAAGGAACAATTGCCGGTCTGCTGACAGAAAGGCGTCCGTGGGTGTGACCACAAGACACTTCTGCCTGGTCCTTATTTGGCCGGGTGCAACCCCGTACGTACACCCAACGTCGCCAGGCTTCGTGGTGGCAGGCAGATCAAAAATCTATGTTCCGACCCGCTGAATGACCGCATCGTATTTTTCTTTTAGCTCAGCGTATCGTCGCTCGGCTTCCATCAGAGCGCGGCGCTCTTCTTCCAAGGCTTGTTCGAGATCACGAATCTGCTCCTGGAGACGAAACGACATTCTTGCCACTGCCGGTCCAACAGGGTCCCCCAGTTGAATTTCGGTTTGGGCATCCGCGGCATCTGGCTGTCCCGTTTCCCACAACTGGGGCATTTCCTCAATCTTGCAGCGAGCACCGGTGCGAGTGTTGATGACGAGAGTTTCGCCATCAATTTCGCCGAGCCGAATAAATTCCTGGAGAGTTCCCAGGGTCGTAGGGCCATAATAATGCTCGCTGGTAAGCTCGACCAACCAGTCCATACCGAGCTGAGTCAGCATAGGCGCTTTCAGCCAGGTCTGCCGGTCGTTAGAAAGCGTATCGTGCGGTGCGATCTGCGCCGCAGCTGCCCAGCGCGCGATTTGATCAAAACGCACCGGACCAAATGTACTTCCATCTTCGTGCTTGCGCAGAAACCAACTTTGATTCACGAGCCTTGCTTCACTCTGTTGGCGATGGCGAAGTCGAAGCCGCCGGCGACGCAACCGGAATAATAATTGTCTGTCCGGCCTGCAGCTTGCGGCCATCTTCGATATGATTCGCGTTTTGCAATTCGTCCACGGTAACCTTGTACATTTTGGCGATCGAAGTGAGCGTCTCACCGCGCGCGACGATGTGCGTATTTGCGCCAGCCAGAAGTGGTGAAGATCCAGTTGCAACGGCAGAGGCAGGGCTAGCTTCCGAAGGCGTACTTTCTCCAATCATTACGCCCGGGCGAATGTGTGCGATTTGCTGTTCCAGTTTTAAGATCTCCTGAGAAAGCGCGTCAATCTTCGCATTCTGTTCGTCTATCTTTTTTGCCAGCGCTTCAAGTTGAGTAGCATCATCCGATTTGTCAGCCTTCGGCGCCGGCGTTTGAGCAAACCCAGTGCAAAGCAACCCGAACAGGAACGTCGCACAAAAAGTCGCTACGAGCTTCATCGGGGCAAAACTTTGCCATCAGCGGATTTGTCTGGCAAGCATCATCAAAAAGCAAAGGGTGATTCGTGATTCATTAAACGGAGTCCGGCTCCAACCCTTTTAACCCTTCAACGGTTCAACTTTTTGACGACGCGAAGCGTGCAGCTTGCCTTTCCAATATTTGCTCTTAGATTTTTTTATGCCTGAGCGCATTCAGAAGCCGGTGGAACCGGCTCCGTGGGGTCCAAAACAAGGCGATGGGGGAGGTCCACGTTCACCGGATATTTCGCGACCGGACACGAAGGATCTTCTTAAAAAAATGCGCAAGGTGGATCCCAACCAATCCAAGCGCTATCGCCAGCGCACCGGCCAATAATGGAGCGCTCCCCGGTGGCGTTTGACCAGAATTTTTCTGGTGCAGTCGGTGATTTCTCTGTGCTGTTGCGGCGCAAAGGCCTGCTGGCTCCAGCGGCTGCGAATCCGGTGCCACAGGGGGGAACACCTCAGAAGATGTGGCAACCAACTGAGGCGACTACGATTCTGGCATTCAAATTTTCAGGAGGCGTGCTGGTGGCAGGCGACCGCCGCGCGACCGCTGGCAACACTGTCGTCTACGATCGCGCGGACAAGGTTTTGGAAATCGATCGGCACTCGATCATGGCAATTGCCGGCGTGCCAGCCACAGCATGGGAAATGGCGCGCGTGCTCGAACACTCATTTCAATATTTTCGTCGAACTCAACTGCAGGAAATGAGCGTCGACGGCAAAGTGCGCGCTCTGTCCAAGTTGTTGCGTGATAATTTCGGGTTCGTCATGCAGGGCGTGGGAGTCGTGGTGCCGATCTTCGCAACTTACGATTCTCATCCGAAGCCCGAGGCGCGCCTTTATTTTTACGATGCGATGGGAGCACAATTTGAAGCGACCGATTACGCAGCAACGGGGTCCGGATCGCCAGCGGTGCGCGGCATTCTCTTTTACGAAAACAATTGGGGTGCGAAGCCACTGCAGGAATTAGGCGAAGACGAAGCGGTATCGATTGCGTTGCGTGCATTGGATACCGCTTCGCAATCCGACACCGCGACAGGCGGCGTAGATCGCGGCGGAAAGATTTATCCGCTTATCAAAATCGTATCGCGCGACGGCATCACTACTTTGCCGGAGAGCAAAATTGCCGCGGTATTCAAGGAGACGGTCGCATGATTGAAGAACCGTATCGTTGGGTCGAAGCAATCGCCAACCGCCGCGAGTACATCGAAGCGCAACTCGCTCCGGGCAGTCCGATCGCGGCGCTCGGTTATCGCGACGGCATTTTGTTTCTCACCGTCAGTCAGTCGCGCCAGAAGATTTTTGAGGTCTACGACCGCATTGCCATGGGTGCGATAGGTCATCCCGGGGATATCGAGCGATTGCGAATGGCGGCGATCGAATTGGCCAGCACGGAAGGCTTCACCCGGTCTGCGGCAGATGTTTCATTGCGACGGCTCGTACATTACTCGCTCAGCCCGGTAATGAAGAACGCGTTTGAACAAGTTTATGGGGCACCGTACCTGGCACGAATGCTCTTCGCCGAGGTCGGAGAACGACCCGAGGAAGATTTGTTTCTACGAGTGGAATACGATGGTGAGATCGCTACCAACGGCGCAACGTACGCGCAAGCGCGGCAGGACTTCGCCGCACTCAGTGGGACACAGCAATCGAGAGAACAAATGGAAGCACTTCTCGCAACTGAGCACGCGCAGGATGCCAATCTTGAGACGGTGCTGAACTCCGCGCTCGACGCCTGGAGCATCGGGCATATGACTTTACAGACTGACGATGCAAAAGAACCACCAGAGCGCGCTGCGGTTAGAAAACACCGACAGGAACAGCTCACCAATGCTGGAATCGAGGCGGCATTGCTTGAGCGTGACGCCAGCAGGGCAATTCGCTATCGTTCGTTGTCGGACAAAGAATTACGTCCCTTGATCCGCGGCTAATCTATGGGAAAAAATCATCGTCCGGATGTCACAAGTGAAACCGCTTCGGAATATCCTGGCTCTCTCTGGCTTGTTGCTGATGATGGCGTCTTTCGTCTGGATGCAGTTCCGCCAGACGGAAAGAGCTAAGTCCGCCGCGGAACCGAGAGCGGCGCAGCCATCTGCTGCACCCGGTTCGTTTGCAGTAGTTGTTCTTGACCCCGGCCATGGGGGACAGGATTCCGGTGCGATGTGCGGAGGATTACTCGAAAAAGATCTTACTCTGGACGTGGCGCGACGAATCGATCGTTTACTCGACTCGGAAGGAATCGCAACGCTGATGACTCGCCTGGGAGATACTTATGTCTCGCTGGCAGATCGCGCGGCGTTCGCGAATCGGATCACAAATTGCATTTTCGTCAGTATTCATTTCAACGAGGACAACAAGCCGGTCGCCAGTGGGGTGGAGACTTATTACGCCTCGCATCAAATCGCCACAGCCTCCTCGGTGGCTTCGTGGCTGCCTTTTTTATGGCGGCCACTTTCCGAGTCGCCGAATCCTGAAAGTCAAAAACTCGCAGGATTCATTCAAGAAGCGCTGGTCGCCCGCACACGGGCTATTAATCGAGGCACCCAACCCGGACAATTTTTTGTGATCACAAACGTAACTTCTCCTGCCGCCTTGATCGAAGGAGGATTTCTCACAAACAAAGAGGACATTTCCAAACTTGCGAGCGAAGATTACGCGACCAGATCGCCGCAGCCGTTGCTGACGGCATTTTGCATTATCGGGACGCTACGATGCGTAAGCCAACGGTGGCGGTAATAGATCCAGGAAAGCGCTGAATAGGCCGGAAAACGAAGGCGTCAAAATAACATTACAATGAAAGCCAAGATCGCTGCGCTGATCTTCATCGGATCCCTGATGCTGGCGCGAGCCGACCAGATGATTGAAAGCGTGCAGCAAGTCTTGAAAGACCAGGGCTTTTATTACGGTGAGATCACCGGTCAGGTGAGTTCGGATTTAACCGCAGCAGTTCGCCGTTATCAAATTCGCAGTGGACTACAGGTGAACGGTCAGCTCAATAGTGAGACGCTTCAATCACTTGGAATTAACTCTTCAGCCGCCGCACAACCAGCGGCGAAGCCCGCATCGCCCAGCCCCGTTTTCCCCAGGCCTGGCGACCAATCTCCGATTGAGGGAGCGAACATGACGCCGGCGCCGGTTCAGCCTTTCCCGAATACGCCGCAAGATCAGCAAGTGTATCCCTCCAACCCCGTCGCTCCGGCTACCTCAGCGGCGGGAGTACTTGCGCGAACGCCTTTTGAAACTGCCCCGCCCGAAGTGCAACGCAACGTGATAGTTTCTGCTCAAATCGCACTGGCACGACGCGGCCTTTATCACGAGGAGGTCAATGGAATCTATGGCCCGGCAATGGAGCTTTCGCTACGAGCGTATCAAGCACGAGCCAAACTTCCGGTAACAGGCCGGCTTGATTTGCAAACGCTCGCCGCGCTCCGCTTGTTACCGCGGCCACGCGAACCATTTTACGATCCCTCGCGCAGACGTTGGCGTCCCCCGCCCGGCCCGCCGGCTCACGGTGAATGGGTTCCTGAGTGATGTCGCGCCAGCGTACGGCCCGCCGAGACCGCGAGACGCGTGCGCTATTTCGGATTGTCGAAGCGCACTGATTGTAGTTCGGCAAAAACTGTGCCGACAAAAATCTGCGCTTCAACGCGAAGTAGAAGTCGCTCCGCATCATCGGATACCCAGATCGTGGCGCGACGAAATTTCCGGTGCGGTTCTAATTCGCGGTGTTTGCCAATCCGCTTGAGCTGCAAATCGAGCTTAATTGCGCTGTAACTTCCGGCGTGCACCGAGATTTTTTCCCGGCTAATCACTGTGACGATAGCAAGGTAGGCATTGGTCGCGGGATAGGCCACAACACGGTAAACGCTGTGATCTTTAAGTGGCTGACTGCGCAAATAAAGCATCGCCGAAAATAGATCGAAGAGGTTGGGGAAATTAAACTGGCGAGTCTTCGCTTCCGCTGCGCCTTTACCTTCCATTCTCGAGCGAGTCACTCCGTTGTTTGTGAAAGTGAGATGGGTGACAATTTTCTTTGATCGGTAGTTTTCGATTTGTTGGGTTTCGATCGGCCGCAGCGTCTCGGCACTGGCGGCTGCTTGGTAGTTCCCGTCGAATTTCCACAACGCCCGAACCAAACCAATGGTTCGTCCCGTTCCGTCAAGTTGAAACTTGTCTTCAGATGGCTTCGTGAAGTGGACATCTCCAGTAGCTGCCGTAAGGCCAGACCAGCCGAAGCGATAAGACGCGTGCAAGGGGCGCAGCTCCGGAAAATTTCCGGCCGGGCCTCTGCTGAGCGTCGTCTCCCAATTCTCCGCGAGAGCGCTTGAGCAGAACGCAAGGAATGCAAAGATCGCCTGCGGGATTCGATGCCGGATTAGAATCGATATTTTCGCAGGCCGTAACCGTCCACCAATCGTTCCCCTTTCAAATGGGCCATTGGTTTTCATTCGTACGAAAAAAATACACGCGAGTTTAGCTCGCGTGTATTCCCGAATTGTCGAATTTAAATGTTAAGGCTTCGCGGCTCTTGCCGGAGTGGCGGATGAAGTTGCTCTCGCAGTTGAGCTCGCGGCCCGCCCCGGCTTGTTGAGCACGGCGACGATGTCGTTGGTAAAATCAATGTTGTCGTGTGAGTACAGCAAGAACGGGACGCCATTAATGCTCATGCCCGATTTGTCGAACACGAGATCCATATTATTGGTTTTGACCTTCTCCATCACAACGTCGGTGATTTCTTTCACGATTCCTTCTCGCACGCGCATCAACTGCTCCTGCAATTGTCGTTCGCGAGTTTGACGGAAATCGCTGATCTCGCGCTCCATGTTTTTGATGTTGGCAATCTTGTCATCCCGTTCCTTTGCCGTTTGGGTCTTCTTATCCGCGCTCAGGGCGGGCGACTCCAGCTGCTTGTTCAGATTATTGATTTCGTCCAGGGCCTTTTTGTAAGACTCCGCTCGGTCATCGTACTCTTTCTTGGCGGCATTTTTGGCATCATTTATTTTTACTTCGGCTTCCTTGGTCTTGTTGTATTCCTTAAACGCACGCTGCATATCAACTGTTCCGATTTTCGTTGTGCCTTGTGCAAGAGCCGCAATCGGAAGCGCTAGCGTCAACGCGAGGATTGTAGACAGAGACTTTTTCATAAAATGGAGGATACAGTGCTCGGAATCGCGTTAGACTGCAACCACATATATTCGTTCAAAATTGATAACCCACATTGAAGTTGAAACGACCGCCACCGTTATATCCATCGCGCATTACGGGATACCCATAATCGAGGCGCAAGGGGCCGATCGGCAGATCAAGGCGAAGCCCGATGCCAACATCCGAGGCGATATGATTGAAGCCGAAGGACCATTGGTCGCTGTTAACAAAGCCGGTATCGTAAAAAACTGCTCCCCGCGCTTTTTCAATGATCGGGAAAGTCCATTCAATCGTCGTGCGCCACATCGACTTTCCTCCGAGTGGTTCGCCATTCTCATCTTGCGGACCAACTTCGCGAAACGGAAATCCGCGCAGGTTATTTGAGCCTCCAAGGTAAAGCCGCTCGAAGATCGGTACGTCATTCCCGTTTCCCCACTGGCTCACGGTGGCCACTTCGCCGTTAATTACCAGGATGGTATCCCAAGGAAGGTGAAAATATTGCGATGCTTCGAGGTCCAATCCGTAGATCTGAGTGTCGCCTCCAAGAAAGCCGCCTGCAATATAAGGCGAAAAGCTGACGCGTCGTCCCCGGCGTGAGAGCAATGGATTATCGCGCGAGTCGAACACGACGCCGCCGAAAACCTTGCTCTCAGTAAACGAACCTTTTTGCGATTGGATGAATTCAGATGCGCTGGCGGCCACATCAAAAATGTCGATCTCCTGCAGTTGGTACCCCAACGTTGCGGACGTATATGCATTGATCGGCTTGCGCAGTTCCGTGGCCAACCCGTAGTTGCGCTGGTTATACTCGGCACTCAAATAGTTTGCCTCGGTATAAAAGACCTGGCCATTCAAGGACAATCGCCGATCGAGGAAGTAGGGTTCGGTTATGGAGAGAACGAAGTCCTTTCGTTCTGTGCCGTACTGAATGCGTAGCCTGAATTTCTGGCCTCCGCCCGTAAATGAAGGCCAGTTGAACAGATCGAAATTGCCTTGTGTAAGTTCCGCAAATCCAACTAATGCATCAACGGTGCTGTATCCGCCGCCGAAGCTAAGTGAACCGGTCCGCTTTTCCTGCACCAGGATGGTGAGATCCTTGCGCCCCGGAATGTCGGTTTCTTCCGGATAAGTCTCGACTTTGGCAAAATACCCCAGGTTCTCGAGACGTTTCTTGGTGATGTCTACGCGCACGGTGTTGAAGACGTCTCCCGGCGCAACGAGAACTTCGCGCCGGATGACTTTGTCCTTGGTGCGCGTGTTCCCCTCGATGTTGACTCGATTTACAAACGAGCGAACACCTTCCTCTATGCTGTAGTGTACATCGATCAAAGCGGGACCGGCCGGCGTTCCTTCTGGCTGGACTACAAGGTCGACATAGCCGCCACTGCCATACGCATCGGCCACTGCCTTGGCGTCATCGCGCAACTGTTTGGGCGAATAGACACTGCCTTCCTTCATTTTTAGCAGGGCACGAATCCTTTCGTCCGTCGTATTCTGATAACCCGTAATGGCCAGCTTGCGCACGTGATACTGCGGGCCTTCAGCAACCACAATGGTGAGAATCATTGGGCCCTTCTCCATGCGTTCCTTGCGCACGTCTTTGATTTCGACGTCGATGTAGCCGTGGTCCTGGTAAAATTCGCGGAGTTTGTCTAGATCCTGTTGCAACTGCACCTCATCAAAGCGGCCGGATTTATCGAGGAAATAAATGGGAGTCCTGCCGCGCGTCTTCATCTGTTTGCGCAGCAACTTTGCGCTAAAATGCGTATTTCCCTCGAAATTAATTCGGCTCACGGCGCCTCTGACTCCTTCGTTGACAGTGTAAACAACGCGCGATGTCCCGCGCTTCTCGTCGATTGGATCTATTCGAAATTGAACGCTGACGTCCGTGAAGCCGCGCCCCTGATAAATTTCGATGATTTTCTGCCGCGCTTCTTCCAGTTGCTGTTCGTTGACAGGCTGGTTCAGTTTCAATTTGATTTCTTTGCGCAGTCTTTGTGCTTTCACGCGTTCGGCACCGTCGATTACGATCTCGCGAAGGATCGAACGCGTTTGCACAGCGACGATCACCCTTAATCCATCGCCTTGGGGCTGAGCGAAAATGCGAACATTTTGAATCGAGCCAGTCTTGTAGAGAGCGGCGATGTCCTGCTCGACGACCTCATTGGAATATGGCTGGCCTACCCTGGTCCGAATTTGTGCGAGAATTCGTTCCTTGCTGACAGTGCCCGGGCCTGTGTACTCCACTTCAATTGAGCGGACGATGGGAGGTCCCTGCGGCGGCGCCTGGGGCGCTTGCGCCCGCGCGACCGTGGCAGCAAGTAGCGCGCAAATGGAAGCGGCCCAAATTGCAAACGGCGGGGGGCGCATCCATCCAGAAAAATATCTCATAGGTTAAGAAGCGCGGCCCCGCGGAAGCGAGCCCACGCAGGACAGGCGGCTATATCGGAAAGAAGGGGTCAGTCGTCAAGGCTTTTCACAGAGGCACGCGGTTCGGTCACCAGGGCCGGCTACGTCAATTCAAAAGTTCATACCAATTGTTTCGTCGGCGCGGTTCGTAACCTGCGTCGCGAATAAGCGATTCAATTTGCCCGGCATCTAATCGAAATGTTGTTCCGGCGCTGCTGACAACGTTCTCTTCCATCATCACCGATCCGAAATCGTTCGCGCCGTATCGGAGGGCAATCTGGCCGATCTCCGGACCCTGCGTGACCCAAGAGCTTTGTATATTGTCGATGTTATCCAAAAAAATGCGGGCAAGCGCCTGTGTCCGCAAATACTCGCCCACGCCGGTCGGCTGCTTGACCTTTAAAACGGTATGCTGAGGCTGAAACGTCCAGCAGATGAACGCCGTAAATCCACCGCTGCGGTCCTGCTGATCGCGAATGCGCCGCAAATGTTCGACCCGCTCTTCAATACTTTCCACGTGTCCAAACATCATCGTCGCGCTGGATTTCAATCCGAGCTCGTGCGCTGTTTGCATTACCTCCAACCATTGATCGCTGTTAATTTTCAATGGCGATATTTTCTTCCGCACCCGATCCACCAGAATTTCTCCGCCGCCGCCCGGAATCGATCCAAGTCCAGCCTGCTTGAATTCCGAAATCACTTCGCATAGCGGCATGCCGAAGGTCGCCGCGAAATGCTGAAACTCCGGCGGACTGAACCCGTGAATATTGATGTGCGGATATTTTTCGCGGATGTGACGCAGCAGATCGAGATACCATTCAAAGGGCAATTTCGGATGATGCCCCCCTTGCATCAGAATTTGAACACCACCAACGGAAGAAAGTTCGTCGAGTTTCTGATCGATCTGCTCGAATGAAAGCACGTAATGATCTTCATCCTTCTCCGTGCGATAAAATGCGCAGAATTTGCAGTAAACATTACAAACGTTCGTGTAATTGATGTTTCGATCCACGATGTAGGTGACGATCTCGCGTCCACGTCCGGCATAACTTTTCGCCTTTGCCAAATCGCGCCTCGCATTGGCCAGCGCCCCCACCTCCTCGAGCGGCCAGCGATACAATTCGAGCACCTCGTCCACAGAAATTCGTTCGCCCGCGAGTACCTTTCCTGTCAGTCCATCTCGATTTAAAGAGAGCATTGCCCGCCATCCTATATGACGCCGCGGCTCATTGCACGTAGATGATTCGGATGAAGCATCAGGTCGCAATCGTCGGCGCTGGCGTCTCAGGTCTAACTTGCGGTCTGGTTTTCGCCCAGCATGGATACCGAACAGCCATCTTCGCCAAAGAAATCGGCCAGCAAACAACCTCTGGAGCGGCTGCGGCGCTCTGGTTCCCCTACGATGCAGAGCCGGCGGACAAAGTCATTCCCTTTGCACTCAGGACTTGCCGGACGCTTATCGATCTCGCTCGCAATCCCGATAGCGGCGTTTCAATGATTGAGCTGCGCCAATTTTCGCGCACTGAAAAAATTCACATCCCAGACTGGGCCATTCCACTCGGTGCCCGAGCTGTCGTCCCGAGCTTACTGCCTGTCATGTCGAGCCAAGTCGAGAACGGAGCGGCTGTGGAAGCCGCGACAAGGCCGGTGGCTGAGCGAACGGGACGTGAGCGAATCAGATCTCTCAAGATATTCAAGAGTGGGTTCTCGCTGAGTGTTCCGCTGATGGACACAACGATTTATCTGGATTACCTGGCGAATCGTTTTGTCGCCGCTGGCGGATCAATCGCACCGAATACGCATTTCGCGCAACTCGAAGACGTCGATCCAAAATTCGATGTTGTGATTAACTGCGCTGGAATCGGCGCCCGCGAACTCGTCCGGGATACCGACCTTGAGCCTCACCGCGGGCAGGTCGCGATCGTGCCGAGAATCAAAGATCTTCCATACGCCGTTGTTTGTGATGATGCACCGCTGATGTACGCAATCCCACGCAGGAATGATTGTGTTCTCGGCGGAACGAACGAGCTCAGCAACGATCTCGCTGCTGATTCCACAACGACCATGCGAATCGTTACTGAGTGCACGCGTGCATTGAAGATTGAGAAACCGAATGTTCTCGGCGAGCGCGTCGGGCTACGTCCATTTCGCAAATCAGGCGTTCGCGTAGAGCGAGATCAGTTGCGCAACGGCCGCACTATCGTTCACAACTACGGCCACGGCGGCTCCGGCTTCACGCTCTCGTGGGGCTGCGCAGAACGGGTCTTCGAGCTTGCAACCGACAGTGCCGCGTAGCATGCGCCACTCTATGTCAGAGCGATGCACTGAAACGAACTGACGACGTCGTCTGGGCCTTTTTCGGCAAAAAAGCCTTCGTAATAGCCCGGACCGAGATCCCAGTAAGGTCCTTTGTAGTAGTCGTCACGATAAAATCGCCACACGCCGTTCACCACGATGAGGCAACTGATGCGGTCGTTCCAAAAATCACCGACGTAATGGAAACTCAAGTTCGTGCGAGCGTAGGCGCCTTTGAATCCAACGTGATCGTAAAGCACGATTTCCGGCAGGCGAATCTCCTGCGTCACAAGCGGTACGGGTTCTTTTCCAGCCGCAGAAGAGTGATAGCTCAGCGGACCAAGTTGCCATTTCATGTCGATGACGCAGCCGTTATCCGGCGACAATTCAGTTTTGGGTATTCGTGGCATAGGCGTGGACGGCAGTGGTTTCTCCAATTTAATCAAATGAAACGAGCGCTGTCGAGCAAAGAAAGATTTCCGGAATTGCGCGTCGTCGGGGCGGCTTGGGATGAACAGCCTCTTCGATTTGCGCTCACTGGCTTTTTGCCCGGCCGATGACGCCACAGGCAACGCGCGCTCCGGAGTCGCCAGAAGGCTGGGATTTGAGATCGTCAGCCTTGGCGTGTACCACAACGGAGCGTCCGATCACAGACCGTTGGTCGTTCGTGAGCGAGATTTGATGGTCCACGTATTCGAGTGTCGCCTTGCCCGACGCGTCTGCTTCTACATTTCCCATATCACCTACATGCCGTTCGGCTGCGTCGGGTCCTGCATGCGGATTGTTGGTCGGATTAAAATGAGCACCAGCCGAACTTGCATCGGCTGCGCTGCAATCGCCGAACTCATGGACATGAAAACCATGATTGCCAGGAGTCAGGCCGGTGATCTCCGCCCGAACCTGTACGCCATCGGCCTCTTCGGTAAAGGTAACCGTACCGCTGACCTTGCTGCCTGCGGTGGGATAAAGCACCGCCACGGCTTTAAGCGGCGCCGACGGTTTTTCCGCCGGCGTTTGGGCCCGTGCAGTGAAGGGGCTGACGACTAAGAATATCAGCGCAACGAATGAAGCTTGGAAGGAATTCATAGTAGCATCTCTATTTCGCAAAGCCCGATAAGTCCAGCCGCATCAATACGTAAAAACTTTTCAAGACCCCTCGGAAAGAGAAAATCGCAACCGGTCGCACGCGTTACACTTGCATTGTCCGCAAGTAGATCTCTTCCAGGCGCTGCGCCTGCGCATGCAGATCGAAATTTTTTCGAACGATCTCGGCGCCATTGCGCGCGATCCGCGACAGGAACCCTGGGTCTTTCGCTGCATCGAGCAGCGCAGCCGCCAATTTTTCATGATCTCGCTCAGGCACAAGGACGCCAGAAACGCCGTTCTCGATTGCTTCGGGAATGCCCCCATGCCTGGTAGCAAACACAGGCAGGCCGCTCGCCATTGCTTCCAACATCGAATTTGGAATGCCTTCCTGATTTCCATCATTGCCCGTCTGGCTCGGATGTAAAAAAATATGCGACGCATAATAGATTTCGCGGAGTTGTTCTTGCGAAATAAAACCTGTGAATGAAACGCGACCGTCAATATTCAGGTCACGCGCCAAATTCTGGAGTTGGCTGAGCAAGGGCCCTTCTCCTGCAATGGTTAGGTTCGCATTCGGATGTCGCCCCAAGAAAACCGCAAAGGCGCCAAGCGTAACTGGCAGACCTTTTTTTTCGATCAGGCGGCCCGCCTGCAGGAATCGCCATTCCGTCGCCGCGACGACGAAGTTTCGTTCACAAAAAGGAAATTCTTCCAGCGGAATCCCGGTTCGCTGGATCTCGATCTTTTTCTCGTCGCAACCCAGATGAATGACTGCGCGCCGCAGCGATTCGGAACGAACCAGTACCAGCTTGACTGCGTCGAGCATTTGTCGCGTGGCTTGGCGATAAGCCGGCTTGTTCATGTCCACGGTGACGTCGGCACCGTGAAACGAAACGATGGACGGTTTTTTCCATGTGCGAATCAGCGGCAGCAGATGAACAGCGATTTGGCCAAAGTAAATGTGCAATAGGCGAGCGTCAGTCTTCCTTAAAATACTCTGCAATGCGCGCAGCTCGCCGTCCGAAATCTGCCATGGTGCATTACGCAACTGCCTGAACCAAAAGCGACGCAAGAAATGCGTTACCGGCTTGGGAGCCATGTGGATCCAGCCAAAAGGGTAGCGTCCAGCTTGTTCGCGCTTCTGCGCGATCACCACAGGAATACATCGCTCCAAGGCTGTGATTTGCCGATAAATATGCAACATCTCTGGCTTGAGAAATGTCGCGCAATAACAAGCGATGACCGGGCGTGAGTCAGGAGATGGAACTTCCAACGCCCAACGCTCAACGCTCAACGCTCGATGATCAACTCCTCGAAGCCCCAATCACGTTGAAAACTGCGCTCGCACTTCTCCCGATATGCGCATCGGTCGACTGGTTTGCGCATTTATCGGGCACCACAGAGTCCGAGCCTTTGACAAGAGCCGGCCATCGCGATTGCGCCGGATTTCTGTGAATCGTTCGAACGTAAGCCGGGTAGCTTTGCCCACCCACGTTCGCAGCACGACTTCGTCGCCGAGCATGGCAGGCGCTTGATAGTCGATCTCATGTCGCAAGACAACCCAGGCGATGTTCTCTTGGGCATCCGAGCTCGCGACGGCTCGCCAGTGAGCCGTAGCAACATCCTGAACCCATCTCAGGTAAACGGTGTTGTTTACGTGATTTTGCTCGTCGATATCGCCTGGCAGCACCGGAACGATCATTTCGAAAGGCGCAGACGACATCGGAGAATTCGGGAGAAATTAGAGTACGAATTCGCAAACGGGATGGACCGAGAGTCAGTTTATATGAAATCGTCGCATCAATTCTTGCCGGGCCTCCATCGCGAGCGCTGGATTCATTCGGCTGAGAACTTTTTCACGGCGCTCGTGATCCATGGCTGCCAGGTCGCGCACCAGCTTGTTGCGTGTTCTCCATTTCGCATACTTGCTCAAACCGATGCCGATCGCCAGAAGCGCGGAGATGATCCAAACGGTGATATCTGTCGCCGTCACGAGAGAAATAAAGAAGCAAAACGCATTAGCGACAACCCAACAGCTGTTATGCAAAGTCTGCTAGCGGGATCTTTCGCAGCCATCTGCTGTTGCGCAAATGGACGAAGCGAGAGATCGATGGGTGATTACAGCGCCAGCTTGCGACGGAGACTGCATCGTGTGATCACGAAGAATGTATTCAGTTGAGATCGATCAATCGAAGCGTCTCCTGGTGATCAGCGCTCTGCGGCAAGTCACTGCGGAGCAGGCGAAACTTGTCGCGCAGCAGGTGCGCGAGCTTTTGCGCGATGTTGCGCCCGGCATCCGCGTTCTTGCTGATTTCCGATGGTTGGAATCAATGGATCCGGCGGCAGCACCTCACGTTGCCGAGATCATGGATGCGCTTGCTGAAAAAAGGGTCGCCTCCGTGACGCGAGTGATGCCCGACCCACACAAAGACATTGGTCTCAATATTCTGTCGCAATTCCATTACGGTCCCGAAATCCAAATCGCTACTTTCGAAACATTGGCCGACGCGCTCCAAGGCCTGACCAGGGAATGATCGTCGAAAGCAGCCGGGCGTAGCTCGCGCAGCCACTACGCCCGGTCTAACTCTGAATGAATCGATTCGGCTGATTTCCGAGGTTTATTGACCCTTGCCTGCAGCCCTATCTCCTTCTTTGACCGCGTCAGCCTCGGTCATGTATTTGCCTTTCTTAGTCGTCCCGTAAAAATGGGATCCCTCCCTGTGGTACACATGCGAGTCCGTATTAACCCACACCAGACCATGGCCACCCCCGGGTGCAGGCGCATTGGTTGCTGTCTCAGTACTTGTGCTCTTCGCGGTGGCACGGCTCGCGGCCGCTGGGCTGGGTGCCGTAGAACTTTTCGGCTTGAACAGCTCGCCAAGCGAGAATTTGCCAGGTGACGGCGAAGGACTCGTTGCTGTCTCCGCTTTCTTGCGAGTGCCTTTTGCTTTCGGCCCAGCTGCGGGCGACGCAGCGGGTGAAGACGATGCAGCCGGACCAGCTGCTGCCCCAGCCTTCGCTTTTCTGCCACCGCGCTTCGGTGCCGGTGAAGCCGCGGGCGCCGCAGCAGGCGAAGAAGATGCGGCGGTTTCGCCTGGCGACGCCGTTGTTTGAGCTTTCTTATGCGTGCGATGTTTTGCCGGGGACGGTGCTCCTGCGGGCGACTCTCCCGGAGTAGGCGATTGGGCTTGCACAGCGAAAGCGGTGGCAAGTCCGATTGCAAAGGAAAGAGTTAGGAATCTTTTAGTCATGAAAGCGAGGGTAAACAAACCGCGAGATTGCAGTCAACGCATTTCCCATGGGCAACACATTTTCTGCGCAGAAAACAGCAAACGACGCACCCAGCAGCGCTAGCGATACCGGTGACTTGACCTAACCGAAAATTTGCAAGTTGCCGAGGCGCGTGCGCTTGACTCCGAAAGCTTTCGCGAGTTGAGCGCGGCGGTGGGCTGCGCTAGAGTCGGGCCAGGATGCTTGATACCATTCTGGGATGCCTGAAATGGGCCGCTGTCGGTTTTATCGTCGCGTTTGCGCTGATGAAGCTGTTCGAGGCGAGTCATATTCACGACGACATCCCCAAGCCTGCCTTCAAAATACGCCAGACGAAGCGCGCGACATTCGTGTTATCCACGTTCGCCGCCATGCTTTCGGCATTGGTCTGGCTCCTGGTGCAAAAGCTGGACTGAGCCTCGCTGAGGTTAAAGGTTGAGGCGTTAAATCGTCGAAACATCGCGACTGAGTGGGTGTCATCCCGTGTAGAAGCCGCCGTTTACGTTCAAGACGTGTCCGGTGATGTATGAGGCCATCGGGGAGGCTAGAAAAAGGGCTGCGTTTACGATTTCGCTTACATCACCGAGACGGCCGAGCGGAATTTGCTTTATGAAATTTTGCGTCACTTCGTCAGGCATGCCTTTGCTCATGCCTACATCGATGAAGCCAGGCGCGATGGCGTTTACCGTGATGTTTTGGCGTGCAAACTCACGGGCTGACACTTTGGTGAGCGCGATGATCGCTGCTTTGCTCGACGAATAATTCGCCTGGCCAAACAGCCCGAGTTGGCCGCTAACAGACGACATATTAATGATCCGCCCGCCGTTTCGCAAAATCGCGGCAGCCTTTTGTGTGACTGTGAATGTGCCCGTGAGATTTACGCGCACCACGCTCTCGAAATTCTCGACCGACATTTTCTTAATCGTGCGATCACTGATGATCCCGGAATTGTTGACGAGAATGTCCAGTCCATC
>Ga0209375_1001559_pt1 | contig 17147 bp, 20 predicted proteins | sample GraSoiAngelo_131_FD_185888 | JGI IMG/M metagenome (GOLD analysis project Ga0209375, IMG submission 185888) | Grasslands soil microbial communities from the Angelo Coastal Reserve, California, USA - 14_0929_02_30cm (SPAdes) (version 2) | ecosystem: Environmental > Terrestrial > Soil > Grasslands ... | reverse complement strand
GCCGCTGAAGTAGACGGCCTTGAAGCCGTAGTACATCGCGAGCTCGGCGCCCTGCGGGTCGTAGACCCCGGGGCCGAAGAGGAACGGCTCGGTGTCGAGGAGCTCGCGCATGCGCGTGCTCGGATCCGTCCAGCGCGACGTGGGGACGACGTAGCCCTCCGGCAAGAGCGCGGAGGGCACGAGCTCGAGCCTGTCGGAAGTCCGCGCCGGCGTCTCAGTTGTCATGGTCGATGTCACACCGGTCGGGGCACCCGCACGCCATCTGCTTCTTCAGCAGCTCGGCGCGTTCGCGCTCGATCGCGATCCGCTCGTCAAGCTCGGTCATTTCGGTCTCCCGTTGTTGTTGCAGCATGCGTGGACAGGCGGGCAGTTTCCGTGCCGCGCCGGCCATCAGTCCAATTGCTAGTTCTGATACGGGCTATAAACTTCGCTGATATGTTGCGATCCGGCTCGGAGTCGTAGATGCCCGAGTCCATGCTCCTCGCTCACCTCGAGTCGTTCGTCGAGGTGGCGCGCACCGGGAACGTCAGCCGCGCCGCCGACGCGCTGTTCCTGACGCAGCCGGCGCTGACCGCACGGCTCAAGTCCCTGGAGAGCGACCTGGGAGTCGAGCTCTTCGTGCGCAGCGCGCGCGGGATGAAGCTCACCGACGCCGGTCGCGCCTTCCTCCCCTACGCGCAACGCACGCTCGGGCTCGTGACCGAGGGCCGGCAGGTGATCTCCGACCTGCGCGAGGGAGCGACCGGCGAGCTCGTCATCGGCGCGGCGCCCGCCGTCAGCACCTATCTGTTGCCAACGATCCTCAAGACCTTCCGCGCGACCTACCCGAACGTCCGGCTGGGCGTGAAGACCGGCCACACCGAGGAGGTGCTCGAGCTGGTCCTACGCCAGGAGGTGAACATCGGTCTGGGGCGGCCCGTCCGCCATCCCGAGGTCGAGCTCATTCCCGTCTTCGAGGACGAGATGCTGCTCGTCGTGAGCCGACGGCATCCGTTCGCCTCACGCACGAAGGTGCGCATGGACGAGCTCGCGTCGGAGCGGCTGATCCTGTTCGATCGCACCTCCAGCTATCACGAGCTCACGAGCTCGCTGTTCCGTGAGGCGGGCGTCGTGCCGGTCAGCGTGATGGAGCTCGACAACGTCGAGGCCGCGAAGAAGATGGTGCAGCAGGGGCTCGGCGTCGCGCTGCTTCCGCGGATGGCGCTGTCGGCGGAGCTGCGGTCACGTTCGCTGCGGCCGGTGCGCCTCATCGGCGCGCAGCCGGTGCGGCGTCCGATCGTCGCGCTCCGGCGCAAGGACGCGGGCGAGCCGATCGGCCCGGTCGCGGGGTTCCTCCGGACGCTGCGCGAGGCGAAGCTCTAGGTCGGAAGATGCGCGCGCTCGCGGCGCGCGAGCGCGCCGCCGATGGACTCCGGCGACCGCTCGACCGCGACACTGAATTCGCGACGCGCCTCATCGATGTCCCCCGACTCGCGCAGCGCGATCCCCGCGAGATAACCCAGGAATGCCGCGTCGTGCGGTGTTGGCACCGCGCGGCGCATCGCCGCCAGCTTCGCCAGCATGCCGGTCCGATCGCCGCGTCGGGCGTCCGCGATCGCGGCCACCGCCGCCGTCATCGCCGCGACCGTCGCGTTGGGCGCGCCAGCGACATCGCGCACGAGCTCGCCGGCGAGGACGCTGCCACGCTCGCGGTCGCCACTGTTCGCCGCGAGCTCGCTCCAGGCAAGCGCGAGCTTCGCCAGCGAGTCGTTCGGCACGAGCGCGGCCACGCGGCGTGCGTCGCCGCCGCGATTGAGCGCGGCATAGGCCGCGACAAGACGTGGCGCGACTCGCGGAGCGCCGAGCCGTTTCATCGCGGTCTCCCAGAGCGCGGCCGCCGACAGCGGATCGCCGGCCGCATAGAGGACGTCGGCGGCGACCTCCTGCACCAACGGGAAGGTGTGAAAGCGCGCCAGCAGCGGTGCCATGAGATCGCGCGCGCGCTTGGTGTCGCCGGCGTCGAGCGCCTCCTCGGCGGCAACGAGCGTCGCGGTGAAACGACGCAGGCGCAGCTGGTACGCGATCGATGCGGCGACGAGCACGACGATCGCTCCCAGCGCGAGGAGCTCGGCGTTCGTGATGGCGCCGAGGACGAGGACGGCGGCCGCGAGAGCGACGAGAGCCAGACCGAGAAGCCACAGCGCCGTGATCGCCGGATGGCCGCCGGGTGTGACCGCTCTCAGCACAGTCCTTTTATCCACAGTTTCCAGGTCTTCCACGCTCCGGGTTTCGGCTTATCCACCGGAATCCGGCGGTTATCCACACCGACCGGCCGCCGCCGACCGTCAGCTGTCCGCTAACAGCGCGCCGGCGATGACGACGCGCTGGATCTCGCTCGTGCCCTCGTAAATGCGGGTGATACGCGCGTCGCGGTAGGCGCGCTCGATCCAGAGCTCGCGCATGTAGCCCATCCCGCCGTGTATCTGCACCGCGGCGTCGGCGACGCGGCCGAGCATCTCGGTCGCGAACAGCTTGGCCATCGCCGCGCGGTCGGTGATACGTTCGCCGCGGTCTGCGCGCGACGCGGCGTCGTACACCATGAGCCGCGCGGCGTGGATCTCGGTCGCCGCGTCGGCGAGCATCCACTGGATCGCCTGGTTCGCGCCGATCGGCGTACCGAACTGCACGCGCGTTTTCGCGTGCTCGACGGACGCTTCGAGAAGCCGCTGCGCGGCGCCGACCGAGTGCGCCGCCAGGCCGAGCCGTCCGAAGTCGAGCGTGCGGAGCGCGATCTTGAAGCCATCGCCCTCGTTCCCGACGCGCTGCGTCACGTCGACGCGCAGACCGCTGAAGTAGAGCTGCGCGGTGGTGGATCCGTGAAGACCCATCTTCTCGTCGTTCGGCCCGATCTCGAGTCCCTTCGCGCCACGCTCGACCACGAATGCGGTGATGCCCTTCGAGCCGGTGGCGGGCGCGGCATTCGCGAAGATGACGAACACATCGGCGATCGGCGCGTTGGTGATGAACGTCTTCGCGCCATCGATGACGTAGGCGTCGCCGTCGCGGCGCGCCGCCGTCTTCAGACTCCCCGCGTCGCTGCCGGCGCCGGGCTCGGAGAGCGCATACGCGCCGACCCTTCGACCGCTGAAGAGATCCGGGAGATAACGGTGGCGCACGTCGTCCGGTCCGCCGACCGAGATCGCGGTGCCGCACAGACCCGCCGATCCACCGACGACGTTCCACAGCGACGCGTTCGCGCGCGCGAGCTGCTCCACGGCGACGCAGTAGCCGAGCTTCCCGAAGCCCTGCCCGCCCAGCGCCTCCTCGTGGCCGATGCCGAAGAGTCCGGCCTCACCCATCTTCGTGATGAGCGCGCGCGGGATGTCGTCCTTCTCCTCGATCTCCTTCGCGCACGGCGCGAGCACGTCGTCGACGAAGCCGCGCACGCTCCGCTGTAGCAGCTGGATGTCGTCGGGGAGCTGGGTGTCCATCTACCGGGAGGGCCGCGCGCCCTCCGCCTCCTTCGCCTTCTGCAGCGTCGCGCGCAGCGCGGCCGGGATACGCGTCGGGCGGAACCTCGAGCGGTCGATCATCACCTGCACCGTCGTCATGTCCGCGCACCGGAGTCCGTCGGCGCGATCGACCGCGTACTCGAACGCCCACGAGGAGTGGCGGATCTCCCCCACGCGGACGTTGATGTCGAACTCGTCGTCGAAGCGTAGCGGCGCGCGATAGCGAACGCTCGCCTCGCCGATCGTGAAGTCGAGGCCGTTCGCGATGATGTCGGCGTACGGCAGGCCCAGCTCGCGCAGATACGCGACGCGTCCGACCTCCGCGTAGACGAGATAGTTGGCGTAGTACACGACGTTCTGGAGGTCCGTTTCGCCGAAGCGCACGCGCTGCCGGTGGCGAAAGGGGAATGCCTCCACGCTCGGCAGGTTAGCCGCTTGGCATGGTCCCTGCTGGCCCCCTCGCCATGACAACCACACAACACGACGACCATCCCACCGAACGCGTCGAGCGTGTCGAACGCTACGAGCAGGTCCGCGAGCGACCGATGACCGCGGCGCCCGCGGCGTCGAACGTCAACGTCGGGACGGGCGCCCCGACATCGGTCTGGACCGCGACGAACGTCGTCACGCTCATCTTCACCGTACTCGAGGTGCTGCTGCTCCTACGATTCTTCTTCAAGCTCGCGGGCGCGAATTCGAACCAGCCGCTCATCGCCGCGCTGTACAACGCGACCGAGCCGCTGGTCCGTCCGTTCCAGGGCATCTTCCCCGTGCCGGAGGGACCGCCGGTGCTCGATATCGCGGCGGTGCTGTCGATCGGGTTCCTGTTCCTCATCGGGCTCCTCATCGTCGCGCTCGTCCGCGCGATCACGAACCCGAAGCGCGTCTAAGCCCTCCGCACTCGCGCGCGGCGTCAGCCTCCTCGGCCGACGTCGCGCGCGACGTCACGCGCATGTCGCGAGATCGCGAACAGGAAGCGCCCGCGTACGAAGTGGAGTCCCTCGACCGCAGTGCGCCCGTGCCGGCCGATCCGGATCTGACCGTTCTCCTTGGGCGCGTCGATCCAGGTGTGATCGGCGCGGAAGCCGGTGGCCCAGATCACCGTGCGCGCCTGCGCGGTGCTGCCGTCGGCGAATCGCACTTCGTCCCCGCGGGCATCCACCGCACGCGTCGCGAGCCGGAGCCCGTGCTCGGCGGCGGCACGGTCGAGATCCGCGTCGAGATAGCCGCCGGCGCGCAGCGGCCACGGGAGCCAGCTGATGTCGGCGGTGCGCTCGTGGAAGACGCGGTCGCGCAGCAGCGCGAGCTTCCACCACGTCGGCGAGCGAAAGCGCCCCGGGGGTAACGGCTTGCGCGTGCCGATCGCGATCGTGGTCGGCCGCTCGCGCGCCACCTCGACCGCGATCTCCCCGCCGGTGTTCGCGGCGCCGACGACGACGACCGGTCCGATGGGGAGGTCACGTGCCCTGCGGTAGCCGCTGCTCGGGATCTGGAGCACGCGCGGATCGAGACGCGCCGCGAAGTCGGGGATGTCCGGAACCTGGTGGTGCCCGACCGCGATCACGACCGAGCGCGCGCGGATGACGTCGCCGCCGACGGCGGCCTCGAAGAGCTCGCCCGCGCGCCGGAGCGAGCGCACGCGCTCCCCGAGGCGCGTCGGCAAACGCGTCTCGCTGGCGTACCGCTCCTGATAGTCGGCGACCTCGTCCTTGCTCGGGAACGGATCCTCGCCGCGCGGAAATGGCAGGCCGGGGAGCGTGTCGATGTCGCGCGGCGTGAAGAGCCGCAGCGAGTCCCAGCGTGTGCGCCATGTGTCACCCACACGATCGTGCGCATCGAGGAGGAGGACGTCGCGCCCGGCGCGCCTAAGACCGTGCGCCACCGCGAGCCCGCCATGGCCGGCGCCCACGATGAGGACGTCAGCGTCGACGTTACGCCTCGCGAGCGGCGCGCATCGCGCGGAGCCGGGCCCAGGCGAGGACCGCGGCAGTCTGTAAGGCCGGTGCGAGGCCGCGCCGGAAGCCGAGAACGATGGCGATGAGGATCGCGCCGGTGACGATGCCGGGCGCTTCGGTCACGCTCGAAAGCGAGTCCTCGAGCAGCAGGACGATCGCGGCGCCGACGCCCCCGCCCCAGAGGGTCCCCATGCCACCGAGCACGGTCATGAGCACCGCGCTGCCCGACGTCGTCCAGTGCAGCAGCTCGAGCGACGCGAAGCTGTTACCGATGGCGAAGAGCGAACCCGCGAGACCGGCGATGCCGCCGGACAGCACGAACGCGATGAGCTTGTAACGCTGCGTGGGATAACCGAGGGCCTGCGCTCGCGCCTCGTTGTCGCGGATCGACACGAGCACGTGACCAAAGGGCGAGTGGACGATTCGGTACGCGACGAAGAATCCGATGAGCACCAGCGGCAACGCGGCGTAGTAGAAGTCGGAGGTTCGGCCCAGAGAGATCCCGGGCAGGATCTTTGGTACGCCCTGCACGCCGTTCTCGCCGCCGGTGAGGTCCCGCAGCTCGTTCACGACGTAGAAGAGCATCTGCGCGAAAGCGAGCGTCACCATCGCGAAGTAGATCCCGCGGCGGCGTATGGCGAGGTACCCGATCGGTGCGGCGAGCGCCATCGCGACCGCGATCCCACCGAGCGCCGCCAGCGGGAATGGCAGCTGGTACGCCTTCGCAAGCAGCGCCGCCGCGTAGCCGCCCGCGCCCCAGAATGCCGCGTGCCCGAACGACAGCATCCCGCCGTAGCCGAGCAGAAGATCGACCGAGACAGCGAAGAGCGCCCACAGCACGATGCGCAGCGCGAGGGCCGAATAGAGGACGCGTGGGAGAACAAGTGCGATGCCGATGCCGACGACGAGCAGCGCGATGTCGCGTCGCGTCACGCCGCCTCACGCGAGCCGAACAGGCCCGCCGGCCGCACCAGCAGCACGACCGCCATGAGCGCGAAGACGATGACGTTCTCGAACGCCGGGTTGAACACCGCGCCAAGGCTCGCGAGAACTCCGATGAGGAATCCGGCGGTGACCGCTCCGACGATCGAGCCGAGGCCGCCGATCACGACGACCGCGAAGGTCAGGATGATCAGCTCGGAGCCCATGAGCGGCGCGACGTTGCGCATCGGCGCAGCGAGCACGCCCGCGAGCGCGGCGAGCCCGATCCCGATGGCGAACACGGCCGTGACCCACCGGTCGACGTCGATGCCGAGCGCCCGCGTGAGCTCGGCGCGCTCCGTGGCGGCGCGGACCACCATGCCGAGCCGGGTGCGCTCGATGAGGTACCACGTCGCGACGCATATCAGCAGCGAGAACGCGATGACGAAGAGCCGGTAGACCGGATAGCTGACGGGCCCGAGCGACACCGATGCCGAGAGCTCGTCGGGCGTCGGATACGGCTGGCCCTGGATCCCGAAGCGCAGTCGCATCGCATCCTGAAGGAAGAGCGCGAGCCCGAAGGTGAGGAGGAAGTTGTAGAGCGGGTCGAGACCGTAGAGCCGGCGCAGGAGAAGCCGTTCCACGACGACGCCGAGTAATGCGACACCGATGGGCGCGAGCACGAGCGCCGGCCAGAAGCCGATGTCGAACTGTTGCAGCAGGAGGTATGCGGCGAACGCGCCGAGCATGTAGACCGCACCGTGCGCGAAGTTCACGACGCGCAGGACGCCGAAGATGATCGCGAGCCCGAGTGATAGGAGCGCGTAGAACGCGCCGTTGACCAAGCCGTTGAAGAGCTGGATGGAGACGTAGCCGAGGTCCATGTGAGGCTCGTGCGGCGCGCCCCGAACGGGACGCGCCGCACTTCATCGACCTATTTCTTGCAGCCGGCGTCGGCCAGTGGACGTGAGGCCGTCTCCGCGGGGATCGTTCCGAGGACCTTGGAGTAGTCGAACTTCTCCTTGGCCTCAGAGGCCGGCTTCACTTGCGCGAGGAGCGCGTCGTGCATGACCCAGTGGTCCTCGGCGCGGATGTTGCCGTTGCGGATGAAGAAGTCGTTGAACTTGTAACCCTCGAGCTGCTTCACGACCGCGTCGGCGTCGTCGGTACCGGCGCGACGGATCGCCTCCATGTACTGCCACGCCGCGGAGTAGTTCCCGGCGTGCGCGAAGGTCGGGCGGATACCCGTGCGCTTCAGGAACTTGTCGGCGAACGCTTTCGACTGGTCGTCCATGCTCCACACCCATGGCGTCGTGTAGACGACTCCGGCCATCTGGTCCTGACCGATCGCGGTGATGTCGGTGTCGAAGAGCAGGCCGATCGCGAGCTTGATGCCCTGGTCACCCAGCTTGAACTGGTTGTACTGCTTCACGACGTTCACGAGATCGCCGCCGGCCTGCATGACGCCGAGGATCTGCGGCTTCAGCTGACCCGCCTTGACCAGGAGATTCGAGAAGTCACCGCTGGTGTTCGGGAACGGCGAGCCGTCCGACTGGACGACCGTGCCGCCGAACTTCGTGACCGCGCCTCGGAAGGATTTCTCCATGTCCTGACCGAACGCGTAGTTCGGATAGATGATGTACCACTGCTTGCCGAGGTTCTCCGTGACCCATTTGCCGGTGCCGGCGGCGAGCATGTACGTGTCGTACGCGTAGTGGAAGGTGTACTTGTTGCAGCTCACCCCGGTGAGATCGGTGGTCGCCGCGGTGATGTTGATGTACAACTTCTTCTCGTCGTTCGCGACCTTCGCGATCGCGAGGGCGGCCGAGGACGTGGGAACGTCGAGGATGATGTCGGCGTTGTTCCGCTCGTAGAACTCCTGCGCCTTCGAGCTGGCGAGGTCCGGCTTGTTCTGGTGATCCGCGGTGATCACCTCGATCGGCCCGCCGAGCGCGTTCTCGCCGTACTTCGCCTTGAAATCCTCGACCGCCATCTTCACGGCTTCGACGGCGTTCTTGCCGGAAAGATCGGCGTAGACGAGGGATTGATCGTTGATCACCCCGATGACCAGCTTCCCGTCATTCAGCGTTACCTGCGCGGGGCTCGCGGACGCACCGCCCGTCGGCGCGGCCGCGCCACATGCCGCCGTGACGACCGCGGCGATCATCGCGAGCGCGAGCACGCGTTTCATATGTCGGTTCCTCCCTTTCGCTGACGCGATCTAGACGCCCAGGTGCCGGAGCAGCTCGTGTTCGTGCGCGGCGATCTCCGCATTAGCGAACGTCTGGACGACCGTGCCCTCGGCGAGGAGATAGTGGCGGTCCGCCACCGCCATGGCGAATCGCAGATTCTGCTCGACCAGGAGCATCGTCAAACCGTCGCGTTTCGCCTCGAGCAGAATGTCGCGGAGCTGTTGAACGAGGACCGGCGCGAGACCCTCGGTCGGCTCGTCCAGCAGGACGACCGACGCGCCCATGCGTAGCGCCCGCGCGATCGACAGGGCCTGCTGCTCGCCGCCCGAGAGCTTCGTGCCGGGATGGCGGCGGCGCTCCTTCAGCACGGGGAACGCCTTGAAGACGCGCTCGAGCGGCCAGCGCGTGGGGCCGACCTGCGGCGGCAGCAAGAGATTCTCCTCGACCGTGAGCGACGCGTAGATGCCGCGGTCGTCGGGAACATAGCCGAGCCCGGCGCGGGCGCGCTCGTGCGCGGCGAGACCGCTCAGGTCGCGACCGCCAAGGCGGACCGTACCGCTCATCTGCCGATGCAATCCCATGACACAGCGAAGCGTCGTGCTCTTTCCCGCGCCGTTGCGCCCAACAAGCGTGATGAGCTCGCCCTCCTTCACCTCAAAGCTCACGTCGCGGAGCGCTTGCGCCTGGCCGTAGTGCGCGGTGACGTGCCGCGCTTCAAGCATCGATCTGTCCCAGATACGCGGCGATGACCGCGGGATCGTGCCTGACGTGCTCGTAGCCGCCGTCGGCGATCACGCGGCCTTGTTGCATGACGATCACACGATCGGCAAGCTCCGCGACGACGCCCATGTTGTGCTCGACGAGGAGGACGGTGCGACCGGCACGGACGTGACGGACGAGCGCGATGGTGCGCTGCACGTCCTCGAGGCTCATCCCCGACGTCGGCTCGTCCAGCAGCAGAACCCGCGGCTCGAGCGCGAGCGCGAGCGCGAGCTCCAGGGCACGCTTCTGCCCGTACGGCAGGCTGTCCGCGGTGCGCGCGGCGACCAGGCCGAGGCCGACCTCTTCAAGGATGTCTATCGCTCGTTCGCGATAGCGCGCCACCGCCCGCTCCGGCGTCCAGAAGTGGAGGCTGACGGGGTCTGCGACGTGGAGCGCCAGGACAACGTGCTCGAGCGCGGTGCGGCGGTCGAAGAGGCTCGTTATCTGGAACGAACGCGCGATGCCCATGCGGCTGATGCGGTACGGCGGGAGTCCGGTGACGTCGGCCCCGAACGCGACGATGCTGCCGGAAGAGGGCTTCACGAAGCCGGTGAGCATGTGGAAGAGCGTGGTCTTCCCGGCGCCGTTCGGCCCCACGAGCGCGTGGACCTTCCCATCGTCGAGCGCGAGCGACACCCGGTCGACAGCGCGGAATCCCGCGAAGTCCTTCGTGAGGTCTCGCGTCTCGAGCACGCTCATCGCCGGGCTATCGTAGCCGCGCCGGAAGGACTCACGACGGTTCGCCGGGATCGATGAGCCAGTCGAGATGCAGCCACAACACGCGCGAGTACCGGAAGATGAACGGCACCAGCACGAGGTACGCGGTGTTGCCGATGATCAGCGCGACGACGGCATCGAGGCCACCGACGAGGATGAGCGCGACGACCATCGCGGCGAGGATCGGCACGGCGAGGGCGTAGCTCAGCACCATCGCGCCCGCGAAGTAGCCGGATTCGCGGTCGAACACGAGGCCGCACACCGGGCACGCCGTGTTCATCGAGATGAACCCGCGCCATACGCGACCGGAGAGGCAGCGCGGGCAGCGGAGCGTGAGGACCGCCGCAAGACGGCGCATCAGAAGTACCCGAGCACGACCGCCGCGACGATGATCGAGACGGCCGCGCCGACGATCAGGATGAGCGGCACGAGATAGAACAGCACCAGCGCGACGACGAGGATGCGCGTCGCCTGACGTTGATCGACCGCGTAGTACGCGCGCACGCCGCGATACGCGATGACGCCCAGCCACACCAGGCACGCGAGTCCCACGAGCTGCGCGATCTGCGCGCCGACGGTGGCGCCCGTTCCGAGAACGAGCGTCGCCGCGTTCGCGGGGATGAGGGTGAGCGCCGCGGCGTAGGCGAAGAACACCAGCAGCGGCAGATACGGACGGCGGATCCCGGCGAGCCGCGCGGACGCTTGCACCGCGCTCGATCCGAGGAGCCAGACGAAGATCGGCGTGACCGCGGTCGCGACGAGGACGGCGTCGAACGAGCGCTGCACGAGGTACAGCACGACCGCGGTGCGCTCGGTGCCCAGCGTTTGGAGCATCGCCGTGACGACGGGATGGCGCGTGGCACCGAGGAACAGATCGTCGATGTACGTTTCGCTGGAGACCCGGACGGCCCCGAGCGCCGACAGGCAGGTGGCGGCGAATACGAGCAGCACCGCGGAAAGAAGCCGGCCGCGCGCGAGCACGACCGGTGCGCCGGCGCTCGGCGACCGCGCGAGCGCGAGGATCGGCTCCCGGCTCAGGTCCACGGCGCGCCGACCGTGATCACGGGTCGCGGCTCAGGTCCAGGCCGCATCGACCGCTCCAGCTATCGCGGCATCGACTGCCGCGTCGACCTGGGCGCGCCGATCGCTGCTCCACTCCGGCGGATCCGCGTCGTGGAGCTCCGCGGGGATCGGCGCCCCGAGCATGATGAGGAACTCCATCGACCACGCCCGTCGCACCGCGTCGAGCGAGTAGCCGCCGCCGCCCATCGCGACCCACGGCACCGCTGTCGCGGCGAGGCGGCGCACCACGTGTTCGCGGGCCTGCGTGGACACCATCAGGTGCGTCAGCGGATCGTCGAAGTGCGAGTCGATGCCCTGCTGCGTCACCAGCACGTCCGGACGGTAGCGCTCGAGGAGCGGCGGCACGACCGCGTCGAACGCGCGCACGTACGCGACTCCATCGGTGTATGCGGGCAGCGCGACGTTGATGCTGTACCCCGCGCCCTTCCCACGGCCACGTTCGTCCGCCGCGCCCGTGCCCGGGAAGAACGGGCGCCGGAGGTCGGGCATGATCCCGTACTGGTGCAGGCTGATGGTGAGAACCCGGTCGGTGTCGTAGAACGCGGCCTGCACGCCGTCTCCGTGGTGTGCGTCGATGTCGACGTACGCGACCTTCAACCCGCGGTCGGCGAGCAGCCCGCAGACGATGGCCGGATCGTTGTAGATGCAGAAGCCCGATGCGCGCCGCCGCATCGCGTGATGCAGTCCACCCGAGCCGTTGAACGCCACGCGCAGTCGCCCTGACATCACCTCCTCCATCGCGCAGAGCGTCCCGCCGGTCGTCAGCAGCGAGACCTCGTGCATGCCCGCGAACGGTGGCGTGTCCCTCCAGGGGGAGAGTCCCCACTCCGAGTATTCGCCGTCCGGATCGCGGGACGCTTCCATCACCGCCCCGACGTAGTCGCTGTCGTGGATCCGTTCGATCTCGGCCCGCGTCGCCGCGCGTGGGGTGAGCACGCGCGCATCCGGGCGCGCGAACGCACCGAGGCGTTCGAGCGTGTCGTGCACGCCGATGAGACGTTTCGGCTTCAGCGGATGGTCCTCGCGGTAGACGTGCGCGGCGACGCGCGGGTCCCACACGAACCCCGCCGCCGTCACTTCCGCACGCGGTCGAGCGTCACCCAGCTGAACGCGTAGGCATGGCGTTCGTCGGCGGGATGGCGGGTCCGCTCGACCTCGCGCCACTGCGATGGATCGATCTGCGGGAAGTACGTGTCGGCGTCGGCCTCGGTGTCGACCTCGGTGAGGTAGATGCGGTCGGCGAGCGGCAGGTATTCCTCGAATACGCCTGCGCCGCCGAACACGATCACTTCCGGCGCCGCGCCGGCAAGCGTTAGCGCCTCGTCCGCGGTGCGAGCGATGAGGCAGCCATCGCAGCGGAATTCCCGGTCGCGTGTCAGGACGATGCTCGTGCGGCCCGGCAGCGGCCGTCCGATGGATTCCCAGGTGCGGCGGCCCATGATGAGCGGCTTCCCCATCGTCACATCGCGCACGTGCCGCATGTCGTCTGGCAGCCGCCAGGGGAGGCGGTTGTCCTTCCCGATCGCGCGCCTCCGGTCGTATGCGACGACGAACGAGATGGTCACGGACTCATCGTCGACGGCGTAGCCGCCCTCACACCGCCATCTTCGCTTCGATCGGCGGATGGAACTGGTATTGCTCGAGACGCGCGATGGACTCGAGCAGCGGCCCTGGCTTCTCGCCGGCCTTCGCGCGGGCCACGCTGTCGCGATAGCGCGCGACGACGTCGTCGAGACTCCGCAGAGCCGGGTCCAGCGCGAGACGCGGAGACGGGTATGGCTCGCGCGTGAGCTGCTGCCGAGCACCATCCATGTGATCCCGGTAGATGTGGGCGTCGGCCAGCACGTGCGTGAACTCGTCGGGCACAAGATCGGTGATCTGCGCGACGAGGTGCAGGAGGACCGCGTACTGGGCGATGTTGAACGGCACGCCGAGGAACAGGTCGCAGGAGCGCTGATACATCATCAGCGAGAGCTTTCCGTCCGCGACGAAGAACTGGAACAGCGCGTGGCACGCGGGCAAGGATGTCGCGTCGAGCTCTCCCGGGTTCCAGGCGGTCACGACGTGGCGGCGGCTCGCAGGTCGCTCGCGGATGCCGCGGATGACGTCGGCGAGCTGATCGACGTGCCGGCCGTCCGGCGCGATCCAGTCGCGCCACTGCTGACCGTAGTTCCGCCCGGCGTCGCCTTCGAAGCGCGCCTGGTCGACCCAGTACGGCGCGTAGGCGTTGCCGTCCCAGATACGCGTGCCGAGCGCGTGCAGCTCGTTCACGTCGGAGCTGCCGGCGATGAACCACAGGAGCTCGGCGAGGACGGCGCGGAACGCCAGCCGTTTCGTGGTGACCGCGGGAAAGCCGTCGCTCATGCGGAAGCGCATGACCTCGCCGAAGATCGCGCGCGTCCCGGTGCCGGTCCGGTCGTCGCGGTCGACCCCGCTCTCCAAGGTCTTGCGAAGGATGTCGAGGTACTGGTGCACGCGCTAGCTCCCCTTCCGCCGGTAGACACGGCCGCCGACGCGCAGGTACCGCACCATTCCGTCGGGTCCACGGAGGAACTCGCCGCGCGTGTCCTTGAGCGGACCGTCGAGCAGTGTGAAACGCGCGTCGCTCGTGAACGCGACGCGCGACGGCGGCGGGTCGGGCGGCTTCGGCTGCACGTTGAGCTTGTTGTGCGAGAACGTGCGATAGACGAGACCGGTGTCCGAGAGCTCGAGCTCGGCGTCGGAGAGCTCGGCGCGATAGCGGTCGGCGTACTCCTTGTACCGCGCGGTCTCCAGCTCGATGTAGACGGGCTCCGGCACGTTGAGCTTGAGACGCTGGCGCTGCCACCAGGTGGTCACATCCTGATGGAGGAGCCCGCCACGCGCCGAGTTCGTCTGCACCGTGATCGCCTCGCCGCGGTCCGGCGCGAGCATCAGGACGCCCTGCTGCCCGATGGCGACGCCGCCGTGGTACTGGAGTCGCACGCCGCCGACGCTGCGGATGAACCACGAGACGCCCACCTTGCGATCGAGGTCCGCGTCCGCGAGTGGCGTGCGCATGAGATCGAGCGACTCGCGCGAGAGTAGGCGCGCGCCGTCGGGCGCCCTTCCGTCGCCGAGGTGGAAGCGTGCGTAGCGCATCAGGTCGTTCGCCGTCGAGACGATGCCGCCGACCGGTGTGGCTGCGCGAGGGAAGGCCCACGGCCGCGCAACGGTCGGCTTCTCATCGACGATGACGTGGCCGACCGCGACGCGATGCGTGATCGCTTCACCAGCGGAGAAGCACGAGCGCGTCATCCCGAGGGGCACGAAAAGCAGCTCGCGTGTCGCGGCCTCGTAGGTCTTGCCGGTGACGACCTCGATGAGGCGTCCGAGCAGCGCGAAGCTCGAGTTCGAGTAGTGCCAGATCTCGCCAAGCGGCGTGATCTGCTCGAGCTCGGCCATCGCGGCGACGTAGCGCTCGAGGGCATCGTCTCCGTTGCCGAAGTCGGCGAAGCAGTCCCCGAGCCAGCCACCGGTGTGCGTCACCAGATGGCGGACCGTCGCGCGCTCCTGGGCGGCGGCATCGCGGAGGCGGAACGCGGGGATGTAACGGCGCACCGGTGCGTCGAGATCGAGAGCGCCGCGCTCGATGAGCCGCATGATCACCGTGGCCGTCATCGTCTTGGTGACCGACGCGATCTGGAACAGCGTGTCGCCGTCGACCGGAAGCGGATGCTCGACGCTCGTCACGCCGAACGCCGCGACGTCGAGCTCGTCCGCGCGGAGCATCCCGATCGCGACGCCGGGTACGCGGTAGCGCTCCATGGCGTCGCGCACGAGGGAGTCGAGCGAGGGGTCCACGAGTCGCGATGCTAGGCCGTGCGCGCGCGCCTCGCGGAGGAGGCCGTGATCACGGCGTCGTCCCCGTCACGGTGAGACAGCCCTGGCGCAACGACACCTGACGGACGGTGAACGGGAATCCATTCGACAGATCGTCGAAGCTCTTCTCGATCGCGGCGCGGAGACCGTCGAGCAGTCCGGCCGGCAGTGGCGTCGCTGAAAGACTGCGGATGCGCACCACGAGCTTCCCGTCCACCGAGCCGACGCTGACGTCGCTCGCGGCGTTGACGGTGAGCACCGATGCCGTCGCCTGCCCCGACAGATGCGCCCCGGCGGAGTCGATCGTCGCGCGGAGATCGCTCACCGTTGCCGGCACGTCGCTCGGCACGCTCGCGTTCCCCGCCTTCGTGAGATCGGCGTCGGTCACCACGAACGCCACCGGCTGACCCTTGTTGGCCTCGGCAAAGGTGCGCAGCTGCGCGTAGCGATCCTCGAGCGCGCCGCCATCGAAGACGCGACCGGTGCCCTGGGCGCTGCACGCGCTGGTCACCGGCCCGGCGGGCTCGAACTCGGAGATCGTCTGCGGCGTCGTCGCCGCGTACGTGAATCCGGAGCGCACCAGGTCCGTGACGCTCGCGGCGCCCGCCAGGGTGCGCGTTGCTTCACGAGCCGTGCCGCGGAACGCATCGACGGTCAGCGTGGTCGTGGGTGTCGCGGCGGTCTTGCTGAGCAGGACGGCGTAGCGACCTGCCGGTGGCTCGCGCAGCGTCACGGTGTTCCCGCTCGCGACGCAGCCGAAGAGCTCCTGTTTGTTCCGTCCGTTCTCGGTGCCGCACGTCGCGCCGGTCGAGGCCGTGATCGCGAACTCGAGACCGGTGGTTCCGGTCAGTACGAAGCGCGGCGTCGGCGCCTGCGCTGTCGCCGCCGCCGGCGCGGGCTGGTTGGTGGCGATCGTGACCTGCTGGTTCGCGCTCACCGTGACGTTCCCCCCGGCGTTCGCCGTCACGAGCACCTGACCGTCGTCGACCTTGTACGTGGCCGAGCTCGTGCCGTCAGCGTTCGCCGTGACGTTCGTCTCGAACGCCGTGCCGCGCACGGCCGCGATCGAGGACGGCGTCTTGATCTCGAACTTGGAGTCGGGCGTCTTCAGCTTGGACACCGCGGCCCACGACCGGCCGAGGGTCTGCTCGACCAGGAGTTGGATGCCGCCGCTGCCCAGGCGGTTGAGCGTGAGGACCTTCACCAGCGAGCCGGGGTCGACGCTGAGAGTCGACCCGTCGAAGAACGTGAGCACCGCGCGGCCGTCTTTGCTCGAGCGGACGAAGTCGCCGCTCGCGACGACATCACCGTCGAGCGCGGGAGCGAAATCGCTCGAACCCTTCTGCGCGTCGACCGCGGTGTTGAGGACCGCGACCGTTGCCGCGTTGTCGGCGGTGGCGTTCGACCCGCGGTGCAGGTAGAGATACACACTGGCCCCGACGAGCAGTAGCACGATGAGAAGACAGCCCAGACGCTTCACCGGTCGTTCACCCGCCCGGTCGGAAGGCTAGCAGAGGAGCTCAGCGGCGACGGGTCACTGACGTCTCAGGTGGTCTGTGCGCGCTCCCAATCTTCGCGGAGCACTTCGCCGTGCCACACGTCCTGCCACCGACCACCGGTGAAGAAATGCTCGCGGCTGATCCCGATCGTGCGATAGCCGTTCTTCTCGAGCGCGCGCCGGCTCGCTTCGTTCGGGACGAAGACCTCCGTCATGAGCTTGTGCAGGTTGAGCTCGCGGAAGGCGTAACGCGTGCGAAGGCGCATCGCCTCGGTGGCGTAGCCCTTGCGCCAGTGCTCCTTCGCTCCGATCACGATGCCGGTCGTCGCGTGCGCGTTGATCCAGTCGATCGCGTGGATGCCGGTCGCCCCGATCGTCTCGCCATCCGCCTCGATCATCCAGAACACGGCGTTGTCGGACTCGCCGAACTTCTTCAGCGTGTCGACCTCGTAGTACAGGGCGACCGCGGTGCGCCGTCCGAGGTAACGCGTCACCTCCATGTCGGCGAACCACGGAACGAAGCGCGGTGGATCGCTGTCGTCCGCGGGACGCAGCGTGACGTGATCACCGCGCAGAAGGGGGCCGAACATGGGCACGCAGAATAGCCAAAGCTGGAGCTGCAGTTCCTCGGCGCCGCGACGACCGTCACGGGTCGCAGTTCCTGCTCACGACGTCGCGCGCGAAGGTG
>Ga0209375_1001558_pt1 | contig 17148 bp, 14 predicted proteins | sample GraSoiAngelo_131_FD_185888 | JGI IMG/M metagenome (GOLD analysis project Ga0209375, IMG submission 185888) | Grasslands soil microbial communities from the Angelo Coastal Reserve, California, USA - 14_0929_02_30cm (SPAdes) (version 2) | ecosystem: Environmental > Terrestrial > Soil > Grasslands ... | reverse complement strand
GCCAAGCCTGACGCGAATTTCCCGAAGCGCTTAGAGCCAACGCCCGTAGTTACCGAGCGTGGCACCATGAGGCGCGAATTAAGTATCTCTGGCAATCAGCTCTTGGCTGCTTGCGTAGTGGCCTTCTGCTTAGCGGGTACACTGGTTTGGTCGTTTGTGAGGTACTGGTTGTTCGCGCCGTGAGTATAGCTGAATGCCTAGGTCCCTCCGCCCACCCGAACTCCTGATTAAATGTGGGTTCGCGTATCCGGGAAACTCGGGCCATCATCAACGTCAGGCAGCCAGACAATGGCTGACACGTGCCGCACCCAAGTAGCGTGACCTTGCATCCAACAAGTGATGCGCGTCCTACTTCTTAATCTCGGCGAAGCCTCTCTCGAAGCAGTCCAACCCGCTTTGGCCGGCCAAGGCTACGAGATCGCCACAGAGAACGCGTTGACTGTACAGGGAGTCCTTGCATTATCTCCCGAAGTTTTGGTAATGGAAGCGACGCCTTCTGACCTTAGCTGCTGCGGACTGATCACGCAGCTCAAAGCCCGCCCGGAGACCGATTCGTCTCTCAAAGTCGTGATGGTTGTCCATGGAGGCGCTTTGGAGCGAGCCCGCGCCCTGGACCTTGGCACCGACGACGTCATTTCGTTTCCCTTCGATGCGGTTGAATTCGCCGCAAGGATTAGAACTCAGTTCAGGGAACGTCGACCCGAAGAAGAACTCAAGACAATGCTGAAGTATGCGGTCGAGAGAGAGCGCTACGCAGATATTGCGGTGGAATCCTTGAGCGGAGTCCCCGCAAGTAAACGGCGCTTGTGGCTGATTCCCGCGCTTTTTGCGCTTAGCGCCGCAGCCGTTCTCGCGGCAGTGTTCGTGGCTGTCTCGACCCGTAACAGCCGGAAGGCCACCCTGCAGCTACGAGCGGAAATTGCGCGGTTGAATAGCGGCCTGCAACCTCAAGGTGACTTGCTGCGTCGCGCCGAGCAGGCGCGCGGTTCGATCGAAACGGGCTCGGGTTCTGGTTTGACGGCGCGCGATTCTCTGAAGGCGCAATCCGAAGATCTACGCAAGAAGGTGGCCAGTGCAGATAGCGCGGACGCCGATGCCCTGAAGAGGCAACTCCTCGACACACAGAGCCGCCTTGCCCAGTTGGAAAAGGAAGACAAAATCGCGGAGACCGTGGTTCACAAATATGGACCGAGCGTGTGTCTACTGCACGTCGTGGTGGGATTCGTAGATAAACAATCCGGAAGGCCGCTTCAGGTCGCGGTCGACGCGAACGGTAAGCCACAGGTTGACGATAAAGGGATGGCACAACTCGATCTGGGCGGCGCCGGACCGCCTCTTCAGGTGGACGCCTTCGGCACAGGTTTTCTCGCGCGGGCTGATGGGACTATCCTCACTAACCATCACGTTGCAGAGCCTTGGTGGCAGGACGATGAATTGAAGCGGCTTCTCGAACAGGGCGTTGATCCCTACGTTTTGTCTTACGAGGCTTACTTTCCGGGAAAGGCCGCGGCTATCCAGGCAAAGCTTGGTCGCATTTCATCAGAGGCGGATGTGGCAACACTGAAACTGGAAACTCCGCCGCCGTCTCATGCGGAACTGCTGGAACTCGATGCTCGAAGAGAAGCCAGCGTGACAGGAGAGGCTGTGGTCCTCATGGGTTATCCCACTGGTGTGGAAGGCATTCTCGCGCGAGCGAATTCCGATGTGGTGCAGAAAGTTGCAAGCGGGGCGCAAGACGTCAGCCAGGTCATGTCGCGGATCGCCTCCGAGCAGCTGATCCGGCCGACCACAACGCAGGGACACATCGGCGACATCCTAAAAGACAAGATAGTGTATGACGCGGCGACCACCTCAGGCGGTTCAGGTGGGCCCCTGTTTAACAGAGACGGTAAAGTGATTGGCATCAATTTCGCGATACTGAGGGGCTTTGGCGGTTCGAATCTCGCTGTTCCTGTCAGATACGCAACCGACCTGCTTAAATAACTAAGTCGGCCGTTTCATATGTTCAGTCACGTCTTCTAAGCCGCTTTGGCCAGCGGCGTTGGTACGAATCCAAAATGCGTCCGGCCTTGGTCTCGTTAGCGAAAAGCACTTTTGAGAGAGGAAGAGAGTGCGGAGCGGCGGCTTCAGAATCTAGTGGTCAGCGTTCAGCTTCATCGTCTTTGCGCAGATCCGCGACGCGCTGGTACAGGCTCTCGACGGATCGTAAGAACTCATCCATTCCCGTGGTTTCGCCGGTTGCTTCGTGGGTGGCCAGGTCCGTCTCGATTGCTTTGTTGAGCTGCGTGGCCCGGCGAATGCGCTCCGTAGTGAGCAACGGGAGCACGGTCTGCGGATCGCGCTTTTGCAGCTGCCGCTCCTGCCATTCCTGAACCGCCCACGCGGTTTTGCGTACATAATCCAGCGCGTCGCGGAACTCTCTCAGTATGCGATGCTCTACGCCGCCGGATTTGATTGTTTGCTCGATCTTGGCAAGTTCGGCGCTTGTTTTCCTGAGCAGGAAATTCACACCCCAAAAAGTCTCATTGGGAACCACAAGCGCGACGGCAACCCCAAGAAAAGCACCATCCTTGGAACGACGCGTACCCACCAAGCGTGCTTGAGTAGTTTGGCCTGAAAGTAGATTGGTCAGCTCCAGGTCGCCGCCGACCCAGGGATAAATCTTCATCTCCAGCAGACCACCCTGGGCGTTTACCTCCTTCGCTTGGGCGGCTTGCTTGACGATCTTGCCGCTGGGCTCTTGCCACTTCACCTCTACAGGAACAACCACAGAGAAACGGCTGCTCCTCCGTTGTTCCGGCCTAATAGGTGGCTGGTCCGCCGTCCGGTCGTCCATCGAGGAACCTCCGTCAAAGCAACTTACAGCTCTTATATCACTTCGCTCGTCCTCTCGTATCGGCCCGCGCTGTTAGCCTTCCGTGCCAAGGGGAGCAGCCTTCCTCTGTGGCTGCTTGCGATGATCGGACCGCGATGCCGACCAGCGTTATTCCGAGGACGCTGGCTCAGGCTCTCGACTTCGCTGCGGATGAGAGGCGGCATTGGTTCGAGGAAGAACTTCTCCGGTCCCATACCACGCGATTGCAGAAAGGATTGCAATGAAGGCCGTTGCGTTCCAGAGGTGTCGGACGAATATTGAGCACTCCGACCATGCTTCGCGGCTGGGATTAGCCAGCACGGACTGCAGAGCTTGGAACTCCCCAAATCATTTCCGGAGCCCCCTTCCGTCGGTCCGTTCGCGTTAGTGTGCGGCGCCAGGACCAGCCGACCTGATTTTGCGAATAAAGAAGACCAACGGTGCGCCGATCAGGCAGGCGCAGCCCAGCACCCAAAAGCAATCGAGAAAGCCAAGAAACGCTGCTTGCTCCTGAATCATTCGCGCCATTTGCGCTTTGGCATGCAAAGCGGCGTCCGCGTTGGTGAACCCGTGTGTCGCAAAGTACCGGGATAATGCACCGAGAGTCTCCCGATAGCGCTGCTCGAAAGGCGTGGCGTGCGCGACCAAAACGGACTGGTGGTACTGCGTTCGCCTTGCCAGAAGCGTTGTCACAAAGGCAATCCCAACGCTCCCGCCTTGGTTCCGGAAGAGGTTGGTGATACTCGAAGCTTTGTTGTTTTTATTTTTCGCCAGATAGGAATATGCCAGCTGGCTCACAGGCACAAAGAGCGGAGCAATACCGAGTCCTTGGAGTGCTCTGAGGAGGGCCATGCGCTTATAGTCCGTTCCAAGATCAATGCTGGCGTACTGCCACATGGCGATGGCGAAAATGACGTAGCCGATGAAAATCATCGCCTTGACGCCAACTTTCGGGAAAAGCCTCACAACCAACGGGGCTAAAGCAACAATGACGAAAGCGCCGGGGCCGAGAACCAGTCCGGCATCGGTCGCGGTGTAGCCGTAGAGGCCTTGCAGCATCTGAGGAATCAACACGGTTGATCCGAAAAGGGCGAACCCGAAAAGAAAGTAGTAAGCGTTGGCGATTGCGAAATTGCGGTCCCGGAGCAGACGGATTTCCACTACGGGGTCGGGATGACGCCATTCCCAGATAGCTGCGGCAACCAATGACAAAAAGGCTATCGAAAAGAACAGGACGATGAAGCGACTCTCAAACCAGTCTAAAGTCTGGCCACGATCGAGAACTACTTCGAGGGACGCGAATCCGAGGGCAATGAGGACAATCCCGAGGCCATCAATGCGCAACCTGCCATCTTTCCGTGCAGCCACGACTTCCCGAGTGAATTCCGGCGGATCGGAAACGACCCGGCTGGTCAAAATTAAAGAGAGAATCCCAATCGGTAGGTTGATAAAGAAGATCCAGCGCCAGCTCCAACTATCGGTAATCCACCCTCCGAGTGGCGGGCCGATTACCGGAGCCGTGACAATGGCCATGCTGTACAGCGCAAACGCTGCGGGCCGCTTCGCTGGAGGGAAAGTGTCCACGAGGATAGCCTGCTCCACGGGAGCCAATCCGCCTCCCCCGACACCCTGCAGAACGCGAAAGAGAATGAGCAAGTCCAAGGAAGGCGCAAGTCCACAGAGCAGAGAAGCTCAAAGTAAAGAGCACGACGCAAAGCATATAGTAGCGTTTGCGTCCAAAAACCCGGCTCAGCCATGCGGAAAGCGGAAGAACCACGGCATTCGACACCAGATAGCTGGTCAGGACCCAGGTGCTTTCGTCGTAGCTGACGGCGAGACCTCCGGCGATATGCGGCAAGGAAACATTGGCAATGGCGGTGTCGAGCAACTCCATAAAGGTGGCCAGCGTAACCGTGATCGCGATGATCCAAGGATTTACTGCGGACCGTTCGGCCCTCGCCCCGGGGAACGGAAGGGAGGCGGCTATAGCACTCATACTCATGTCAGCCTCAATGCCTCCTTTGATGCGACAAGAGACCGTTCGGTCCCATCTAACGTTGTGGTATGATGCAGCTAGCGACCAATCGGTCGCACAGCATCTGCCGGCGGGAGTGGGGGAATGCGAAAAGGCGAACAGACGCGACAGGAAATTATTCGCAAGGCGGCGCCCATCTTCAATCAGAGAGGCTACGACGGGGCTGCCCTGTCCGACCTGATGAAGGCCACGGGGCTCGAAAAAGGCGGAATCTACAGGCATTTCGAAAGCAAGCAACAACTTGCGGCAGAGGCCTTCGATTACGCCTGGAAGCTGGCCTTGGATACGCGACTTGAAGGTACGCAATCCATCTCGAATACCGTGGACCGTTTGCAGCAGATCGTACGCAACTTTCGGGACCGGCGTGCCGGACTGGTGCCGGGAGGATGTCCACTGCTGAACACCGCCATCGATTCCGACGATGGAAACCCCCGGCTGCGCGAGAAAGCCCGCAGGGCACTTGGCTCCTGGCTTGAACGCCTGCGATCCATAATCGAAGAGGGTCGCCGACGACGTGAGATTAGCGGAGATGTGGATTCCTCGGAATTGGCCATGTTAATTGTCAGCACCCTGGAGGGGAGCTTGATGGTGAGCCGTCTGCAGCGTAAGGACAATCCGCGCCATTTGGCCTGCCGTCATCTTGAAGAATATCTCGAAACCAAAGTTCGCGCGGCGGAATCGAAGGGGAGGGCGGCAAAGTCATGAGCACTCCGGACTCTCCCGTAAAAGCCGACTTTAGAACGAGAGCGAAAGCGAATGACGTGCCAGTAGCACGTCTGATCGGGTTCGAAGCTAAGGAGATCGCTTCCGGACGGGCTACGGTCACGCTGGCCGCCGGACCTCAGCACGCAAACCCTATGGGCACGCTCCACGGAGGAATTCTTTGCGACATTGCGGACGCCGCGATGGGCATGGCGTTCGCCAGCACCCTTGGCCCGAAAGAATCCTTCACAACGGTGGAACTGAAGATCAATTTCTTCCGTCCCGTTTGGGAGGCTAATCTCAGGGCAGAGGGCAAAGTGGTGCGCCGCGGGAGGAACTTGGGCTACGTCGAGTGCGAGGTCACAGACGAGCGCGGCCAGCTCGTTGCTAAGGCAGCGTCGACCTGTCTCGCATTGAGAGGAGAGGAGGCTGGAGGGCGTTAAGCTAGCAGGCGGAATCGGCCGTGCGAGTCGAAGCAATGTCCACGATTCAAAACATTCTGTTCCCCGTAGACTTCTCGCCGTCTTGCGTTGCTATGGCGCCCTATGTGAAGACAGCGGCGACGATCTTGGGGGCCAGAGTCACACTTGTCTATGTATTCGATCTCTACAGTCGCGACGCGGTCCAACTCTATGTACGCCCACTCTCAGAGGTTGCCGAAGAGCAGCAGGGCCTTGCCCGCGACAAACTGAACTCGTTCCTGAAGTCTGAGTTTCCGCTCGAGGAGTATCCGAGAATCCTGTTGTCGGGCGACGGAGCTCGACAAATCGTTCACCTCGCCCGGACGAACGGATTTGATCTCATCATCATGCCTACCCACGCCGGCTTCTTCCCCCGGACACTGCTTGGCTCCACGACCGCGAAGGTTTTGAACGAAGCCGATTGTCCGGTACTGACCACGCAGCACGCCGAAACCATCTCCCCTGGACAGCTCGAACATCGCGAATTGGTCTGCGGAATCGGCCTTAGCCCGGATTCGGAAAGAGTCATTCGCTACGCCAGCGAGACGGCGAAAGCGGTTCGTGGGAATCTCACGCTGGTTCATGTGATTCCCGCGAGCGCTCCCGACCCGCCACTCCAGTTGGATCTTGAGGAGCACCTCGAGTCAGCGAAAAGAGATGGAGCGAGCCGCCGCATCGCAGAGCTGCAAGGCGCCGCCGGTTCGCACGCTCCGGTCAGGATCCTTGTTGGCGCGATCAAGGAGATGTTGACCGAGGAAGCGCGCAGATTGCGTGCGGATGTCTTGGTGATGGGAAGGGGTTCGCAATCCGGCGCGATCGGTCGCCTGCGGGATCTTACTTATGCGCTCGTTCGCGGCGCTCCTTGTCCGGTGCTGAGCGTCTGAATGGTCAATTCGCAGGCAAACCTATTCCGCCAGCGAAGGCCCTTTTCGGTTTATTGGACCTTTACGCTCGGTTCCACAGACATTCCGGGTCTCAACAGGTGCTCCGGGTCCTGTCCCTTTTCAAACACGATCTTCACGGGTATGCGCTGGACGACCTTGACATAATTTCCCGTCGCATTCTCTGGCGGTAGCAAGCTGTAGCGCGCCCCAGAGGCGCCGGCTATGTTCAAAACATGCCCTTCATATTTTCTGCCGTACGTGTCGACCGAGATCTTCACGCTCTGCCCCGGACGCATGTGCTTCAGCTGCGTTTCCTTGAAGTTGGCGGTCACCCAAACGTTCTGACTGTCCAGGGGAACGATGGTCATCATTTGTTGGCCAGGCGCTACGTTCTGCCCCGGCTGGACCGATCTCCGCCCCACAATCCCGCTCACCGGCGCTACCACGTTCGTGTACTGCAGGTTGAGTTGGGCCTGCTGAAGAATCGCGGCGGCCCGCTCGGTTTCCGCCTCCGCCGCCTGGGCACGCGACCGCTGCACCGATATTTGCTGTGGTTGCGTCTCTGCGTACTGCAGTTCGGCTTCGGCCTGCGCAATGCGAGCGCGCGCCTGCGTCACCGCCTGTTCCGCACCAGCCGCGGCCGCACGGGCGGCCTCGACCGCCGCGGCAGTGGCCTTCTGGCTATCCACCGCTTGCGTGTACTGATGCTGCGGAATCTCGTCCTTTTCTGCCAGCGGTTTGTACCTGGTCACGTCATCCTGGGCCTTTAGATCGTTGGCTTCGGCCTGCCGAAGGGACGCCTCCGCAGCCTGGAAACCCCGCTCGGCCGCAACCAGCCCGGCCTTGGCGTTGTCAACATCCGCCTGAGCCGTGGAGAGTTGGCTCGAGGTGTTTACCGAGGTGATCGGAACGGTTGTGCGAAGCGCAGTGGCGCTGGCCTGGTCGTTCGCCAGTGTCGCTTTGGCATTGGCCACTGCTACTTCATAGTCTTTGGGATCAAGCTGCACTAACACGGTACCCGCTTCGACGTACTGGTTGTCGTCCACCACCACGCGAGTCACGTAGCCGGATACACGGGAACTAACCGGATAAATGTAACCGTCAATCTGCGCATCATCGGTGGACTCCCAAGCGAGCAGATAGCGGTAGAGCAGTAGCGAGCTCGCCACAACAACGAGCGCGACAAGCGAAATTAGCACTCGCATCCGTGTTTTCGAGCGCCGTAAGCGAGACAGGCTTGCCCGTTCTCCGGCTCCGACTGAAGTCTCCGGTTGCTCCGGGTTTGGCGGCTCTGGGATTTTGCCCGGTGCGGTTCCCGGGGTTGCCATAGTTATCCTCCTTTGAACCTACTCTAACGCGCCGCCGTAGACCACTTGCGCTCCTTGGTGTAACGGGCAAGCGCCTCGAGGATGATCTCAACGGCTACTTCATTTCCCATTCCGGAGTTGACCATCAGGTGAAATCGGTGTCTTCCGGGCCAGTCGACGTCGAAATATTTGTTTATGAAGTCGGCGCGTTCCCGGTCCACAACCTCGGCGAGTTCCATGGCTTCCTTCTCACTTTTCCCGGCGGCCTGGAGACGTCGCACCCTTTCTTGAAAGGGTGCGTAAATGAAAACATGAAAGGCGTCGGACCGCTTGCTCAGATAATAAGCCGACCCTCGTCCGACAATCACGCAGTTGCCCTCCACAGCGATTTCAGGCAGGAGCTTTTGCACGACTTCACGAACGCATTCTGTATCGACCATCTTCAGACGCGGCGCGTTCAAGCTGCCTTCAAAACTTCCACGCATAAAGGACTTAAGAAGCCGGTAGTAGGCAGGATCTTTTCGCTCTTCATGCTTTTCGACGGTAGCGCAGTCGCAATCCAAGCGACGCGCGATTTCCTCGGTGAGTAACTGATCCCAGAGTTTCCAACCAAGCTTGGCTGCCAGCTGCGCGGCAATGTCGCCGCCTCCGCTTCCGTACTCGCGTTCGACCGTGATCACTCGGATGGCCATAAATCGCTCGCTTACTTTTCCGCTACGAATCCCTGCTTTCGAGTCCCTCAGCCGAGGAGCGTGTCGCTTTTACCATTTTTATAAAACGGCTTGCATTTCCGGACTACAGCGATCCTCATCCAACAGCGACTTCCCCTCCGGCTCCAGGCTTATTCCTTTTCAGCGCAAAGGACAGACCAAACATAATCGCTGCGCCCAGACATAGAACCCAGAATGTATCGATGTAAGCGAGAGTAGTGGCTTGGCCAATCACCGCCTGGTACACGCGCGCATAAGCCTGGCTTGTCGCCTGGCCAGCCTCCAGGCCCGATGCACTCAATTGCGCGGCGAGAGCCTCGACCGACTGCGTAAATGTTGGCTGTCCCGGGCTGGTGTGAGCGACCAGGTTCACCTGATGGAATTGCGCGCGCCGTGCAATCAGCGTCGTCACCATTGACGTGCCAATGCTGCTACCGATGTTTCGCATGAAATTCACGAGGCCGGCAACGCTGTTGCTCTTATCGGCAGGCATTCCAACGTAGGACACGATGTTAATGGGCACGAAAAGGAAAGCAAGCCCAAAAACCTGCACCACCCGCAGAAAGCTGGCTGTCCAAAAGCTGATGTCCAAGTCGAGATGCTGCGTCGAATAATACATTCCCAGCGACAACACCAACCAGCCAAACCCGATGATGTAACGCGCCTGGAACTTGCCCACGAGCACGCCTGCGACAGGCATGAGGAAGAGAAGGACAAGCGCGCCACCCGAGAGTACCAGACCTGCAGACTCCGCCGTATAGCCCATCAGGGTTTGCAGGAACTGAGGCATCATAACCAAGCTGGAGAACAGCATGATGCCGAGGATAAACATCATCGCGTTCGCCCCAAGAAAATTCATGTTCTTGAAAAGTCGCACATCAACGATAGGCTGTTTTTGAAACCATTCCCACATGACCAGCGACACAAGGCCGACCGCTGCGAGGACCGCCAGAGTGAGAATGAAATGCGAGCCGAACCAGTCGTCTTCCTGCCCTTTGTCGAGCATCACCTGGAGCGCGCCTACTCCCAGCGTCAGCAAGGCCACGCCGATGTAATCGATTTTCACTGCCGCACCCGTGAGACGCTTCATCCACGGCGGGTCTTCCACCAGTCGCAGTACCAGGAACAACGTAAGAATTCCTACCGGCAGGTTGATGAAGAAAATCCAACGCCAGGTGTAATTGTCGGTGATCCATCCGCCCAAAGTGGGGCCGACGGTTGGGGCGATGATCGTGGTGATGCCGTAGAGCGCAAATGCGAGACCGCGCTGCTGGGGAGGAAAGGTGTCGGCCAAGATGGATTGTGCCACGGGCTGCAGCCCACCTCCGCCTGCGCCTTGTAGCACCCGGAACAAGATAATCGCCCCCAGGCTCGGCGCCATGCCACACAGCAGTGAACTTATGGTGAAGATGACCAGGCACAATAGGAAGAAGCGTTTGCGTCCGAGGACGCTGGCAAACCAGCCGCTGATGGGCAATACGATGGCGTTCGAAACCAAGTAAGAGGTCAGAATCCAGGTGCTTTCGTCATTGCTGGCACCAAGGTTGCCGGCCATGTAGGGAAGCGCAACATTGGCGATGCTCGTATCGAGCACCTCCATGAAAGCCGCCATTGCCACTACCACTGCGATCAACCATGGATTTGCCTTCGGTCTCCATGGCTGTGTCGACGACGTGCTGCTGTCAACCGATTCATCAGCAGGTGGCTTACGAGGGGCCCGGGAGTCGCTTGCCATGTCGATGTCAGCGGTCGCGTCCCCAGATCTGCCTCTAGGGAGGCACGACCGCTAATGGTAACAGTGCCGCACTAGCGTTGCCACTTCTGGTCCTGTCTTAGTGAGCGGCGGATTTTGCCAAATCAGAAAATTCCAGCCGATAAGGCGAAACTGCTTTCCCAATTCCAGTTACCAGTACGGGTTCTTCAGCAATGGATGGAAAACGGCCTGCTGTTAAGCGAAGCACAATTCTAGGCACAATTTTCTCCTCACACGCCTGCGAAAGTCTCAATGATATCCGCACGGATAGACAATCCGCGGCGCCCTAACAACGGTCCTCCGCGTGAGGAGCCATTTGCCAGACGCCTCTTGCGGCTCAGAGTTTAGTGAAGCCGTCCGCACTCCATTCTTCCGAGCCGACACCATTATGTACAAAGAACAATCCTGTCGGGTCGTATTTCTTCTTCACCGAAGCGAGCCGCGCATAATTGCTGCCCCAATAAGAATGCGACCAGTCCTTCTCGAAGAAATTGCTTTCCGAGACATACGATCCGCCGTTTGGCGTCAGCGTGCGCAGCTCGTTCATCGAACCATGAACCCGCTCGCGTGATTTTCGTCCGGCTTCGACGTCCGGCTCGTGGCCGCGTACCCCTGGATACCCGCCTTGGCCGTCCGCGACAATCGCCAGCGCAAAAGCATTCAGCACGGCCGGATTCGTCGCCGTATCTCTCGCCGCTTCGATAGCCTCGCGAGGCGCCCCCGCGAGCCCTTTGTTGAAATGCAGCTCGATCAGTTCGTAGCGGGAACCAGCAAACAGCGCGTTCGCCAGCTGCTCCTGCAAGTCATCTCCGAGCAACGATGCCGGCAGCCAGAGTGATTCGAAACCGTAGATGGTCCAGGCTACCTGGCCCCCGTCGCCCGTCCACCACACGTTGTTCTCGCTCGCGCCAGGTCGCGCGTCCGAATCGAAAACGTGCTGGTGCTGCTCTTTCCTCCACGCCACGTCCCACCAATGCCGCGCGGGCATGCTGCCTAGAATCATTCCTGGCTCGACCGTGTAAACTCCCGGGGAACGCGCAATCCAGTCCAAGAAGGGTTGCCAGACTTTCCTCGCTTCTTCGGTGCTCAGTCCTAGTGAAACCATGCTGAGCCCGAGCACATTGTCCGGGCCGATGTGCGCCTGCTCACCCCAATGATCGTTGAAGAGATTTTCGCGGTAAAAACCGACGAAATAGCGTAACAACCGGCGAAACGCGTCATCCGAAGAAGCCTTGACCCGGAAAATCGCGCCGCCCGCGTACTCGGGAAGTTCGTGCACGCGCAGCGTCACCTTGGTCACCACGCCGAAAGTGCCCCCTCCGCCTCCCTTAAGCGCCCAGAACAAGTCCGGATTCGCGCACGCGTTCGCGATCCGAATCTTTCCGTCAGCAGTCACAACTTCCGCTTCGAGTAGGCCCGCGGCGCATGTCCCATAATGCTTTGAAAAACTCCCGAAGCCGCCGCTTTGCACGAGCCCCGCTACGCCCACCGTCGTGCATCCGCCGCCTTGAACGTACGCGCCGGCTTTGGTGGTCACGGCATCGTACGCCTGCATCCAGATTGCACCGGACCCGCAGGTCACCGCGCGCTGGGCCACTTGCTTCCCGTCACAGCCCTCGGGAACAAACGCTTCGTGCATCAATACGTCGTGCATCTGGCGCGTCCAAACCAGCAGCGAATCCGGCGCATTGGAGGTTCCTTGATAACTGTGCCCACCGCCCTTCAACACCAGGCGCAGGTCATTCTCACGCGCGAATTGGATCGCTGCGGCAACGTGATTTGCATCCTTCGCTGCGACCGCGAAGACGCTCGGTTTCGTGAACCATGCATCTACCCATCCCAGGGTTTGCGTCAGGCCTGGATGCTCGCCGATGTAGTACGGGTTCTTGATATTTGCAATCAGGTTCTTGCACGCGGTACCGTCCGCGTCTTTGATGCACGCGTCAATCGGAAACTCCACAGGAATCAAATTTCCGTCAAGCGCGTCGTTGAGCCGTTTCCACGCCGCTTTGGAAGGCCAGTCTGCATCCGACGGACGCCGCCGGCGAAAAGTCTTGCTCGCAAAAAGGCAAGGCGGCCAGAGCTGCAGAAACGCGGTCATGCCAGATCTCTTCAAAAATGTTCTTCGGTCCATGTAGCTACAAATCCTCCCTCGCACAGCACCAAAGAGTCCTGAGCTACATCCGTTCACTTCTCCCAGTTTTATCTGCGCGGCGCACGTCTGCTGCCTTTCTCCGACCGGCTTGTCTTTTCAGTCGAGCTTTGCACACCATTGCAGATGACCACTGTCAGTCACCTGCGGGGCCCCCATTCAACCATGAGGCCTAGAGGAAGGAAAGGCTTCGTCCAGCCTGGTGATCCGGCGAAGTTGGGTGAAGCGACCGTCAGGCGAATGAGACCGTATTGGGAACGGCAACCCGAGGGAAACTCGACCAGTCACGCCCCACCGCCAAGGTGCCGCGGCGATCCGCCAGGCGTGGCATCTCAGATGCCGAAGCGGAGAACGTTGCCTTGGCCAACAAGATCGTCAAGGCCCCAAAACGACTACATCGACCGGTCCGCGGTTCATTCGGGATCAAATCGCGCCCCTCCCCAGGTCACGATAACGGTTCCTGAAGCATGGGCCGTTTGTGAGCCCAAGGGTGGGCATCTTCAAACGCAGCCGCTGCACGAAGAACCGTCGCATCCGCGAATCTTCGCCCGACGATTTGCAGCCCCACGGGAAGCCCTCCTCTGGTGAAACCGCAGGGAACGGTTGCCGCGGGTTGGCCAGTGAGGTTCCAAGGATAAGTGAAGGGCAGCCAGTCTGGAAACGGCGGGAGTGGTCCAGACGTGCCGGTCATTCCCTCCGGGGCGTTACGACCCGCGGCGAATGCAGGTACTGGCAAAGTCGGTAAGAGGAGCAATTCAAATCGTTCAAAGAACTCTCGCGTGGCGTGCCAACGCGGCGTCGCGAACCGTCCGTGTCATCGGGCCCACGTGGGACAAGAAAGGAACGGGATTGGGAGGATACACGGCAACACGGCCATAAGACGGCTTCAGTCCGAAAATTCCATTGAACGAGGCAGGGATGCGGATCGAGCCGGCGCCATCGGTGCCTAGCGCGAGAGGACCGTGAGTGGGCTTTCCGTAACCGCCTTGAATCCGAACTCGAGTGTTGTGGTCTTTCCAATAAGAATCCCGCCTGCAGCCAGGACCCTTGCCACCGCCGGAGCATCTTCGTCCGCCACGTACTTCTCGCGTGTGCGCGAACCTGACATGGTGCGGACACCCCGAGTGAGGAGCAAATCCTTGATTGAGACGGGAAGGCCGTGAAGAATGCCCAGTCGATCACCTCGCATTACCGCGTTCTCCGCTTGCCTTGCCGCCCTGGTAGCGTCTTCTTCTGTAAGCGTGCAAAATGCGTTTATTCGATCATTGGTCTCGTCGAGCCGTGCAAGGACAGCACGAACCAGTTCGACTGGCGAGAGTTTCTTGGCGCGGATGGCCGCGGCAAGGGCAGTAGCCGGCATGTAGCAAAGATCTTGGTCTGGCTTGGTCACGAGGAAATTCTATCCATGGGCGAGCCTGAACGACACTATATTGCCGCCAGCATCGCCCACAAGTCGGAGGGCGCGGGGCCAATCATGATTTTTCGTGCAGAGGTTCCAGAAGATCAGTCCGCGGAATTGAGACGCGTGTCGATGTCATCCAGCGCTGCATCCACATCAGCGAGACTGTCTACAACATAGTGCGCCCCGACTCTCCTTAATTCAGCGCGAGCAACAACCAGGCGCTCTTCCCGTTCAGACGCCCCTAGCGCCCCAAACTCCTGTTGCGAGAGTCCCATCACATTGCCCGTGGCAGCTACCCCAATCGACCAGGCTCCCGCATTGAGTCCTTCTTGAATATCGGCAGCGGTGTCGCCGATCTTGACGATCGCCGGCAACGGGTAGACCCGCAGCCGGACGGCGTTCTCATAAATCATGAATGGGAGCGGTCTTCCGGCCCCTACGTCGCCCGGCGCAAGACTGCAATCAGGGACATACCCGGCTTTCTTACTGGCTTCCACCAGCAAATCAAGCATCTCGCGAGTGTAGCCTGTCGTGGTGCCGATCTTTAAGCCGCGGATTCGGAAACGTTCCAGCGCTTCCACGACGCCAGGAATGATAGCCGAATATTCCAGCAGGCAGGAAAATTGAAGAGGCACAAAGTCGTCGTACAACCGCTCGACGTCGGTCTCGCAAGGAAGATTACGATGGACCCGCGCCCATTCGTTCCGGACTCGCGGGATGGACAAAATTTCACGGATGTGGTCCTTCTTGGGTAAGCCCATAGCCCGCCGAATCTCGGAGTCAGTCAACGCAACATCGGCACGAGCAAACACTCGTTCAAGGGTCCGCACGGGAGCCAAGCTCCCGTAATCCACTGCTGTGCCCGCCCAGTCAAGGATGACCGCCTGTAACTTGCCACGGTATTGGGTGGGCTGCGAAAGTCTATTCGGCATCTCTATTCCTTAAAGGCCGGCCAAGCCGGACATCGTTCGGTTAAGCTTCGGGTACTACTTGCGACCGACTGATTCGCATTTCTTCAAGCGATCTTTGGATGGCGACGAGCAAGGCTTGCACATCCTCGGGAAAGATGTGCCCGATCGTACCGATGCGAAACGAATCGGCATCGCTGAGTTTTCCCGGATAAATCACGAAACCCTGGTCACTCAAAAGATGATAAAACCTTTTGAAATCGAAGTCCGGCTGCTTCAAATAACGAAAAGACGTGATGATGTGGCTCTGATTTTGACGCGCGAGATAGGGCTCAAAGCCCAGCTTCTCCATGCCCTCGATGAGAATTTGTGCGTTTTCAGCGTAGCGACTTGCCCGCCCGGTGATCCCACCCTCGGCCTCCAGCTCTTGCAGGGCCCGCCAGAAAGCAAGTATTGCGTGCGTCGGAGGAGTAAAGCGGAACTGACCGTCGGTCTCCATCCCTTTCCACTGTGAGACCAGGTCAAGGCTGACACTGCGGGCGCGACCCTCGGCCTCTAGCAGGAGAGCTCGGCGCGCCAGTACGAAGCCGAACCCCGGGACACCCTGAATACACTTGTTCGCTGAGGAAACCAGTAAATCAATTCCGCAACCCCGAATGTCCATCGGCATGCCACCAAAGCTGCTCATCGCGTCGACGATGAATGTCCTTTGAAGCCTTCGTGCAATCCGACCCACCTCCTCGACCGGGTTGAGAATTCCGGTTGTCGTCTCACAGTGGACCATTCCTACGTGCGTGATCGCCGGGTCACGCACGAGTACGTTTTCTATCTGCGTCGGGGCCACCGGCTGCGCCTCTGGGACGATGATTACTTCGGTCTCGATTGCAAGCGTCTTGGCGATCTCAGCCATGCGCCGGCCATACGCTCCGTTAATGGCGACGAGTAATTTCCCGTCGCGAGGCACAAGCGAGGAAATCACCGACTCGACGACGAAGGTGCCAGAACCCTGCATCAGGACCGCCTCGTAGGTTCCGTCCTCCACACCGCCTATCTCCAACAGCCGACGTCGAATCCTTTGAATCAGTTCGACGAAAGTGTCATCCCGTGAGCCCAAGTCGTGTAATGTAACATCGCCTGCTTCACCGCTTCGCTGGTCGTCAAGGGACCTGGCGTGAACAGAAGTTTGTCACTGGTTCTCATGAGACAGTTCAGCCCCCAGCTCAAAAAAATGCTACAACGAAGTTTATGCAGCCGACCGCTGGTTGCACCAGGATATTTTCCGTTGAAAACCGGAGCGGCTTTGCAGGTGAGTTGAGAGTGGATTTGAGGCTCTCGCTCGCCGGTTGGCGGCGATCGGGTCATATGCGCAGTTGCAACGAAGCACTCCGACGCGGTCAGGCCGTCACTTGGGCAGCGCCAACTGCGGAGTTTCTTCGCCGATCTTGGCGGAATAAAGGATGAATTCAAATGGATCGGTATTCTGGTGCTTCTCCATCAGCTTGAGATAGACGAGGCGTCTGGCCTTCGCCACAGACGGGCTGTGATCGAACCTGCCTCCGGAGGATTCCAGCAAAGAGGCGGCGAGTTCGTATTTGCCGTCCGCGGCCAATCTTTCGACGGTCTTGACAAGCTGTCGTTCCGAGACGCCGAGATAGTCAACCAAAAGCTCGGCGGCGTCGGCGCGAGTGAGATGGTCGAGGCCCTGGAGGTCTGGCTGCCAATAGCCGACGTTCTGATCGTAAAGGCGGTCGATGACGTGTTCACGCAAAATCAGATAAGGCAGATACACGTCAGGCCGGTCGTTGAGCAAGGCCGAAGGAATCAGGTTGGCCTGGTGTATCGCACCACGCTCATCGCCGCGGCGGATGGCCATCAGAACCTGCTCGCGCAGCCATGCCAGGTCGGTTTTGAGCTGTGACAGGATGGCAGGAGAGGAGAAATTCCGCGTGAGTGGCTCGTGGCCGTGTAGCAGATACCGCG
>Ga0209375_1001557_pt1 | contig 17155 bp, 14 predicted proteins | sample GraSoiAngelo_131_FD_185888 | JGI IMG/M metagenome (GOLD analysis project Ga0209375, IMG submission 185888) | Grasslands soil microbial communities from the Angelo Coastal Reserve, California, USA - 14_0929_02_30cm (SPAdes) (version 2) | ecosystem: Environmental > Terrestrial > Soil > Grasslands ... | reverse complement strand
GGGGGGGGGGGGGGGGGGCAGTCGGGGCCGAGGACGCAGTCGCCCACCCAGGGCGGCCGTCCCAGCTCGCCGGCCGTCGCGACTGAAATGGCGCTGCACTTCGGGGGATCCGAGTTCCCATTCCTCATCGCCGGCCCCTGCGTCGTCGAGTCGGACGACCTGAACGTACGGGTGGGCGAAGCGCTGGCCGAGCTGGGAGCGAGACTCGGGGTCCACGTGATTTACAAAGCCTCGTACGACAAGGCGAACCGCTCTCGCCTCAAGGGCGCGCGCGGACCCGGGCTCGAGCGGGGCCTCGGCGCCCTCGCGAAGGTCCGCGGCGCCACCGGGCTGCCGATTCTCACGGACGTTCACGAGACGCACCAGGTGCCGGCCGCCGCGCAGGTTGCCGACGTCCTCCAGATCCCCGCATTCCTGTGCCGCCAGACGGATCTCCTGGTGGCCGTCGGACGAGCGGGCCGGGCGGTGAACGTGAAGAAGGGGCAGTGGATGTCCCCCGACGGCATGAGCGGCGCCGTCGAGAAGGTCCGGGCCGGCGGCGCGCCCGAGATCGCCGTCACCGAGCGCGGGTCGTTCTTCGGGTACGGCGATCTCGTGGTGGACATGCGCAATTTCGCGCGCTTGCGAGCCGCCTGCGGCACGCCCGTCGTGTACGACGCCACCCACTCCGTGCAGCAGCCGGGGCAGGGGCTGGACGGTGCCAGCGGGGGCCTGCGCGAGTTCATCCCGCCGCTGCTGTATGCCGCCGCCGCGGCGGGGGCGGACGGGTTCTTCGTAGAGACGCACCCCGATCCGGACCACGCACCGTCCGACGGCCCGAATATGGTTCCGCTCCATCAGCTGGCGGGCATCGTTACCGTGGCGCTCGAGGTGTGGCAGCGGGCGCGGGAGGCGGTCCGTGCGTAGCCCCGTGCGCGGCTGGGACCCGATGCTCGACGCCGCCCTCGCCCGCCGCCTGAAGCTCGTCGGCTTCGACGTCGACGGCGTACTCACGGACAACGGCCTCTATGTGGGCATGGTCGGCGACCACCCGGTCGAGTTCAAGCGCTTCCACATCCAGGACGGCCTCGGCGTCCGCATGCTCCGCGCGGCGGGGCTCGCCGTCGTGTGGGTGTCGGGTCGGGAATCCGCCGCGACCGCCCTGCGGGCGCGCGAGCTGGCCGTGGATGAGCTGATCCAGGAGCCGACGGCTCGCAAGCTCCCGGTGTTCGAGGCCCTGCTGGCGCGCCGTGGCCTTGCCTGGCACGAGTGCGCCTTCGTGGGCGATGATCTCGCCGACCTTCCGGTGCTGGCACGTGTCGGCCTGCCGGTCGCCGTGGCGAACGGCGTCCCCGAGGTGCAGGCCGCCGCGCGACTGGTCACGACGGTGCCTGGCGGCCTGGGCGCGGTGCGCGAAGTGGCGGAGCTGATCCTCAAGGCCCGCGGCGAGTGGCAGGACCTGGTCACGAAGTACTTCGAGGAGGACGGCGAAGTCCCGCATGGAGCCCAACGATCTCGCTGAGCGCGGCCGCCGCGTGCTGGCCCTCGAGGCCGAGGCGATCCGCCGGGTCGCCGGGCAGCTGGGACCCGCCTTTGCCACCGCGGTCCGACTCCTCGCGGGCGCCAAGGGACGTCTGATCGTCTCGGGCCTCGGTAAATCGGGGCTCATCGGCCGAAAGATCGCCGCCACCTTGACCTCGACCGGCAGTCCCGCCTCGTTCCTCCATCCCGTGGATTCACTGCACGGCGATCTCGGGCTCGTGAGCCGGGACGACGTCGCGATCCTGCTCTCGAAGAGCGGAGCGTCGGACGAGCTGTTCGGCCTGGTCGGTCAGCTGAAGCGGTTCGGCGTGCCGATCATCGCGCTCACCGGGAACCCGGACTCGCCGCTCGCCCGCCAGGCCGACGTTGCGCTCGATGCGAGCGTCAGCGAAGAGGCCTGCCCCGAGACCCTGGCGCCCACGGCGAGCACCACGGCGGCGCTCGCGCTCGGCGATGCCCTCGCCGTGACCCTGCTCGAGGTCAAGGGCTTCAGGCGCGAGCAGTTCGCGGCGCTCCACCCCGGAGGGGTGCTGGGGAAAAACCTGCTGTTGCGCGTCGAGGACGTGATGGTCGCCGGGGGGATTCCGACCCTGGGACCGGAGCGCCCGATGCGCGAATGCGTGGTCCTGCTCGCCGAGAAACGGGGCACCGTCGCCGTCGTGGACGGCGCGGGAAGCCTGGTCGGCGTCGTCACGGCGGGAGACCTCACCCGGCTCATGGAGCGAACGGACCAGTTTCTCGGCATGCCGGTGCGAGAGGTGATGACCAAGACTCCGAAGACCACGACGAGCGACACGCTCGCGGGCGCCGCAGTCCGCCTGATGGAGCAACACGGCATTATGGCGCTCCCCGTCCTCGACGGGGGTCGCAAGGTCGTGGGAATAGTGCACCTCCATGATCTCATGAGGGCAGGCGCAGCGTGAGAAGAGCAGCGAGTTCGTCGCGCAAAAACGTCGCGCAGGGGCGTCCCGCGAAGGCGCCCCGTCGTCGCGGGACGTTCCGGTGCTACGTCGTGCCGTGCTACGTCTTCATGGGTGGGGCGGTGCTCGGGGCATGCGAAACGGGAATCAAACCCACAGCGATGATCGCCGCTCCCGACTCGGCGGATCAGGTGTTGCTCAGTATGTCGCACAACATCACGGACGCCGGGATCCAGCGCGCCCAGGTGAAGGCCGACACGGCATATTTGTACTCTCCGTCGCAGACGGCCGAGCTCCGCAACGTCACCGTCACATTCTACGATGTGCACGGGGCGCCGACATCGACGCTCACGTCGCGGGAAGGCACGTACCACTGGCGCGGCGGCGACATGGAGGCCCGGGGGAACGTGGTCGTCGTCCGCATCGACGGCGCGAAGCTCCGGACCGAGGTGCTGCGGTACAACCAGGCACAGAATAAGGTGAGCTCAGACAAGGCATTCGTCTTCGACGAGCCCGCGCGCCACATCGAGGGCGAGGGCTTCACGTCGGATCCCGACTTCAAGGTCGTGACCGCCATCCGTCCGAAGGGGACCGGCGGCAAGTTTACCTTACCGAACCAGTGACGGCCGCGATGCTCATGCTCACCATGGTTCAGCAGCCTGCGACAGGTGACACGACAGCCGGCCGGCCGTGCGTCATTCAGATCGATTCGATCGGCCACAACTATCAAGAGGTTACCGTTCGGCAAGGGGAGAAGAACTATTTCGCGGGCGGTGGGGTTCTGGCCCATTGTCAGGGAACGGGCAGCGTGCTCTCCGCCGATAGCGTTGCGTTGTTCGCCGGCGTCGGCAGGTTAGACATGATCGGCCAGCGGCACCCGGTGCACATTCGCGACACGTCCATCACGCTCGACGCCTCGACGGCCTCCTATTTTCTCAGGCAGGAACGTCTCGAAGCGCATAAGAACGTCGTCGCGGTCAATCGGAACAGCGGTTCTGTGCTGCGGGGCCCCAACCTCACCTACTACCGGGCCGTGAAGGGCGTGCGCGACACGCTCGAGCTGTACGCGTCCAGTCGGCCCACGATCGACTATCGCGCGACGCCGGACTCGGGCGAGCCGTACGTCATCGTCGGCGACCGCGTGCGGTTCAAGGGGAACGACCGCGTGTGGGGCGGCGGCCGGGTGACCATCGACCGCAGCGACTTCGCGGCTCGCGGCGACTCCATGCAGCTCGATCAAACCGCCGGCTTCGGGGTGTTGGTGGGTCAGCCACGCCTGGAAGGGAAGGGCGCCCGGCCGTACACGCTCACCGGTACCCGGATCGAGTTGGGGCTCGAGGGCCGCGACATCCGTCTTGTCAAGGCACTCGGCAACGGCGTCGCCACGGGGGTCGACTGGCGTCTGACCGCCGATACGATCCACCTGCACGTCGAAAAGAAGAAGCTGCAGCAGGCGTTCGCCTGGGGCCCCAAGGACTCGGTGCACGCCCACGCGGTGTCCACCCGCAACGCGATCCAGGCCGACTCCCTCGCCCTCGATCTTCCCGGCGAGGTGCTGACGGAGGCACGGGCGTTTGGACACGCCTATTCGACGTCGCAGCAGGAGCCGGCGAAGCGCGACTCCACGGCGAAACCCGGGACGAATTGGATCGCGGGCGACTCGCTCACGGCCCGGTGGACGCAGGAACCCGACTCGACCCGGGGGGGGGGGGGAACTCTGAAGACCGTCCTGCACCAGGTGATCGCGCGCGGGTCGGCGCGTGCGTTCACGCACCTGGCGAACGAGCACGATTCGCTTGGCCCCTCGCTCGATTATTCCCGCGGGGCGATAATCGATGTCCTCATGAAGGCAGACAAGGTCGACCGCGTGTGGGTGACCGGGAAGGCGGATGGCGTGCACCTCGAGCCGCTGCCGCCGGCATCCCCCGACTCCGCCAAGAAAGACACGGCGAAGACCACCAGGAAGAAGGCCCCCCGCGCCAAGGCTTCTGGTCGATGATCGCCGACCTGGTTGCAGCCCGAGACTCCTCGCTCCCGCTCGCGGCGGCCGCCCTCGCCCGTGTGGCGGACAGGGAGGGGCGGGCGCCGTTCAGCGAGCTGGCGGTCGCCTATCGTGAGGAGTTTCTGAAGCTGCGGGCTCATTCGCGCGGCGCGGATCTGGCGGAGCTGGGCGCTCTGTCGGTGGAGGAATTTCGCACCAGCCTGCGGACCTCGGTCCTGCCGCGGCTCGCGCTGATGAAAATCGTGACGTACCCGACGGCCGCCCTCGTGGATAGCGCGCCGGTTGCGTTTACCGCGGAGAGCTGGGCGGAGATGGCCGCCGATCGCGCCGCCACGGCCGACCGGCTGCTCGATGCCGCCGAGCACGCCCTCGCCCGCGCCGAAGCGGTGACCGGCGAGCACCCGGCGATCAGCGGGGGCAGCCGCCTCGAGGCCAGCGGGCTCCTGAAGGTTTACAAGGGTCGCCCTGTCGTGAACGACGTCAGCGTGCAGCTCGAGCAGGGCGAGATCGTCGGCTTGCTCGGCCCCAATGGGGCGGGGAAGACCACGACCTTCTACATGATCACGGGCCTCATCCGTCCCGACGGCGGCCGCATCGCGCTCGATGCGCGGGACATCACGGCCGAGCCGATGTATCGGCGGGCGCGGATGGGGATCGGGTACCTGGCCCAGGAGCCGTCGGTGTTCCGCAAGCTCACCGTGGAGGAGAACGTCCGGGCGATCCTCGAGACGCTGCCGCTCGACGACGCCCAGCGGGCGCAACGCCTGGAGCACCTGCTCGACGAGCTGGCGATCAAGCATCTGCGGCGTCAAAAGGGGTTTCAGCTCTCGGGAGGCGAGCGACGGCGCCTCGAGATCACGCGGGCACTGGTCACCGAGCCGAAGTTCATGTTGCTCGATGAGCCGTTCGCCGGCGTCGACCCCATCGCCGTGCACGACATTCAGACCATCGTGGCGGGTCTCCGCCATCGCGGCATCGGCGTCCTGATCACGGATCACAACGTGGAGCAGACGCTCGACATCGTGGACCGGGCCTACATCATGTTCGAGGGCAGGGTCCAGGTCGCCGGCACGGTGCGTGAGCTGGTATTCGACGACCGGGTCGCGAACCTGTACCTCGGGCCCACCCTGACGGCCCGCCTCCGTGCCCGCCTCGGGCAGCCGCAGCCCGTATGAAAACCGGCCTCCAGCAGCACGCCGCGCTCTCGCAGCAGCTGCGGATCAATCCGCGGCTGTACCAGGCGATGGACCTGCTGTACATGCCGCTGCTCGATCTGCAGCAGCATCTCAAGCAGGAGCTGCTCGGCAACCCGTTCCTCGAGCTGGTGGAGCCCGAGGAGGAGACGGAAGTCCCGTTGGCGGAGGAGGCCAAGGAGGACAAGAAGGAAGCCGAGAAGAACGACGAGCCCAACTGGGAAGAAATCCTGCTCGACGACGGTGGTGATCAGGGCGCGCCGCCGCGGGACTTGAGCGAGGCCCGGGAGTACGTCGAGCCGGTGCCGGTCGAGGCCAAGGACCTGGCGGACCATCTGCGGGAGCAGGTGCGCATGCTCGACCTGACGCCCCGCCAGCAGCTCCTGGCCGAGGAGTTCATCGGGAACATCGCGGAAGACGGGTACCTCGGCGCGACGCTCGACGAGATCGTGACCGGCGTGAACCAGGTGCTCGAGGCGCACGCCGAGCAGGCGCCCGGAGAGGTGAAGCCGCCGTTGTACACGGTGGCCGAGGCGGAGGAGATGCTTCGGATCATGCAGAAGCTCGACCCGCCCGGCGTGGCTGCCCGGGACCTGCGCGAATGTCTGCTGCTGCAGATCGAGGCCCGGAGCGAGACCGACACCCTGGCCTACCGGCTGGTGCGCGATGCGTTCGACGACCTCAAGGCACATCGCTGGAGCGACCTGGGGAAGCGGTTCGCGCTCGACGCGGCGGACGTGCAGAACGTGGCCGACGAGCTCGCCAAGCTCGATCCCAAGCCGGGCCTGCAACACTCCTCGGCCAGCGAGGCGTACATCATCCCCGACCTGGTCGTGGAAAAGATCGACGGGCAGTACAAGGTCTTCCTCAACGACTCGGGGCTCCCGCGGCTGCGCATCTCGAAGACGTACCAGGATATCGCGCGCGACAAGAAGAAGTTCCAGGGCGAGAGCAAGGACTTCATCAACCAGCGCATGAACAGCGCGCACTGGATGATCCAGGCCATCGAGCAGCGCCGCCAGACGATGCTCAAGGTGATGAATTTCATCGTCGATCGGCAGCGCGAGTTCTTCGACAAGGGGGTCGAGTTCCTGAAGCCGCTCACGCTCCGCGAGGTGGCGGACGTCATCAACATGCACGAGAGCACCGTGAGCCGCGTGACGAACGAGAAGTACGTACAGACGCCCCGCGGCCTCCTGCCGCTCAAGTTCTTCTTCTCGAGCGGTCTCTCGACCACCACCGGAGAGGACGCGAGCGCGCGCGCCATCCGCGCCCAGATCCAGAAGATGGTGGCCGACGAGGACCCCAAGAACCCGCTCACCGATCAGCAGATCGTCGAGATGTTCGGCCAGAAGGGCGTCAAGATCGCGCGCCGCACCGTGGCGAAATACCGCGACCAGCTCAGCATCCTCCCGGCTCGCATGCGCAAGCGGCTGTGAGCCTCGCGACCGGCGCGGCCCTGCCCGAAGTGAGCGTCCTCGTCCCCGCGAAAGACGAGGCAGAGAATCTCCCGGAGTTCGTGCGCCAGGCGCGCGAGGCATTGTTGCCGCTGCCGTACACGTGTGAGATCGTGGTGATCGACGATGGCAGCCACGACGGCACGGCGGAGATGCTGCGCGATCTCTCGGCGAAGCATCCCTTCGTCCGGGTCGTGACCCATCGCAGCCAGCGCGGCATCGCCGACGCCCTCGCCTCCGGCGCCGACGCCGCGCGCGGCCGCATCCTCGTGTTCTATCCCGCCGACCTGCAGTACCGGCCCAGCGACATCCCCAGCCTGGTCCAACCGATCTTCGACGACTCGGCCGACCTCGTGACCGGGACCAAGCAGGGCCATTACGAGAAGCGCTTCGTGTCGTGGGTCTACAACGGCCTGTGCCGCTGGCTGTTCGGGGTGCGGGTCACCGACCTGAACTCCGTCAAGGCGTACCGGCGTGAGGTGATGGACGGCCTGACCACCCGGCCCGACTGGCATCGCTTCATGGTGGTCATCGCGGCGGCGCAGGGCTTCCGGGTCGCCGAACGGCCGGTGCCGGTACAACCACGCCGCGCGGGCAAGTCGAAGTTCGGGATCGGACGCATCCCGGTAGGCGTGCTCGATCTGCTCTCCGTGTGGTTCCAATTGCGGTTCGGCCGCAAGCCGATGCTGTTCTTCGGCGTGCCCGGCGCCCTCCTCATCCTGCTGGGCGGGGCAGTGGCCGTCTACGCGCTGATCGAGCGGTACGCCTTCCAGCACGGCAATCGAGCGTTCCTCTATCTCGTGCTACTGCTCGTGCTCGCGGGGCTCATCCTGTTCGGCTTCGGGTTCGTCGGAGAGATGCTCGCCGGGATGCGGGAAGAGGTCCGGTCACTGCGACGAGAGGTCGACCAGGTACACACCCGGGATTCATCGGATGGCACACCGTCGCGCTCGATGGACTCGGTACGAATGCAGTGACGCCGATCATTCGCTAGCATCGCGCACCAGCCGCACGCCGTAGCGGCCGAGGAATAAAGCCACCTCCTCCGTGAGGGGCGAGCCGTCCCGGCTGCGGGTCTTGCTCCCCAGATCGAGCCAGTAGACGCGCCGGTTGCGGAACGTGGCGAGCGTTTCCCGCGAGAGCGCAGCCTCGGCGAGCACTGTGTCCCCGCGTTCGGGCTCGACCCCCTCCCCCAGCGCGCCGCCGTGGCGTAGCCACAACAGGCGATCGAATTCCGCCATGATCGTCTCGACCAGCGCGGCCCGCTCGCTCTCGCTCAGTTTGGTGGGAAATTCCGGCGCGGAGCGGATCACCTTCGCCGGCGACCCCACGGCCAAGCTGTTCGGCGGGATGGACCCGGACACGAGCGAGTTCGCGCCGATCACCGTGCCGTCGCCGATCGTGCTCCCGGGCATCACGAACACTCGCCAGGGAAGCCATACGCTCTTGCCGAGCGTCACCGGCTGATACGTCACAGAATAGCCCTCGAGCCCGCTGAGCCATACGCCGTGGGTGAAGATCAGGCAGTGACCGCCGATGCCGGTGTCGTCGCCGATGATCACCGGCTTGGTCGGATTGATGGACGTGAGCTGCAGGATGATCGTGCGGCTGCCCAACGCGAAGCGCGACTCGGGCAGCTGCGGCCCGCCCACGTACACCTGTTCGCGAATCTTCGCATCCTCGCCCATCTCGATCGTCTCGCAGGACAGATAGCTCATCGTCCCGACGCTCGAATGACGACCGATCCTGATGGTCCGGCCCTGTACGATGGCGAGGAAGCCGATCTCGACGTGATCGCCGATCTCCACCGATTTCCCCACGACGATACCGCAGCCGATACGCCAGGATCTTCAGCGCGCTCGGCAGCCAGCCGAACAACACGAGATGACGCCACGGAATCCGGTCCTTCGGGATGAGCGATTCGGCCATTGCAGACGCGCTCCGAGAGGCGTGGGTTCGGGGGGGTCGGGGGGTCGGGGGGTCGGCGTAAGATAAAGGTCGCGTGCAGGGGCGGCTATTATATTGTGTGCACTCGTGATCCGACTGCCCGCGCCCGAAGGCCTCAGCGGCATCGAGCGTTACGCGCTCGAACTCCTCATCGATCTCGCGCGTGTGCCACCGGTGGACGATCCCTCGGCGGACGTGGTCCGCCTGGTCGTCGCCGAGCGTGACAGCGACGCTCCCGATCTCCGAACGTGCGTCGCCCGGGATTGGTATCTCGAGCGCGGCGACGGCACCGTCTCCGTGCCGCGACCGGTGTTGCACCGGATCGGCCGGGTGACCACGGCTGCGGCGGAGCAGGGCGCCACTGCCCGCGACCGCTACGATCGGGTGCCCTCACAGGCGAACGAGGTGGTCCAGGCCGGCCTCGCCGCCGATCCGGTCGTTTCGCGAGCCGCCACGCTCCTGCGGGCCGCGGTGATCGCGAGCGCCGGCCGCCGTCCGGTGGCGTTGTCGGTCCCCTGGCCCGACGGCAGGCGATGGGCCGCGGCGTTCACCCACGATCTGGACATTGTGGCCTACTGGCCGCTGTTCACGCTGTTGCGCATCGCCGAACTGGCGCGCAAAGGAGAGCTGCGGCGGGTCGGGCGCGTCGCGCTCGCCGCGCTAGCGGCCATCGGTCGGAACCCCGTCGGGCGCGCCGTGCGCCACCTGCTCGACGACGAGCAGGCCCACGGCATTCTCTCCACCTGGTTCGTCCTCTGCGGCACACCGACGTTCGCCTCCATGCGCGCGGGAGACCTGACGTACCGACCTGAGGCTCGAGCGGCGCGGGCCATTCTCGGCGCGCTGACCGAGCGCGGGGCGGAACTCGGCCTTCACGGAAGCTTCGAGACGGCCGACCGGGAGGAGCTCTTTGCGGTGCAGCGCGGGCGGCTCGAGCGCCAGATCGGTCGCCCCGTGCAGGGCGTGCGACAGCATTTCCTGCGCATGCGCGGCGCCGCGACCCATCGCGGCATGACAGCCGCCGGCTTCCGGTACGATTCCACATGCGGGTTTTTCGATCGCAATGGCTTTCGGCTGGGGATCGCCGACGTCGTACCACTGTGGGACCCCGCCACCGAGCGTCACATGGGGCTCGACGAGGCGCCGTTCTGCTGGATGGATCGCACGTTGAGCAAGTATGCCGGCGTCGAAGACCCGGCGGCATGGGTCGCCGACGGCGACGCGCTCGCCGAAGCGTGCCGGCAGGTGGAGGGGGTGTGGGTAGGCGTTTGGCACCCGAACCTGAGCCCGCCGCTGGGGTACCCCGGGGCGCCCGACGCCTTGCGCGCGCTGTTGCGCGGCATCGCGGCACGCCGGCCGTTTCTCGCGCCCCTGCGAACGATCGTCGAGTGGCGCGCGGCCCGCCGGAGTCTGCGCATCCGGCGCGTTGCACCGGACGGCCGGGTGGACGCTCACGCCAGGGTGCCGGGGCCCCGGCCGCTCAGCCTGGAAGACCCGAGCCAGCGCGTCCTCGCGACAATCAGGGGCTGAGCGCCGCAATCTCGGAATAGACGGCTTCCCATTTCGCCGTGATCACATCCCAGCTGAAATGGGTCCGCAGTCGCTCGCGTCCGCCCTCCGCCAGCCGCTGCGCGTACGCCGGATCGCGCGCCACCCGCTCGATGGCCTGCGCCAGCGCCCGCGCATCAGCCGGCGGAACGAGCAGGCCGGACACGCCGTCCTCGATGATGTCGGGGATGCCGCCGACGCGGCTCGCGATCGCCGGGATGCCGTAACTCATCGCATCGAGCAGCGCGACACCCAGTCCCTCCGTATCGCCGCGGGCGTCGATGATGGATGGCAGCACCAGGACGTCGGAGGTCAGAAAGGCCTGCTGCAGCTCGGCGTCGGGAACCTTGTTCCGGAAGTCGACGTCGACGTTGCGGTCGCGGGCGAGCGCCTCCAGCCGGTCCCGCTCAGGTCCGATCCCGATCGCGACGATGCGGGTGTCTACCCGTCCGCGCAACAGGCCGGCGGCCTCGATGAGGTACGCCAGCCCCTTCAATTCAACGAGCCGGCCGATGAACAGGATCGTGCGTTTGCCATCACCCGTCGCGACCGCGCGCGGCGCCGCGCGACCCGAAAACGGGGTCGTGTAGGGAATCACCGTGACCGGCACATCGACCAGCTCCCGGATCTCCCGCGCGGTCTCGGTCGAGATCGCGACCACGCGATCGGCACGGCGGCACGCCCAGCGCACGAACCCTTTGAGAAACGGCAGCGAGCGTTTCACCCAGCGCAGCTCGATGCCGTAGAACGTCAGGACGACGGCGGCGCGGCGGGCCGTTCTCGCCGCCCAACCCCACAACGCCAGTGGCACGGGCCAGTGGACGTGGATCACGTCATAGCGCTCGCGGCGGCATAGCCGCCAGACCGCGAACATGCCGGCCAGGACGAACGCCGCCGGCATCAGGCGGTAGAGTAGGGAGCGGCGCATCCGGTCGGCCGCCGACTCGTCGTGGGTGAGCGCCTCCCACCGGGCGAAAAAGTAGCGGAACCGGTGCACCGGAATGCCGGCAAACAAGTGGTCGCCGGAGCCGTGATAGGATGGCGCGAAGACCTGTGCATCATGCCCCGCCGCGCGTTGCCGTTTGATCAGCTCGACCAGCCACGGCGCGATGATGTCGCGCTCATCGCGCGGAAACGCGGTCACCAAATGCAGGATGCGCATCGCCTCGAAGATAATTATCTTTGACGTTCGTTCCGATCCCACGTCGCACACAGGGAGTTTTCAGCCATGGCGAACCGCGTGGCCCCTTCCTCGCCCGAGCTGGCCGCGTTCTACAGCGCGCGCGCCACCTGGCGTAACTGGGGCGAGGAGCGCATGCGGTATCGGGTCGCGCACAAGCTCGCCCAGACCCGGCCGGGCCACGCCGTGCTCGACATCGGCGGGCGCGAAGGGGACATCCGCAAGTTCCTGCCCCAGGGCATCAAGTATCAGGGGCTCGACATCGCGCCCGAGTTCGCCGGTCCCGACGTGCTGATTCACGACATCACGAAGGGCTTGCCGTTCCCCGACGCGTCGTTCGACCGCGCCTTCATGATCGAGGTGCTCGAGCACACGCCCACGGCGTTTCAGACGGCGGGCGAGGTGTTTCGCGTGCTCAAACCCGGCGGCGTGTGGGTCGTCTCCGTTCCGAACCCGTATCACTTCAAAGAGATCATCTGGAATCTGTTCGGCGTCGCCGACAAGTGGGGGCACGTCTACAGTTGGACGAAGCAGACGATGACGCGCCTCGGAGAGATGAACGGATTCCGGCTCGCCGACTACGCCGGGACCTATTTCTACCCGCCGATTCCGGCTCCGTGGTGGCTGCTGGCACGATCCATTGCCTACAAGTTCGTGAAGGATTGAGCACGGGGAGTGGGTGGCTCCGGGCGGGCAAAGTCGTCGCCACGATCCTCGTGCTGGCCCTGGTCGCGCGCTCGCTCGAGCGCAACTGGGTCGCCTTTCAATCAGTTCAGGTCGCACTCGATGCCAAGATCGGGTGGCTCGCGGCGTCGGTCGCCGTCGTGTTTCTCACGTACGCTATTCAAATCGAATCGTGGCGGCGCATGCTGCGGGGCTGGGAGCAACGCCTGCCGTACGGACAGGCCGCGCGGGCTTGGGCGCTCGCGAACTTGGGGCGCTACCTCCCGGGAAAGGTCTGGAGTGTCGCCGGACTGGTCGTGCTGGCGGAGCGAGCCGGCGTGCGCCGCAGCGCCGCGGCCGTGTCCGCGTTTGCCATGCAGGCGGTGATTGTGGGAACGGGCGTCGTGCTGGTCGCTACAGCGACACCGCACGCTGCCTCGCCCGTGCTGTTGAGAGGAGCCGTGATCACCGCGGTGGCGCTCATTGGCGTACTGGCGTGGCGTCGTACCGCACGGTGGCTCGGGGCGCTGGCCGACTCGGACCTGCCCCTGCCGCCGCTGCCCGCCTCGGCGATCGTTCTTTCGAGCAGCCTCATGCTGTTGTCCTGGGCTACGTTCGGCGTGTCGTTCTGGATGCTCATACGCGGCTTGATCTCCACGGCGACCGTACCGCTGCCCGCCGCCATGGGCATGTTCGCGCTCGGCTACGTCATGGGGCTCGTCGCCGTCATCGCGCCCGGCGGACTCGGTGTGCGCGACCTCGCGCTCGTCGGGTTGCTCACGCCATTTCTCGGCAGCGGGGGCGCGCTGGCCGTGAGTCTCGCGTCACGCGTGCAGCTGACGCTCACCGAAGCTGGCGCGGCGGCCGCCGGCCTGCTCGTGAAGCCGGCAGGGAAGGAGGACCGAACTGACCGTTAACCAGACGCACCCAACGCCGCCGGCGCAACAGGTATACGAGCCACGGTATCCGACGCTCGCCGCCTGCGGCCTCATGATCCTGTTCGTCGCGATCCTCGCGTTCCCGATGCTTCAGGGACGCTGGTTGGCGGCCCCGATGAGCGATCAGTACGCCAGTGCATACGCGGTACATGAATGGCAAGCGGAGCAGTGGCGCGCGTCGGGACACCTGCCGCTCTGGAACCCGATGATCATGGGCGGCCTGCCGTACATCGCGCCGGTGACGCACGGCGACGTGCTGTATCCGACGTCGTTCCTGCGGTGGTTTCTTTCGGCCGACAAGGTCACCGATCTGGGATTCGTCCTGCACTACATCCTCGCCGGCCTATTCACATTCCTGTTCCTGCGCCGGTTGCAGATCTCGTGGGTCGGCTCGGTGGTGGGGGGCCTCGCCTACCAGCTGTCCGGCATCATCATCTCGTACGCCAGGCCGGGCCACGACGGGAAGCTGTTCGTCTCGACGATGCTGCCACTCGCGTGCCTGGCGTTGCTGGCGGCGCTGCGAGACAAGCGGGCGTGGGGCTATCCGCTCCTCGCGGTCGCGGTCGCGTTGTGCCTGCTGAGTCCGCACGTGCAGACGACGTATTATCTCCTCATCGCGACGGCCCTGTTCGCGCTGTACCTGACCTTTGGCGAGCAAGCCTCAGAGCGGCTCGCCCCACGCCTGGGACGGCTCGGCATCGTGCTCGCTGCCGTCATCGCCGGGTTCGGCGTGGCGATGCCGCAAATCCTGCCATTTGTCGAGTACATCCCCCATTCTCCCCGCGCGGTCGCCTACTCCGGGGCGTTCGAGAATGCGGCATCCTACGGCGTTCCGTGGGACCACGTGCCGGGATTTCTGATCGCGGGATTTACCGGGGAATCGGAGACGTACTGGGGCTCGAATCCGCTGAAGCTGCACTCGGAGTACCTCGGGCTGCCGGTGATCGCGCTCGCGATCCTGGGACTCTCCCGCGGCGCCTCGCCGGAACGCCGGCGCCTGCTGTGGTGGATGGGTGGGATCTGCGTCCTGTTCCTGCTGATCGCGCTCGGCCAGGCGACACCATTCTACAAGCTCTGGTGGAGTGTCATGCCGTACGTGCGCAAGACGCGCGCCCCTGGCATGGTGTTCTTCGTCGTGTCGTTCTGTACGGCGCTGTTCGCGGCGTTCGGCGCGGAGCGGCTGGAGCGACGAGACGGGGCGACGCATGTCCGCGTCTGGCTCATCGCGGCCGGTGTCATCGCCCTTCTGGGGATCTCCGGGGCTTTCGGCCATCTCGCCGAGGCCATGGCCGCCCCCGAACGGGTCCAGCAGGCACAGGCGCTCGGGCCGACCATTCGGGTCTCGACCGTGGTCGGGGCCATCGCGCTGTTCGCCATCGCGCTACTCGCCTCCGCCTACCACCGGGGCAGCGCGACTCTGCGCGTATTCGCGCTCGGCCTCCCTCTGCTGGTCGGGGCGGATCTGTGGCGCGACGGCCGCCGGTTCTGGTTGTACTCCGGTCCGCCGAACGAGACGCTCTATCGCGAGGATGCCATCGTCACGCGGTTGCGGGGAGAGCCGAAGCCGTTTCGCGTCCTGGACCTCAATGTCTATCCCGAGAACGTGCTCATGGCCCACGGGATCCAGCAGGTTCTGGGATATCAGGGGAACGAGCTCCGCTACTACGACGAGCTGCTCGGCGGCCGCCCGGGCACACAGAACGGCGGGCGCTATCTCCTCACGTCGACGAAGCTCTGGGATCTGCTAGCGGTGCGGTTCCTGCTAATCTCTGACACCGTGCGAGTCCCCGGCTACCACAAGGTGCTCGGCCCGGTCGAGACCGCCGCCGGAAGTCGCGGCTACGTATATGAGGCCGATACGGCGCCGCCCTACGCCCGCGTCGTCCCCGCGGCCCTGAAGCTCGAGGATGATTCGCTCGTTCCGCCGACGCTGGCCGATCCGCGCATGACCGGATATGACCGGGTCGTCTTACTTCCCCCGCGCGCGCCGGTCAATCCCCCGCCGCTGAGAAGCTTGCCGGCGCCCTCGGCATCGCGGGCGCGCGTCACTGCGTGGGATGCGGGGAAGATAACAGTCGAACTCCAGCCGCCGGCGCGTGACTCGAGCTACGTGCTCATCGCCGAGAACTGGTATCTCGATTGGCGAGTGACGGTGGACGGCAAACCTGGCCGGGTTCTCCGTGGAGACCACGCGCTCCTCACGATTCCGGTCGCGCCGGGCGCGCGCCGGCTCGAGCTGCGCTACGACTCGCGCTCGTTCGCGCGGGGGAAGAGGATCGCGTTGGTGACGCTGCTACTCGTGATCGCGAGCTTTATTGTGCCGCCGGCCTGGCAGCGGGTTCGTCCGCGTGCCTGAACGCGCTCTGGTCGTCATCCCCACCTACAACGAGGTGGAGAATGTGCCCAGCCTCGTGCCTCAGGTACTCGCCCAGGATCCTCGCCTGGAGGTCTTGGTGGTGGACGACGGTTCTCCGGACGGCACGGGCCGGCTGGCCGAAGCCCTGGCCGCGAAACAGCCCCGGGTGCACGTTCTGCACCGGGAAGGGAAGCTCGGCCTCGGCACGGCCTATCTCACGGGGTTCCGCTGGGCCCTGGAGCGGGGGTACGACTACGTGTTCGAGATGGACGCGGACCATTCCCACGATCCGGGGCACTTAAAGGACTTTCTCAAGGCCGTGGAACAGGCCGACCTCGTGCTCGGCTCGCGCTACCTCGAGGGGAAGGTGACGGTCGTCAACTGGTCCATGGGGCGCCTGTTGTTATCATATTGTGCGAACATTTACGCCCGCTGGATCACGGGCCTCCACATCTGGGACCTGACAGGGGGCTTCAAGTGCTTTCGCAGGCATGTGCTCGAGGCGATCGATCTGTCCCGGGTCCGCTCTAACGGGTATGCGTTCCAAATCGAAATGAGCGTGAGGGCATGGCGCAAAGGGTTCAAGCTGAAGGAAATCCCGATCGTGTTCGTCGACCGAACCGAGGGCCAAAGCAAGATGAATCGGGCGATCGTCCGGGAAGCAGTATGGATCGTCCCGCGGCTCAGACTGATGCGCTGGTTCGGCCGCATCTAGTCGGGACGACGATCTACAAGATGACGGGGTCGGGCAACGACTTCGTCATGGTCGACGCGCGTCACACGACGCCCGCCGATTGGTCGGTCGCGGACATCCGGGCGGTGTGCGCACGGGGCACGGGCATCGGGGCCGACGGCCTCGTCTTCATTGGACCCGGGTCACGCCCCGAGGCCGTGCGCATGATTTACTTCAATTCGGATGGCTCGCGCGCGGCGATGTGCGGCAACGCGGCGCTGTGCAGCACACGCCTGGCGGCCCGCTTGGGCCTGGCGCCGTCCCAACGCATGACACTCGAGACCGATGCAGCGACGTACGAGAGCCGCTGCGCGCCCTCGTCGGACGGGGAGGGTGCGGAGCTCCACCTCGCGCCAGTGCAGGCCCCGACATCCGTGCCAGGCCTTACGACGGCAGCCGGCGAGCGCAAGGCGGTCCTCGGCCTCGTTGGAGTGCCGCACCTGGTGATACTCGTGGACGATGTGGACTGCGTGGACGTTCTGGGCCGCGGGCGCGCGCTGCGATCGGATCCGGCACTGGGGCCCGCCGGGGCGAACGTCAACTTCATCTCGCCGGCTGGAGGGGGCGAGGGGGGGGGCGGACGCGCGTCCGAGTGGCGGATGCGCACCTACGAGCGAGGCGTAGAAGATGAGACCCTCGCGTGCGGGACCGGTGCGGTGGCCGCGGCGTGCGCCGTGGCTGGCTGGGGTCTGGCAGA
>Ga0209375_1001556_pt1 | contig 17159 bp, 10 predicted proteins | sample GraSoiAngelo_131_FD_185888 | JGI IMG/M metagenome (GOLD analysis project Ga0209375, IMG submission 185888) | Grasslands soil microbial communities from the Angelo Coastal Reserve, California, USA - 14_0929_02_30cm (SPAdes) (version 2) | ecosystem: Environmental > Terrestrial > Soil > Grasslands ... | reverse complement strand
ACTGCCGTATTGAGAAGCGTACTTCACTGTCCAGAACCAGAATTTGTCGAATACACCTGCGTACCAAAGGAGGAGACAAGTAATCCCCAAAGGAAGAATTACACCAGCACCGAAGATCGAACTTCGCAGAAGGATCCTGTTTAGCTTGAATCCGCAGTGAACATCCTTGGAGACGAGATAAATCGCTCCAAACAAAACGAAAAAACCAGCAGGCTGCTTCATCAACAGTCCAAGACCAAAGAGCAATCCGCTGGCGAATAGTCGCCTGAACCCTTGTTGATCCGATTGGTTGAATAAGAGCAGCGCTCCGCCCAGCGTCGGTAGCATTACAAAATGTTCGGCATGACCGGCGAAGCCCAACACGGCCGGAGCGACAGAGAGAACTGCATAGCTGGCCGCCGCCGCGAGTCCAGCTGTCCAATTTAGCAGTCGTCGGCCCAAGAAAAAGATCAACGTGATCGTGGCAGCGTTGATCAAGAGCAAGCCCACATGAATTCCAGTGACTGTTTGTCCGAAGATCGACATGATCATGGCATAAGCGGCATAAGTTCCGGGAAACTTCATGTTGTAGGCGAGCTTGTACGGGGGCACGCCCTGTAACATGAGTTGACCGGCATAAGCATACTCGCCCTCGTCGCGCGACAGCGGAATTCCGAGAAGTCGAATTCGGATCCCGAGTATCAGGACAAAAACTGCCACCGCCAAAATAATCCACGCGACCTTGTAGATCCTATCCGGCTTACTGATCCCGTTTTTCACGCAGGGTGCCTATTGAGGGCAAAAATGCCCGGTTGCAACAGCGTTTTCCAACTGCCCTGCGTTTTCCCCAAATGGCGCTCGCCCTCCCTCAATATAACGATAGCTGGTGACGCGAAGTGTTGCGGGAGAATACTTCGATTTTCGCGCGTACGGGGTCAGCAGTAATAAGAAATGGATCGGCGCGAGTATCTAAAGCCTTGGCGACAGCCTCGACATAATCGCTCGTTGCCAAGCTCATCTGAATACGTTTGCCATGCACTACGCGGGATATACCAAAAAATGTTGCCACGTCGGCGTGTGTCCTTTATTTTTCCGCGCTGTGATTTTCGGTTGCTCATGTTCTTCGTTGCGATCGTTGGTGAGCCAAAGCTTGACTGTAGCAAAAACAACAAAGTAAATCCTTTTAGCGATCTATACCGGCCTATTTGTCTATGGACGCGCGGTTAGCTCAGTGGTAGAGCACTACCTTGACACGGTAGGGGTCACAGGTTCGAACCCTGTATCGCGCACCATCTCCTTGAAGCATGTTTCGCAGATTTACCCTCCTTGCTTTGACGGTCGCGATTATCTCAGGCACTTCGAACCCGTTTACGATAGCAGAAGTGAGGTATTTATGCCGACGCGCAGTTCAGCTGAAATTCTAAGGAGCGCAGTCGCTGCGGCAAAAGAAACGCTGCAATCGCTTGTCGATCTTGAGGCGCAAATAGCAAGTGCCGCCCAGTTGATCGAGCGATGTTTGCGCGCGGGAAATAAATTGCTCGTCTGCGGTAATGGCGGGAGCGCTTCGGACGCCGCCCATTTCGCGACCGAGCTGGTCGTGCGTTTCGCCAAAGATCGCCGCGCCTATCCCGCTATCTGTCTCACCGGCGATGGCGGGCTTCTTACCGCCGCGGCCAACGATTATGGCTTCGACGAAATCTTTGCCCGGCAAGTCGCTGCCTTCGGGGTCGAAGGCGATCTGCTCATGGTCCTCACGACTTCGGGCAAGTCGAAAAATGTCCAACGAGCGTTGGAAGAAGCGAAATCGCGTAAACTGAAGACCATCGCATTTCTCGGGAGGGACGGTGGATTGACAATTGGCATTGCCGATGTCGATCTCTTGGTCGCGAGTGATTCGACCGCCAGAATCCAGGAAGCGCACAAGCTTCTTCTCCATGTCCTTTGCGAAACGGTGGAGTCGCGTCTTGCGCAAAAATAGTTCGCGACAGCTGCGTCCGGTTTTACTCCGATTTTTTCAGAAGGCGATCGCGTTCCCGATTCAGCAGCCGGCGCTCGTTCGCGGTTAAACTCCCAATGCCGGATTTCGAGATTTTGTCGAGAATCGGATCGATCGAGGCATAGAGATCATCCGGCTCGACGGCGCGACGCGACACGGATTTCTGCACGACGTGCAGTTTAGGCTTGGGTCCGATTCGCTCTTTCATGTTATTCCACCAAGCAAGCTCCGGGCCAGCGCCTCGTATTTCAATGAACAGGAAGGCCGCGCCGATGCTTGTCCAAACGACAGCCAAATCAGTCCAGGCGTGGTAAGCTAGAAGTTGGAAGGTGTAAACGCCAGCGAGAATGAGCGCGATCCATTTCGCCATGATTCGAAGGAATAACTCGACTCGCGGATAAATCGTAGCGAAGGCAACAAAAATCCCAAAGTGCAACGCCGGCGAACCAGCGAGGGCTGAACGCTGCCAAAGACCCCAAACAGTGAGCACCGCTGCGGGCGCAATCAACAATATGAGATAGATTACGATGTAAGCGCGCCGGCCAATAAAGCGCTCCACTTCGCGACCGAACACGAACAACATGTACATCTCGACCGCGAACCAAAGGAGGGCCGATGGCGCATGAACAAATGCGTAGGTCAACAGACGCCAGACCTGTCCTCCGGACCAGACTGCCGCAGTGTCGAATTGCAGATACGCCAGCATGGAGCCAGCGCCGAACGCGATTAGGATGGCGGCCAGGATTGCACAGGTGACATGCAAACCGACCAGGATCGTCGTCACGTCGACGGGATAGCGGCCCATCCACGTAACGGGACGATAATCATCGGAGGTGGTCACTCCGAACATGAATCAAATAAACAGCCAGCGTTCTGAACACGCAAGCCGAGTTCGTCGCTGCCCGAAAAATTTCTTGGAGAAGCGCACGAAGCAGCGAAAGTTACGTTTTCGCTCAATCGCAAAATCGACAACGGAGCCGGTGGGAGCCGAACGACATCGATGGGAGGCCCGGAGGGTTGACGAGCGGGAGCGAGTCAACCAATCAACATTCATGAAAGATATCGCGCCCGCCATTTCGCCGTCCGCTGGAATCGGTGATGTGAAGCCGGCGAATCAAGCGGTGCTCGATTGGGTGCAGGACGTCGCCAAGCTGACGCAACCGGAAAACATCTTTTGGTGCGACGGTTCGGAACGTGAAAACGATTATCTCCTCGGCGAAGCAGGCCGACAAGATGTTCTGATCAAACTTAAAGACGAAAAAGTTCCGCGCTCTTATTTGCATCGGTCGAACCCGAACGACGTGGCGCGCGTCGAGCAGTTCACATTCATCTGCACGCCTACCAAAAGGGAAGCCGGCCCAACAAATAATTGGTCCGACCCGGCGGAGATGTACACAAAGCTGCACCAGATGCTGAAAGGCGCGATGCGCGGCCGGACAATGTTCGTCGTTCCATACATCATGGGGCCGCCGGATTCGCCCCTAACCAAAGTCGGCTTTGAAATCACCGATTCGATTTACGTCGTGCTCAGCATGCGGATCATGACCCGCATGGGAGATGTGGCGATCCAGCGGCTTGGCGATGATCCGACCGTGGAATGGAATCGCGGCGTCCACTCGTTGCTCGACGTCGATCCAATGCGCCGGTTCATTTGTCATTTTCCCCAAGACAACGCGATCATTTCCGTGGGCTCAGGTTACGGCGGGAATGTTTTACTCAGCAAAAAATGTCTCGCGCTACGCATCGGTTCGTATCTGGCGCGCAAACAAGGGTGGATGGCAGAACACATGCTCATACTCGGCGTCGAATCCCCCGAAGGCCGCAAACATTATGTAGTGGCGGCGTTCCCGAGCGCTTGCGGCAAAACGAACTTCGCCATGCTCATTCCGCCGAAACATTTTAAGGGCTGGAAAGTGACTACCGTGGGCGATGACATCGCCTGGATGCAAATTCGCGATGGCCGTTTGTATGCGGTCAATCCGGAGAACGGTTATTTCGGCGTCGTGCCGGGGACGAGTTACAAATCGAACCCGAACGCGATGAAATCAATCGCGCACGATACGCTTTACACGAACGTCGCGCTGACTGATGACGGCGACGTCTGGTGGGAGGGGAAAGATGGTGCCCCGCCAACGCACGCAATCGATTGGCGCGGCAACGACTGGATGCCGGAGTCAAAAGAAAAAGCGGCACATCCGAACAGCCGATTTGCTACGCCCATGTTTAACAATCCGGCGCTCGATGCCGACGTTGAAAAGGGTGAAGGCGTACCGATCAGCGCAATCATTTTCGGCGGACGCCGCAGCAACACGATGCCGCTCGTGTTTCAGGCGTTCGATTGGAACCATGGCGTCTATCTGGGCGCGACCATGGCTTCGGAAACGACTGCGGCGGCGACGGGCGCGGTGGGCCAAGTGCGACGTGATCCGATGGCAATGTTGCCCTTCTGCGGATACAACATCGGCGATTATTTCCAGCATTGGATCGACATCGGAAAGCGCCTAACGAATCCACCGCTCATTTTTCATGTGAACTGGTTTCGCAAGGGCGAAGACGGGAAATTTCTCTGGCCTGGTTTCGGCGACAACATGCGCGTGCTCAAATGGATCGTCGACCGCTGCGAGCAAACCGGCGGCGCGGTCAAATCGCCGATTGGCTGGCTACCCAGCCCGCATGATCTCGATCTTGCCGAACTCGATGTAGCGCATAAATCCGTGGTCGAGATCCTCGGCATTGATCATGAGGAATGGGAAAAGGAGCTCGCCGTGCACGAGAAGTTTTTCGATTCGTTAGGCGGCTTCGTCCCGGAAGAGTTAATAAAGCAGCGCGAGCAACTCGCAGCGCGCTTCGGGACATAGGCTTCCAGCCTGTAGGGCAGGATGCCCCAAATTTGCGAAGCGCGCCAGTATCTGGAATTATCTCCAGTGGGTTCGAAGGCTGCTAAAAAAGAATACGTTGCTGCTCCGTCGGAGTGCGGCTGTATTGAAATTCGCGGTGCACGCCAGAACAATCTCAAGGGAATTGATGTCGATCTTCCGCTTGGAAAACTGACCGTTGTCACTGGGCCAAGCGGCAGCGGCAAATCGAGCCTCGCCTTCGAAACGATCTACGCGGAAGGCCAGCGTCGGTACGTCGAAACCTTCAGTCCGTATATGCGGCAATTCCTTGACCGGATGGACAAGCCACGGGTGGACGAGATCCGCGGCATTCCTCCGGCCATCGCGATCGAACAATCCAATCCAGTCAAGTCCTCGCGCTCCACCGTCGGGACGATGACTGAGATCAACGATTACTTGAAACTGCTTTGGCCGCGCGTGGCCCGCGCATTTTGTCCGAGCTGCGGACGCGAGATCAGGCCGGAAACTGCGCGATCGATCGCCGATCAAGTTTTGCGCGACTGCGGCGGCGGAAATATCCTCGTCACCTTTTGGGTTTCAGTCCCGGCAAAAACTGAGCCGCGCGCATTCTTCGAGTTTTTGCAGCAGCAGGGTTATCTGCGCATTTGGATCGATAACGCAATTGTGCGGGTCGATGTCGATCCAAAAATCAAGCGGCTGGGTGCGCGGGTGCAGGTCATTCAGGACAGAATCGCAATCAATCCACAAAATCGCACCCGTCTTGTAGAAGCGATCGAAACCGCTCTGCGTTTCGGCAAAGGCAAAATCAATGTTGTACCGATTTCGGAAACCGGAAAGAGGAAACCGGAAAGCAAGGAGGAAAAAGAGAATATTCTTTCCGCAATCTCCAATCCGAAATCCGAGATGCCATTCTCCACCGGTTGGCATTGCGCGCATTGCGATCTCGATATTCGCCCACCCACTCCCGGTCTCTTCAGTTTCAACAATCCGCTCGGGGCGTGTCCTGAATGCCGCGGTTTCGGTCGCACCATCGCGATTGATCTGAACAAAGCGATTCCAGACAGCAGTCTTACTATCAAAGGCGGTGTCGTGCGCGTTTTTCGCGGCGCCGAGTTTGGCGAATCGCAAAAAGATTTGCTCCGGGCGTGCGCCCGCGAAGAGATCGACATCAACATTCCGTTCGAGGAACTACCCAAAGCCGACCAAGACTTCGTGATCAACGGCGAAAAGCGATCGGGCGACTACACCGATGACGACTACGAGAACGATCGCTGGTATGGCGTCCGCGGTTTTTTTCGGTGGCTGGAGAGCAAGACATACAAAATGCACGTGCGCGTTTTGCTCAGCCGATATCGAGCTTATACGACATGCCCGAGTTGCAATGGGGGACGGTTCCAACTGGAAGCGTTGAACTACAAGATGTCCGCTAAATCCGCGATGCTGGCGCTTCCCCAACTCGCGGCTCTTTCGATCTCTCAGGCGCGCGACTTTCTAGGCAACATCGATATTTCGCCTAACGACTCGACCGCTAAGATGCTGCGCAGCGAAATCTGCGCCCGACTCAATTATCTTTCCGAGGTCGGCGTTGGCTATCTGACACTTGATCGCTCCACGCGGACGTTGAGCGGTGGGGAAGTGCAGCGGGTTAATCTGACGACCTGTCTCGGCGCGTCACTCGTCAATGCGCTTTTCGTGATGGACGAGCCAAGCGTTGGCCTGCATCCGCGCGATATTGGCCGGCTCGTGGGTGTGATGGACAATTTGCGCGACAAGGGCAACACGCTCCTTGTGGTCGAGCATGAAGAGCAAATCATCCGCGCGGCCGATAATTTGATAGACGTCGGCCCCGGGCGTGGTGAACGCGGCGGCGAATTGATCTGGAATGGTCCGTTGGACGATTTTGTAGGGCAGGCGCCTCGCCTGCCGAACGCGCGAACGGCAAGCGATGCGCTTGCCCTACAACGTTTTCCCGCGTCCCTCACGCGCGATTATCTCAGCGGTCAAAAATCAATTCCGATACCGAAATCGCGCCGGAAAGCGACATCGTTCATCAAGATCGTGGGCGCCTCTCAACACAACCTGAAAAATATCGATGTCGACCTTCCACTTGGCATCTTCACCTGTGTCACGGGCGTGTCCGGGTCCGGCAAATCGACGCTGATCCATGATGTTCTTTACCGAAATCTCTTGCAGGCGAAGGGCCAATCGTCCGATCAGGAGCCCGGTGCGTGCAAATCTGTGACCGGAGCGCATCGGATCGACGAGGTGATGATGGTCGATCAAGCGTCGCTTGCGCGGACACCGCGTTCCACCCCGATTCTTTACCTCGGCCTTTACGATCGGACGCGCGAATTGTTCGCCGCGCAACCGGAAGCGATGGCGCAAGGACTGACCGCAAGCGCGTTTTCATTCAACTCCGGCAGTGGACGCTGCGAACGTTGTTCCGGAACCGGTTTCGAAAAGATCGAAATGCAATTCTTGAGCGACCTTTACGTGCGCTGCGCCGAGTGCGAAGGCCGCCGTTTTCAACCGCACGTCTTGAATGTGAAACTGCACGGGAAATCGATCCACGATTTGCTCGAACTTACTGTGGGCGAAGCGATCGAGTTCTTTGCCGAAATTGGCGAAGAAACGAGATTGTCGAAGCCGCTTGCGGTGCTCGAAGAAGTTGGCCTCGGTTATTTGCGCCTTGGACAGCCGCTGAACACGCTCTCCGGCGGCGAATCGCAGCGGCTGAAATTGGTTCGACATCTGTCCGACACAGAAAACGTTCGGCGATCAACAAACGGCGAATCCGCAATCTGCAATCTGTTCATCTTCGACGAGCCGACCACCGGTCTTCACTTCGATGATGTGGCGATGCTGCTGCGATTATTTCAACGACTGGTCGATTGGGGCCATTCCGTTGTCGTGATTGAACACAATCTCGAAGTGATTAAGTGCGCAGATTGGATTGTCGATCTTGGCCCAGAAGCGGGTGATGCCGGTGGCCAGGTTGTCGCGAGCGGAACGCCAGAGGAAACAGCGAAGATAGACAATTCACACACCGGGACCTTTCTGCGAAGTGTGCTATCGAAATCTCGCGCACCGCTGCATGTCATCCCGAGCCGCGGAGACGGCGAGGGACCTCACAAGATCTCTCACGAGTTGGCGAGATCCTTCGCCTACGCTCAGGATGACAGCGCTGAGTTGGCACGTGCAGCGGAAACAGCGCCGCGTTTTCACGCGAACGGATTCAACGGCGCTATCTCGATTCACGGCGCGCGTGAACACAATTTGAAAAATATCCACGTGAAAATCCCGCGCGACCAGATGGTTGTGATCACAGGGTTAAGCGGCTCGGGAAAATCAACGCTCGCCTTTGACATTCTCTTTGCGGAAGGACAGCGGCGATTTCTCGATAGCATGTCGCCGTATGCGCGCCAGTTTGTCGAGCAACTCGAAAAACCCGATGTGGATCTTGTCGAAGGCCTCCCGCCAAGTGTCGCGATCGAGCAACGAGTCACGCGTGGCGGCGGCAAATCCACGGTCGCAACCGTGACTGAAGTTTATCATTTTTTGCGGCTCTTGTTTGCCAAAACTGGAATGCAATTTTGCCCGGATTGCGATTTACCCGTTCAAAAGCAGAGCGTCTCCGCCATTGTGAAGCAGGTAGAAGCAGCCGCCAAGCGCGGCGTGCTTAAAGTGCTCGCGCCGCTCGTCAAGGCCCGTAAAGGTTTTCATACGGATGTGGCGCACTGGGCTGAGCGTCAGGGGTTCGATACCCTTTATGTTGATGGAAAGTTGACCCCGGTTTCGCACTTTCGGAAGCTCGAGCGCTTCAAGGAGCACACGATCGACGTTGTCGTCGGCGCAATTGACGCGAAGCGCATTTTGAAAGCGCGCAACCTGACTCACCGCGCGATCAGGGTCGGTCGGGGTACAGCGCACCTGCTCGATGCAAAGAATCGCCTGACGGTCATGAGCACGGAGATGAGCTGCCCCGGCTGCGGCCGCGCCTTTGAAGAGCTTGATCCGCGTTTGTTTTCTTTTAATTCACCGCATGGCGCCTGCGAGGAATGCGGCGGGTTCGGCGAAATTTGGAACCGCGATCTGCAAACGGGCGCGGAAGATAATGGCGATTCTGCTCTTGAGAACGAACTTGCCGCCGAACGTGAATCTGAATGGATAGACCAAGCTGAAGCGCACGAATGTCCGAGCTGTCACGGCTCGCGTCTGAACGCAGTCGCGTGTCACGTGCGGGTGCAAGGTTTTGCGATAGACGATTTCACCGCCTTTTCCGCGAGCGAGGCGCGCAAGGTCGTCGCTAAACTTCGGTTTCGCGGCACGCACAAAACAATCGCGGCGGAATTGCTTCCCGAAATCCAACAGCGGTTGAAGTTCATGGAAAACGTCGGGCTTGGTTATCTCGCGCTTGGCCGTTCGGCCAAAACGTTGAGCGGCGGCGAATCGCAGCGGATCCGGCTCGCCGCCCAACTGGGCTCCAATCTGCGTGGCGTGCTTTACGTGCTTGATGAACCAACGATTGGTTTGCATCCGCGCGATAACTTGCGTCTGCTCGATACGCTTACGGCGCTGCGCGAAAAAGGAAATTCGCTCGTGATCGTGGAGCACGACGAGGAAACGATGCGGCGTGCCGACCATATTGTCGATCTTGGCCCGCGCGCCGGCGTGCATGGAGGCGAAGTCGTCGCACAAGGGACGCTGCGCGACATTGAACAAGCGCCAGATTCTGAGACAGGACGTTGTTTAAAATCGCCAATTTGCCACCCCACTCGAAAATCGCGACGCTCGCTGCGAAGCGTTGAAGATTGGATCGAGATCCGCGGCGCACGAGTAAACAATTTGAAAGATATCGATGCCCGATTTCCGGTTGGACGACTCTCGGTGATCACGGGAATTTCCGGCTCTGGAAAATCGACGTTGATGCATGAAGTGCTGTTGCCTGGAGTGCGCGAACGACTGAACAAAAAACGAGCAAGCGGCGACGGCGAACTATTCAAGCTCGTGAGCGGCGCAACCGAAATCGAAGCGGTTTATGAAGTCGATCAATCGCCCATCGGCAAAACGTCGCGGTCGACACCGGGCACTTACGTCAAAGTCTTCGATGAAATTCGCAATCTCTATGCCCAACTGCCGGTTTCGCGCGTGCGCGGCTATTCGGCGAGCCGATTTTCATTCAACGCCGAAGGAGGCCGCTGTGAAACTTGCAAAGGACAGGGGACGATCAAGCTGGAGATGAATTTTCTGCCGAGCAGTTATATGCCTTGCGAAGAGTGCGATGGTCGTCGTTACAACCCGCAAACGCTGGAAGTCCTCTACAACCAAAAGAGCATCGGCGATGTCATGGAGATGACCATCGAGGAAGCTGCCGAATTCTTTTCCGCTCATCCGAAGATCGCGCGTGCGCTTTCGTTGCTGGTCGATACTGGCCTGGGGTATCTCAAACTTGGGCAGCCAAGTCCGACCTTGAGCGGGGGCGAAGCGCAACGGCTCAAGCTCGTGACGCAATTAAAACGCGGCGTCAACCGCGCGTTGAACGAGCGGATTCGCAAGATGCGCAAGCCAAGGTCGACCTTGTATCTGCTCGAGGAACCGACCATTGGATTACACATGGCCGACGTTGTCCTGCTACTCAACGTCCTGCACCGGCTCGTGGACGAGGGAAATACTGTCGTCGTGATCGAACACAATCTTAGCGTCATCGCGGAAGCAGATTACATTCTCGATCTTGGACCGGAAGCCGGCGCAGAGGGTGGCGAGGTGATTGCCTTCGGAACCCCGGAAGAAGTCGCGGAAAATCGAAGTAGCCGCACTGCTCCATTCTTACGGGACGTATTAAAGGCATCCGCCTAACGAAAACGTTGTCTCTGTAACCGCGCGATGCGTTGCGCCGCTCGCAGACGGCGGCTACACGAGGTGCGTTTTTATTGCCGCCGCCGAAAAGCTCGCGCACAATCGGCAGACAAATGCTCGCGTATTACCTGGACGATCTCGATCCCATTATTTTCCGGATCTACGACAACGTCGGTCCGCGCTGGTACGGCTTGGCTTATGTCCTGGCATTTATCTCTAGCTTTGTCCTTTTTCTCTGGCTGGCGAAACGCGGATATGCCGATCTGCCCGTGGAGAGGGTCGGAGACTTCATTACCGGCGCCGCCCTTTTCGGCGTCATCATCGGCGGGCGGCTCGGTTACGTTTTCTTTTACAATCCCGAAATGCTGCGCGCCCCTTTGTCGATCTTGCGGGTGTGGGAAGGTGGAATGTCGAGCCACGGCGGGATGATTGGGCTGTTGCTCTTCACCCTTTACTACGCGCACCGACATAAGATTTCGTGGATGAATTTGGGAGACAATCTTGGCGTGACTGCGCCGGTCGGTTTGTTCTTTGGCCGCTGCGCCAATTTCATTAACGGCGAGCTTTACGGCCGGATCACAACCGTTCCCTGGGCGATCCAGTTTCCAAAAGAATTGCTCGATCACCCGACAGAAGCGAACCGCGCAATTGCGTCGTGCAGTCAGATTGATCCATCGCTCAGTACGCCGGAAGCGATTGTCGCCGCTGTCCATCGACAGCCGCAAGTCGCAGCGACGTTGCGCTCGATTTTGCCTCCGCGGCATCCGTCCCAGCTCTACGAAGCCTTTTTTGAAGGCATTGTTTTGTTTGCGATTTTGTGGTTCGTGCGCACCCGGACGCGACAGCCGAACGGGATGCTGATGGGACTTTTCTTTACCTGCTACGCGATTTTTCGGATCGTGATCGAATATTTCCGCGAGCCGGATGCAACATTGATAGGTCATTTCACACGCGGCCAATTCTTTTCATTCTTTTTAATTGCGATCGGCCTTGGGTTTGTGGTAGCGGCAAAAATGCGCCCAACATATCCGAGAAAGCTTAACTAGCCGCACGAAACAGTTCGCTTTCTGCGAAATTGCGGTATTACTTATCCAGGTGACGCGGAGATGCTCATTGCGACGTTCTTAGCGGCCGGCGGTCTCCTTTTCGCGTTCGATCACGCGACGATAGCCGGAAAGCTCGTCCTGTCTCTCCTCGCCATTTGCTCAATTTTCAGTTGGTCGATCATGATTACGAAGTTGCGCGTCATCCGATTCGCACGGCAACAGAACGCCCGTTTCCTCGCCGCGTTTCGGCAAGATCGACAGCCCCTGCGTTTGTTTGAGAAGAACGCGCGGTTTTCAGGATCACCTGTGTTTAATGTTTATCGCGCAGGATGCGAGGAAATGACATTTCATCTTCTCGGCTCCCCAGAAGTGGATGACACGTTTCGCGCGCGGCTCGAGATCGCGGACAAAATTTCGCCGGCCCAAATGGGCGCGGTGAACGCGGCGATGGAACGCGCCGTGGGCGAGACGGCGCTTGGGCTCGAATCGCAAATGATTTTGCTCGCCACTGCGGTCAGCGGTTCGCCATTTCTCGGATTGCTGGGAACAGTCTGGGGGGTGATGGACGCGTTTACCGGTGTGGCCGAGGCCGGTTCGCCCAGTCTCGTATCGATGGCGCCCGGTGTTTCCGGCGCGCTCATTACTACAGTGACTGCACTCTGCGTCGCCATCCCGGCGATGTTCGGTTACAATTTTCTCGTTACCAGCATTCGCGGCGTCATCGTTGAGATGGACAACTTTGCCGCCGAACTCGCCTCCGAATTTGAGCACAAGTATGTCGATCACAATGTGCGCGCGCCGGAATTTCGACGATGAGGCGTTACTCCCAGCGCAATAATCTGACGACCCTCAGCGAGATTAACATCACGCCGTTGCTCGATCTCGCGTTCGTGCTGCTGATCATTTTCATGATCACGACGCCGTTGCTCGAGAACAGCATGAACCTGGTGATTCCATCCAGTGGCGCGACCACTCCGCCAATCACTTCATCGCAAGTGCAAACAATCTCGATTGATCGAACCGAAACGATCCGGTTCAACAATCAAATTGTCGATCCCGAAACGCTCAGCGGGCAATTGCTCGAGATGAAGCGGAGAAATCCAGATGTGGCGGTCGTAATTCGACCAGACCGCGAATTGCCCGTCCAAAAATTGGTCACCTTGATGGACGCGTTGCAACGTGCCCAAATCACCAAGGTGGGCATCGCCACCAGAGCGGAAACGAAATAGCCGATGTCGAAAGACGCCCGCTTCTGGCGAAACGTCATCCTGATAGCACTCGCGCATATTGCCCTTCTGGCGGGATTGATCCGCTGGAGTCTGCACAGCAAGAGGTCGTCAAATGCACAAAGCATCGTTTGGATCGGTGGCGCCGAAAATGGAAGGGGCGAAACCAAGAGCGCCGCACCGTCGTTGGTAAAAGTTTTAGCTGCTCGGGCCGAACCAACGCCGCTGAAATCGGATGAGCCGGATGATGAAAAACCTCTTCTAACTGCGGCAAAGAGCGAAATCCAATTGCCGACGCCGAAGCCGGCGGCAACATCAATGCCTATTCACAAGCCGACTGCGAGTCCTACGCCAAAGGCCAAGGCAACGCCGGAGCAGACACCTAAGCCAACACCCAAACAAACTCCCAAGAAAATAGTATTGGCAAAAGCTTCACCGAAGCCTTCGCCGAAAGTGAAGCCGACTCCGGCGAAATCCGGTGAAAAAGCGGAGCAATCCGATATAAACACTGAGAAAAAGAAGATCGCGATAAATGCTACGGGCAAAGACGGATCTTCACCTCAGGCCAGCAGCGGGAAAGCAAATTCAGCAGGCAAAGCTGGACACGCCGGCGGCGGTAGTAGTGCATCCGAATTCGGCTGGTATGGCAATATGTTGCACGATCGTTTTTACAGCGCATGGATCCAGCCGACGACGAATATCACTTCCGGGAGCAAGATTTCGACGCTAGTCAAAGTCCGAATCGAGAAAGATGGGCGTGTTTCTAATTTCGAAATCATCAAGCCGTCCGAAAACGTCGTGGTGAATGAATCGGTGGCGGCGATTGCGAAGCACGTGACGCAAGTTGATCCATTGCCAGCCGGGTTCGGCGCCGGCGATCATTACGACGTGAAGATCAATTTCGAATTAAGTCCAGACTAAGCGTCGGCGAAATGATAAAGAGAAGTCGTTCCGCGCGTGGAGCCTGGAGCGTCACCGCCGCTGCGCGGTGTGTTCAACCAATGTGGCGATGAAAGCCGCCTAACCAAATGCGGCTTCGTTTCCGAGGCGACGCTATCCGTTTGCGAATTTATCGTCGACCAATCGGCGCAAATGATCAGCTATCGCCTCATGGTCGAGCCGCTGAATCACTTCATTTAAAAATCCGCTGACGATGAGGCGTTGGGCGACAGGGATGGGAATGCCGCGGGCGCGCAGGTAAAAAAGCTCGTCTTTGTCGATCTGTCCGGAGGTGGCGCCGTGGGTGCAACGCACGTTGTCAGCGAGAATTTCAAGGCCGGGCATCGAGTTCGCTTCAGAATCGTCGCTCAAGAGAAGATTGCGGACCTTTTGATAGGCGTCGGTGAAATGGGCGTGCGGCTCGACCCGGATAAGACCGCCGAAGGTGGTGCGAGCGCGAGCGTCGAGAGCGTTTTTGTAAAGAAGATCGCTAGCGGTATGCGGCGATACGTGATCCTGCAATGTGCGGGCATCAAATTCCTGAGCACCGTTCGCGACCGAAATCGCAAGGAGGTCGCTGCGTCCGCCTTCCCCGATGAGGCGGCTGAGGCTCTCGAAGCGCGAATATTTTCCGCCAAGATGCAGATTCAGGCTCATGGCCGACGCGTCGTGATCTACGATTGTCGTGTTCATTTGCAGAGCCACGACGTTGCTCCCCCAGTCTTGCGCGCATATGTAAGTCACTTTCGCGCCCGGGCCGGTAATTAAGTCGTTCACTCCGCAGGCAAATCCGGGAGCCTGTTGGTCTAACGAGCGAAACGATTCGATCACGGTAACTTTCGCGAGCTCATCGGTGACGAGAAGCAAATGCGGAAAGACGGAAGCGTTTTCGCCATGCAACCAATGGAAAATCTCGATCGGCAGTTCGATCTCGACGCCCCGAGGCACGTAAAGAAATGTTCCCGACGAGACCAGCGCCTGATGCAATGCGGCGAACTTGGCCGAGCCGAGAATAGCTGGCTGCGACATGAAATGTTTTCGAAACAATTCGCGGTGCTCGACGATGGCGCGCTCAAGCGGCTGGAAAATGACGCCACGCTTTTTCAGCTGATCGGAAACAACGTCGCGCTCGATGAGTTGGTCGCCAGCGAAAATCAAACGGGCCGCGACTTGGTCGAGACCGCGCGATTGCTCGAGAATTGCGTTCCGCTCCTTATCCGGCAATGCTCCGCCGAGTTTGAACGGTGCAAGATCGAGAACGCCGACATTCGAAAATCGCCAGGCCTGATCTTTTCGCGTTGGATTCGGCAGCGCTTGAAATTGCTTCCAAGCCGCGGCCTGTTGATCGTGGAACCAATCCGGGAAATTCCCCGACCGGGTTGGGCCAGAAAGGATCGCGCGCGGAACGTTTGTCGATCCGCTTTCAATCGCTTCATCCAGAACTATTGAGTCGTGGCGCATTGTCGATCTTAGACACAAATGGCGGTCCGCAGACCGCCGTTTGTGTTCGAGATTTAGCGGGGAAAGTTATCCAACCGAGCCTTCCATCTCAAGCTCGATCAGGCGCTTGAGCTCCACACTGTATTCCATCGGGAACTGGCGGACGAGATCGTTGACGAATCCGTTTACGCTCAAGCTCATGGCTTGCGCTTCGGTTAGCCCGCGCTGTTGCATGTAGAAAATCTGCTCCGCGCTCACCTGGCTGACGCTGGCTTCGTGTTGCACGGCGTTGCCGGTACCGCGCACGGTGATTGCCGGGTAGGTATCGGTCCGACTGGTCGCGTTAATGAGAAGGGCGTCGCACTCGGTATTATTCTTGCAATTTTTGAGATGTTTCGGCACGTGCACCAAACCGCGGTAAGTGGCGCGGCCTTTGCCGATAGAGATGCTTTTGGAAATGATATTGCTAGTAGTCTCATCAGCGGCGTGGATCATCTTCGCGCCGGTATCCTGATGTTGACCGTCATTGGCCAGAGCAATCGAGAGAACTTCGCCGCGCGCTTTGCGCCCCTTCATGATCACGCTGGGATATTTCATTGTGAGGCGCGAGCCGATATTGCAATCGATCCATTTTACTTCGGCATTTTCCTGGGCCAGACCGCGTTTCGTCACCAGGTTGAAAACATTCGAAGCCCAGTTTTGGACCGTGATGTACTGAATCTTGGCGCCCTTTAGCGCCACCAATTCCACGACGGCGCTATGCAGCGTGGGAGTGTTAAACTTCGGCGCCGTGCAGCCTTCCATGTAGGTCACTTCCGAGCCTTCATCGGCGATGATGAGCGTGCGCTCGAACTGGCCAAAATTTTCCGCGTTGATGCGGAAATAAGCCTGGAGCGGATGTTTCACTTTCACGCCGGGCGGCACGTAAATGAACGAGCCGCCGCTGAACACGGCGGAATTCAGGGCACTGAATTTGTTGTCGCCGACCGGGATGACCTTGCTGAACCACTTCCGAAAAATCTCGGGATGATTCTTGAGGCCCTCTGTTGATCCGACGAAGATGACGCCTTGTTCGCCGACCGCCTTTTTGATGTTGGAATAGACGGCTTCGCTGTCGAACTGCGCTTCGACTCCAGCGAGAAATTTTCGTTCCTGTTCGGGAATACCAAGGCGCTCGAACGTGCGCTTGATGTCTTCCGGCACTTCATCCCAACTGCGTTTCGCCGCAGTCCCAGGCGCGAGATAGTACCGGATTTTGTCGAAATCGATCGCTTCAAGATCCTTGCTCGCCCAATGCGTAGGAAGGGGTTTTTCTAAAAATGTCTTGAGGCCTCTGAGACGAAATTCGCGCACCCAGTCCGGGTCCTCTTTGACGTCCGAGATATACTGGATCGTTTTCTCGCTTAATCCGGCGCCTGCATCGCGGACGTGCGCTTCCGGATAAAAGAAATCCCCAATGTTTCGATTAATATTGACTGCTGAAGTTTCGGTTTTCATTGCAATTTCTTTTACCTAAGCACTGGTTCAGCCGCTCCTTCGCGCGCCCAATCGTAACCCCTCTCTTCGAGCTCCAGAGCGAGCTCTTTCCGGCCGCTCCTAACAATTCGCCCCGCCACCATGACGTGGACGTAATCGGGAATAATATAGTTCAGGAGGCGCTGATAGTGCGTAATTAACAATACCCCAAGATCGGGGCAGCGCAACGAATTTACTCCGTGGGCGACGGTCTTCAGCGCGTCGATGTCCAGGCCGCTGTCGGTTTCGTCGAGCACGGCATACTTTGGCTCGAGCATGGCAAGTTGCAGGATTTCCGTCCGCT
>Ga0209375_1001552_pt1 | contig 17172 bp, 12 predicted proteins | sample GraSoiAngelo_131_FD_185888 | JGI IMG/M metagenome (GOLD analysis project Ga0209375, IMG submission 185888) | Grasslands soil microbial communities from the Angelo Coastal Reserve, California, USA - 14_0929_02_30cm (SPAdes) (version 2) | ecosystem: Environmental > Terrestrial > Soil > Grasslands ... | reverse complement strand
CAGCTCCGCCAGCGCCTCCGGCTCGCACCCCGCCCGAGGCGGATCCATGAGCACCGCCTGGTGCTGCCCCAAGCGGACGCCGCGCAGGACAGTCTCCACCTTGCCAGGGAGGTACTCGACACGCGCCGAGTTGATCCGTGCGTTGAGCCGGCCGAGCTGGACGGCCCGCGGATTTTCCTCGATCGCCGTCACCACCGCCGTCTCATGCGCCATCGCGACCGAGAGGGTTCCGATTCCGGCGTAGAGATCGAGGACTCGGTCGCCCGGTCTCGACGCCAGCATGTCGAGCGCGGTGCGATAGAGCGCGAGCATCTGCCGGTAGTTGGTCTGGACGAAGGTGTCGCTCCGGACGCGGAATGTCAGGTTCCAGAACTCGAGAGAGATGGCGTCGTCGAGCAGCGCCGCGTCAGGCAGCAGTTCCGCGACGCGATGGGCGAACTCGTCCCGTGGCCATCGCGGCTCCCGGCCGTGAAAGCGGAGCCGCCACAAAAGACCTCGGCCCGTCGGCTCGACGGTCAGGAGCAGGTTCTGCAGTCCCGTGAGCTGCAGCTCGTCCGCAGCCCTCGCAAAGGCCGGCAGCGCGCGCTCGATGCGCTGGTCGTGGATGAGACAGCTGTCGATGGGCAGCACCGAGTGCGATCGCAGACGGTGAAAACCAAACCGCCATCCATGCGGCGTCGCGACGGCTTCGAACTCACCACGGATCCGGTATCGCCAGGGGTCCTCCATGCCGAGCACCGCAGTATCCGGAGGCAGGCGCAAGCCGGCCCCGGACCAGGCCTCCTCGACGACCTGGCGCTTCAGCTCCAGCTGGTGCTGGTATGCGGCATGCTGCAGCTGGCAGCCTCCGCAGGCGCCGAAGTAAGGGCACGGCGGCTCCACGCGATGCGGCGATGGCTCGAGCACGCGCGTCGCCGCCGCCACCGCGACCCCGCCCTGGCGGCCGCGCGGCTCCGCCTCGACGACCTCGCCGGGGAGTGCGTAGTTGACAAGCCAGACCTTGCCGTCATCCCTCGCTACAGCTGCGCCGCCGTGGGCGGGAGACGAGGGCCTGAGGATCAGCGGCGCCACAGGGCAACCGGGTCGCGCGCCGGCCTGAAGCCGGCCGCCTCGACCATCTGGGTGGCGACGCGGAAACCCGCCGCGATCTTGTCCGGGTCATGCGCGTCGCTGCCGTACTGAACCGCCTGCCCCCCCACCTCGCGCCACCAGCGGATGACCGTGAGATCCGGGCACAGCCTGTCGCCGCGGGTGGTGTTCACCTCGAGCACGCGTCCAGTCCTGGCTGCGGCGCGCAGGACGGCGCGGATCTCGGCTTCGTAGTCTCGCTCGACGTACGGTGGCGCCCCCTCGGGCCAGTAGCGCTTCGGATAATCGAGGTGAGCGAGCGCTTCGAACGGGTGCCCGCCGTCGATCATGGCCAGGACCTCGCCCAAGTACTGCCTGGTCGCCGCCGCAAAGTCGAGGCCCTCGCGATCTCGGAGCTGGCTCGCATCAACCACGTCTCCATCGAGCCGGATGCAGTGGACCGAGCCGAGAACGTTATCGAGCGGACCGGCCGCGAGCACGGCCGCGGTCTCCTCGGGAAACCAGTGCGGTTCGCCAAGCTCGACCCCGCTCAGGATGCGGAGGTCGGTGTATTTCGCGCGGCATCGCTCGATCGAGTCCAGGTAGCCAAGGATGTCGACGCAGTACTGCTCGGCGTGGACCTTCACGAAGTCCGCGTGGTCGGTGAAAGCGATCGCCGGCAGGCCCAGCTCCAGCGCACGCTCGCAGCTCCGCTCCATCGATCCCCGGGGGCCGTCGTAGGACCACTCGGTGTGCACGTGGAGGTCCGGAGGGAGCGACACCAGACAAGGCTAGCTGGCAGGCGATCATCCCCTATGGCTCTCCGAGCCACCTCCCCCGCGGGGCGGGGAGGAGACTTGACTAGAATCCGAAGCCGTGGGGTATGTGGCCGAGGGTGTGGCCTATGTTTCCGGCATCTTCTTGATCGGCGCCGGGCTGTACCTGATCATTCGCGGCAGGTTCCCCGCGTGGTGGGAGAGGCGACTTCTGTGGCCCCTGGTCCAGGTCACGCCCAGGGTCGCCCATCTCCAGGGTTTGGCCGCGCTTGGGCTTGGGGCTTCGATCCTGGCGATCGCGTTCTCGCCGGTCGTTCCGCAGGACGCCGGCGCGATTCTGGTCCTGGTCGCGCTGGCCGCCTATGTAGTCTGCGTGGCTCTCTTCCTCTTCAGCACCTGGCTGTCCCGCCGGCCGCCACCCAGCAGCGTCTAGGCCAGCAGTCTCAGGAGCAGCTCGCTGGCGACCCTGGGGTTGGCCTGCGGAGCCCTCTTGCGCAGGTCCGCCATGAGGGCTTGCATCGCCTGTTTCTTCCCGGCCCGGTAGTCCGTGGCCGCCTGGGGATTCGCGTCGATGACCGCCTCGGCGATCACGCGCAGCTCGGACTCGTCGCTCACCTGCGCGTAGCCGTGCTCGGCGACGATCTCAGCCGGTGTCCGGCCCGTCTCGACCGCTTCGAGGTAAGCCTCCCGCGCCTGATCTCGCGTCACGCTGCCGTCGTGCATCAGCTTCATCAGCTCGGCGAGGGATTCTGGCGACAACAGCTTGCCGCTTGGCGCCACCTCGTTGACTATCCAATTCGCGGTCGATGCCGGCGGCGCCCCACGCGCGACGGCCGTCTCGTAGAGGTCAGCCAGCTCTCTGTCTGCGCCGATGATGGCCACGTGCGTCGCGGGGAGGAGCTGTTCCAGAAGCCGCGCGCGGCGAACGCTCGGAAGCTCTGGCAGCGCGGCCCGAAGCTCTTCGACCCACGCTCGGTCCAGCTCCAGGGGAGGCAGGTCTGGCTCGGGGAAGTACCGGTAGTCCTCGGCGAACTCTTTGCTGCGCTGCGAGAACGTTCGTTGTTCCGCCTCTGACCAGCCCCGGGTCTCCTGAACGACGGCGCCGCCCGACTCCACGACCTGCATTTGGCGGTCGACCTCATAAAGGATCGCGCGATGCAGGGCCCGGAACGAGTTGATGTTCTTCAGCTCGGTCTTGACGCCAAGCTCATCGGCTCCGGCGCGGCGGATCGAGATGTTCGGCTCTGCCCGCAGCTGGCCTTTCTCCATATCGGCCTCCGACGCGCCGATCGTGCGCAGCAGCGTGCGAAGCTCCATCGCGTAGTCGCGCGCCTCGTCGGCCGAACGGAGGTCTGGTTCGCTCACGATCTCCATCAAGGGCACTCCAGCGCGATTGAGGTCGACGAACGACTCCCACGCCCTGTGCAGCTTGTCGCCCGCATGGATGAGCTTGCCCGTGTCCTCTTCCAGGTGCACGCGGCGAATGCGCACCTTGCGCGTCCCGACCTCCAGAAAGCCATTGATGCTCATGGGCAGGTCGTACTGGCTGATCTGGTAGCCCTTGGGCAGGTCCGGATACATGTAGTTCTTGCGGTCGAACTTGGTGTGCCGCGGGATCTCGCAGTTGAGAGCCAGGGCGGTCTTGAGGCATGCCTCGACGGCGGCGCGGTTCGGCACCGGCAGAACACCGGGCAGGCCCAGGCACACCTCGCACACGTGTGTGTTCGGCGGTGCGTTCAGCGGAGCCACCCCGCAGCCGCAAAACATCTTGGTCAGCGTCTTCGGCTGGACGTGCACCTCCACGCCGATCACGACTTCCCATTCACCTCCCCGCTCGCCGGGGGCCGCGCCCCTGCGGGGCACGGAGGGGGTGGGGGCGTTGTCTTGCCCACTAGACAACCGCTGCCACCTCAGCTCTCATCTCGCTTGCCGCTTCGTATGCGCGAGCCACGCGCAGCACGACGCTCTCGCCCCACTGCGGCCCGAGCACCTGGAGACCAACCGGCAGCCCCTCCGAGGTGCCGCACGGGACACTGATCCCCGGCAAACCCGCCAGGTTGCCGCCCAGCGTGAGCACGTCGCACAGGTACATGGAGAGCGGATCCTGCGTCTTGGCGCCGATCGGAAACGCGACCGTCGGCGAGGTGGCGCTCACGATCGCGTCGCACTTCTTGAACGCGTCGTCGAAGTCGCGCTTGATCAATGTGCGCACCTTCTGCGCCTTAAGGTAGTAGGCGTCGTAGTAACCGCTCGACAGCGCGTATGTGCCGAGCATCACGCGACGCCGGACCTCGGTTCCGAATCCCTTGCGGCGAGTCTGCAGGTACTCGTCGGTGATGTTGGGCGCGTCGACCTCTGAGAGCCCGTACCGCACACCATCGAACCGGGCGAGGTTCGATGAGCATTCCGCCGGCGCGATGATGTAGTAAGCGGCAAGCCCGTAGTCCGTATGCGGTAGTGAGATGTCGACGATCTCGGCCCCCTCCCTGCGCAGGATGAACAGCGCCGCATCGATCGCCGCCTTGACGCCGGGCTCGATCCCCTTGACGTCGTAGTACTCGCGCGGGACGCCGAGCCGCATGCCCCTGACGCCGCCTTCTGAGTTGTTCAGCACCTCCATGCCCGGACGGTCCGACGACGTCGCGTCCAGGGGGTCGTAGCCGCTCATCAGGGCCAGCGTGATCGCCGCGTCATCGACGCTGCGTGCGAACGGGCCGACCTGGTCGAGGCTGGAGGCGAACGCGATCAGCCCGTAACGGCTGACGCGGCCGTACGTCGGCTTCATGCCGACCACCCCGCACAGCGCGGCCGGCTGGCGGATCGATCCGCCGGTGTCTGTGCCGAGCGCGATCATCGCCTCGCCCGCGGCGACCGCGGCCGCGCTGCCTCCGGAGCTGCCGCCGGGCACGCGCTCCAGGTCCCACGGGTTGCGGGTCGGGAAGTAACCCGAGTTCTCTGTCGAGCTGCCCATGGCAAACTCGTCGCAGTTCGTCACCCCGAGCATCACCGCGCCTGCCTCGAACAGGCGACCCACCGCGGTCCCGGTGTACGGCGGCCGGAAGCCCTTGAGGATCTGCGAACCCGCGGTTGTCTCCACCCCGCGCACGCAGAGGACGTCTTTGACGGCGAGCGGAATGCCCGCGAGAGGCGGCGCGTCTCCCTGGCGGATCTTGCGGTCCGCCTCGTCCGCCTGCTTCTCCCAGAGCTCGGGCGTGAAGCGCAGGTATGCCTTGACATGCGGGTCGACGCGTTCGATCCGCTCGACGTGAGCGGCCACCAGGTCGGCGGCGGAGATCGTGCCCAGCCGGAGCAGGCGGGACGCGTCCTTGATCGTCAGTGCGGTGAGGTCGTCACTCATGTCTCTTCCTGGATCGCGGGCACGCGGAAGAATCCGTCGACCGACGCCGGCGCGTTCGCGAGCGCTTCCTCCTGCGTCAGGCTGGGGCGCGGCTCGTCGTCGCGCAGCCTGCTCGCAATCTCCACCACCTGCGCGGTCGGTGGAATGTCGTCGGTGTCCACCTGCTGCAGACGGTCGATGTGCTCGAGGATGCCGCTCAGCTGATCGGCGTAGAAGTCCTCGTCGCCTGGCTCGAGGCCGAGGCGCGCGAGCATGGCGACATGGCGGACTTCGTCTTTCGAGAGCGGCATGAGGCTTTGAAAGCTAGCTTAGTCGGCGGCTTGCGATGACTCCGACCAGGGCGGGCACGCCGGCGATCGCGCCCACGATGGTGAGGCTCATGAAAACCGACGCAACGATCGCGATCCTCCACGCCCACTGCGTGCGCGCGACGAGGGCGCCCGCCGCGATCACCCCGAGGAGCCCAGCCGCGATGGAACCGGCGCCGATCAACAGCAGCGCGGCCCACACCCCGCCCACCGCCGAAGGCTCGGTGAGAAAACCGAGCACGTACCAGCCCCAGACGAAAAGGACGACGGCGCCCACGAGCAGCGTCCACCACACCCACCTCGGGCTTCTCACGTGGGGAGCAGGGCTTTGAATTGCTCTTCGTCGAGGATGTTCAGCTTCAGCTTCTGCGCCCTTTCGAGCTTCGAGCCCGCGCCCGGGCCCGCGACGACATAGTCCGTCTTCGAGCTGACGCTTCCAGCCGCCTTGCCGCCGAGCTTGCGGACGAGCGCCTCGGCGTCGGGCCGGCTCATCGTCTCCAGCGTGCCGGTGAACACAAAGGTCTTGCCGGTGAATGGACCGTCACCGACCACCTCGACAGCCTGCGGCTCGACACCCGCGGCCAGGAGCTTCTCGACCAGCTCACCTCCGGGTCCCTGGAAATACATGTGAACCTCGCGCGCCATGTTGGGACCGACACCCTCCACGCGCCGCAGGTCCTCTTCGCCCGCACCGCGCAGGTTCTCGATGCTTCCGAAATCAGCGGCGAGCAGCTCGGCGGTGGCTTCGCCAACCTGCGGAATGCCGAGCGAGTAGAGGAAGCGGCCCAGGGACGGCCGCCTGCTCTCTGCGATGCGGTCGACAAGGTTCTGAGCCGACTTGTCGGCGAAGCCCTCGAGCTCGACGGCCTGCTCCTTGCTCATCCGAAAGAGGTCGCTGGGATCCTCGACGATGCCGCGCTCGATGACCTGCCCCAGCGTGGCGTAGCCGAGCCCCTCGATGTTCATCGCGCCGCGGCTGGCAAAATGCCGCAGCCGCTCGAGGCGCTGCGCGGCGCAGAACGGATTGATGCAGCGGTGCGCGATGTAGGGCTCCTCACGCACGACGTCGCCCCCGCACACCGGGCAGTTCGCCGGCATCTTCCAGCCTGGCTTGGGCTTCTTGACGCTGACGATCTCGGGGATCACATCGCCGGCGCGATGGATGGTGACGCGCGCGCCGACGTACACGCCTTTCTCGTTGACCTGCGCCTCGTTGTGCATGGTGACGTTGCGGATGGTCACGCCGCCGACCACCACCGGGTTCACGTGGGCGACGGGCGTGAGCACGCCGGTGCGGCCGACGTAGCAGGCGATCTCCTCCACCTCCGTCTCGGCCTGCTCCGGCGCGTATTTGAACGCGATCGCCCAGCGCGGCGAGCGGGCCACAAACCCCAGCTCGAGCTGCTGCGGGAAGCCGTCGACCTTGACCACCATCCCGTCGATCTCGTACGGGAGGTCGTGCCGGCGCCGCTGCCACTCGGCGTGGTACTCGATGACCTCGTCGATGGAGTTGAGCCGGCGCCGGTTCTTGTTCACGCGAAAGCCCATCGATTCGAGGGCGTTGAGCACGTCCCACTGCGACTTGGCCGGGCCCGCCGGGTCGAGCGTGTACATGAAGGTCTGCAGGTCGCGGCTGGCGGTGACGTTGGGATCGATCTGGCGCACGCTGCCCGCCGCGGTGTTGCGCGGATTGACGAAGCGAGCCTTGCCGGCCCCCTCCATCTCGCGATTCAATTTCTCGAAGCCGGCGATCGGGAAGTAGACCTCGCCCCGCACCTCGAACAGGTCGGGCAGGCCTTTGGCCGGGGTCACCGCCAGCGGCACGCTTCGGATCGTGCGCACGTTGGCGGTGACGTCTTCGCCGATGGTGCCGTCGCCACGCGTGGCCGCGCGCTGGAGGCGCCCCTTCGCGTAGGAGAGGCTGATGGCCAGGCCATCGATCTTGAGCTCGGCGCAGTACACGATCTTGTCGCCGACCGCGGCGCGGACGCGCTTGTCGAAGCCTCGGATCTCGGCCTCGTCGAAAGCGTTCTGCAAGCTGAGCATCGGCGACCGGTGGCGGACCTTGGCGAACTGGTCGGAGGCCTCGCCGCTCACGCGCTGGGTCGGCGAGTCCGGCGTCAGCAGGTCCGGCCGCTCGTCCTCGATGCGGCGCAGCTCCAGGAACAGCGCGTCGTACTCGCCGTCCGAGACCTCAGGCGCGTCGAGTACGTAGTAGGCGTGCTCGTGCCGCCGGATGAGCTCGCGCAACTCCTCCACGCGGACCGCCGGGTCGACCGCGGCCTTCTTGCGCTTCGTCATTTAGTCAACGGTGCCAACATCCCGCTCAGGATCTTCAGGCCGACCTTGTCGAACTTGATCACCAGCTCCTCGTCGGTGCGCGTCAGCGTGCTCTTGACGACCGTGCCCGCGCCGAATGCAGGATGGCTGACGCGGTCGCCGCTCGCAAACCGCTGCACCGGCGGCGGCGCGGGCGCCGCCTCCACCTGCCGCTCCAGGTAGCGCTCCTTGTAACCCTGGCGCGGCGGTGCGACCGGCGCGCTTCCCCGCGGCGCTGCAAGCATCGACTGGGGGATGTCGGTCAGGAACCGGCTCGGGAAGGCCGGCTGCGAGCGGCCGTAAAGGTGGCGACGAAACGCGCAGCTCAGGTAGAGGCGGTCCTTCGCGCGCGTCATTCCTACGTATGCGAGCCGCCGCTCTTCCGCCATCTCGGTCGACGCGCCGACCAGCGACGGATTCTCCTCGCGCTCATCGAGGGCCCGCTGGTGCGGCAGCAGCCCCTCCTCCATGCCGACCATGAAAACGACGGGAAACTCGAGGCCCTTGACCATGTGCAGCGTGATCAACGTGACGCCCTCGCCGTTCTCGTCGTAGGCGTCGACATCCGAGACCAGCGCAACCTCGGCCAGGAAATCCTCCAGGCCTTGAGCAGGATCGCGGTCGTCGAAGCTTTCGGCGAGCCCGCGAAGCTCGTTCAGGTTCTCCATGCGCGCCTCGCCCTGTGGCGTGCCGTCAAGGTAGTGCCGGCGCAAGTCCATGACCTCGATCACCTGGTCGATCAGCTCGCTCGGCCTGAGCACTCCCATGGTCGCGCGGACCGACTCGATCTGGGCCCGGAATCCCTGCAGGGGGGCGACCGCGGTCTTGGGCACGCCGGGCACGCGGCCGGGATCGACAAGGATCGCCATGATGTCCGCTTCGCTGTCCCGCGCGAATGAGTTGACCGCGTCGACCGTGACGTTGCCGATCTTGCGTGACGGCACGGAGACGATGCGCGAGAAGCTGAGCGCGTCGCGCGGGTTGAAGCAGAAGCGCATGTACGCGACCAGGTCTTTGACCTCGCGCCGCTCCCAGAAGCGGATCCCGCCCACAAGGCGATACGGGATTCGGCGCCGCGCGAGCACGTCCTCAAAGGCTCGTGACTGGGCGTTGGTTCGGTACAGCGCGGCGAAGTCGGAGTAGCCGCGGGTCTCGGTCTTCCTCAGCCGCTCGATCTCGTCAGCGACGAACTCGGCCTCTTCGACCTCGTTGTAGGCCTGCGTCGCCATGACCTTCTCGCCGCCCGCGCGATCGGTCCACAGGCGCTTCTCGGCTCGCTCCGGGTTGCTGCGGATGACGCTGTACGCGGCGTCGAGGATGGCCTGGCTCGAGCGGTAGTTCTGCTCCAGGTGCACGACATGCGCGTCCGGATAGTCCTTGCGGAAGTCGAGGATGTTGCGGATGTCGGCGCCGCGGAAGCGGTAGATCGACTGGTCGTCGTCCCCCACCACCGCCACGTTGCGGTGCTCTGACGCGAGCAGGTTCACGAGCACGTACTGGGCCCGGTTGGTGTCCTGGTACTCGTCCACCAGCACGTGCCGGAAGCGGTCACGCCACTTCGCGAGCGCCTCCGCATCGGTGCTGTAGAGCTCGACGAGTTTCATGATCAGGTCGTCGAAGTCGAGCCCGCCGGATCGCCGCAGCACCTCCTGGTAGGACTCGTAGACGCGGCGCAGGATCTCGTCCTGGTAGCTGCGGTTCGGGATGTCCTCCGGCCGCCTGAGCTCGCTCTTCGCCTGCGAGATCCCATGACTCAAGGCGCCGATGGGGTAGCGCTTGGGGTCGAGCCGGAGCTCGTCCAGGACTCGCCTCAGCGCCGCCCGCGTGTCGTCGTCGTCGAAGATGACAAAGCTGGGCACAATGCCGATCCGCTGCGCCTCCCGGCGCAGGATCTTGACGGCGGTCGAATGAAAAGTGCCGACCCACATCTTCTCCGCCCGCTCGCCGACCAGAGATTCCACCCGGCTGCGCATCTCGCGCGCCGCCTTGTTGGTGAAGGTGACGGCCAACAGGCGGTCCGGCCAGACCCGTCGCGAGGCGATCAGGTATGCGATCCGGGCGGTCAGCACCCGGGTCTTGCCGCTGCCGGCGCCGGCGAAGATCAGCAGCGGCCCGTCGCCGTGCGTGACCGCCTCCTGCTGGGGCGGGTTCAGGCGCGCGAGCAAGGCTTCGACTTCGGGTTGGGGCGACTCGGCTACCACGGGGATTCGAGTTTACCCAGGGCCCGATGCCAGCAATCCGCGGCCCCTCCTCCCCATGTCCTTAGACAGACAGAAAAACCGAGATCGGCCGTTATGCTCGTCGTGCCCTTGACGCAGCAAGTCGATCTCGGTACGCGTGACCACCTGCTCTATGAGCTCGCGCGCGATCTCAGCTCCACCCTGGATCTGGACGTCGTGCTCGAAAAGGTGATGGACCGCGTGATCACCCTGATGCAGGCCTCGCGTGGCTTCATCGTGCTGATCGACCCGATCGACAGCAGCCTCTCGGTCCAGATGTCGAGCGGCGAGGCCGATCCCGAAAAGACGCGCCAGTTCCTTGGCTCACGGACGGTCATCGAGCACGTGGTGACGACGGGCCAGGCGGTCGTGTCGACCGACGCCAGCCTCGACGACCGCTTCAAGGGCCAGCAATCGGTGATCCTTCAGAACCTGCGCTCGATCATCGCGGTGCCGCTTGTGACCAAGGGTAAGGTCATCGGCGCCGTCTACGTCGACAACCCCTTCCGCGCCTCGATCTTCGAGGAGAAGGACAAGGAGTTCCTGCAGGCGATCGCCGACCTGGCGGCCATTGCGATCGACAACGCCCGCCAGTACGAGCGCTCCGAGTTCCTGCGCCAGCTCTTCGAGGCGCACGTCAACAAGCAGGTCACGGACTACGTGCTCACCCGCTCAGGCCGGACGCTGAGGTTCCTCCCGGGCGAGCGGCGCGAGGTGACGATGCTGAACTCCGACATCGCCGGGTTCTCGGCCCTGTCCCAGAGCATGGAGGCCGAGGAGCTGGTCCTGTTCCTCAACGACTACTTCCAGCGCATGATCCGGGTCGTCCTCGACCACGGCGGCAACATCGACAAGTTCCAGGGCGACGGGATGCTGGTCGTTTTCGGCGCCCCCAACCCGATGCACGACCACGCCGAGCGAGCCTTGAACGCGGCGCTGGCGATGGTGCGCGAGGTCGACCGCTTCAACCGCGAGCTGATCGAATCTGGCCGGCCGGCGATCGCGGTCGGCATGGGCCTCGACACCGGGGAGGTCGTCGCCGGCCACGTCGGGTCGGGCGAGCGCATGGAGTTCACCCTGATCGGCGTGCCGGTCAACAACAGCGCGTACCTGTCCAAGGTGAGGCCGGCCCGGGTCCTGATGTCGGAGACGACGCGCGAACGTGTGCCCCACGGCTTCCACGTCGCAACCTACGAACCGATGCAGCTCAAAGGCGCAAAGGGACCCCAGCCGATCTACGAGCTAGCAATCTCACTCATCGCGGACTAAGAAAGATCCCCTCTCCCCCCAAGGGGAGAGGGTCAGGGAGAGGGGCGTGAAATCGCTATCCCTGACACACCCAACGCCCGGGCCCGTAATGCGAGTACAGCCAAGCCGCGGCAAACGCGTTCGCTCGCGGGTCGAACGGCGATTGGCTGGCGTAGGGCGTCCCCGACCAGGTGCTCGGCAGAAACTGGAACAGCCCCGACGCGCCGCTGTCGGAGTTGACCGAGTTCGGGTGGTACCGCGACTCGCAGTAGGCGACGTTGATCGCCCACTGCACCGCGGCGGGCCCGAGGGGACTGAACGCGTCAGTGATGTCCATGGCGATCTCGGGCGGCGGCGCCGGGTGGTTGCTCCGGGCCGCGATCTGGGCGGCCTGAGCCTGCGCCGCAGCCTCGGCGATCTGCTTCGCCTGGTACTCGGCGAGGCCCTGCTTCAGCTCTTTCGACCAGGACTGGACCTGGGCCATGTGCGCCGCCTGCACGCGCTGGTTCTTGGTTTGCTGCACGACCGAGCTGCGGTCGAAGGAGCTGAGCTGGGTGACGGCGATCGAGACCGACTGCTGGGCGGGCGGCGCCAGGCGTGGCAGGACCACGCTGACCAGGATCACCACCCACACGAGTACCGCACGAAATAGCGGCAGCAAACCCCTTTCCGCTCCTTCCTTGGACTCGCCCTACCCCTGGGGCGGTGTCAGGCCTGAGCGCTCGGAGCGAGGACGTGGAGGAGACGTGCTCAGGAATTCGCGAAGGTGCCACCTTACCACACGGTCGGCGACCCTCAGTAGCCGTACGCCCCGGATCCGAAAACTACCCCGGAGCGGCCGCCAACACCCCCGTCGTCACCTTGAAAGCGACCACCGGCGAATCAAATCCCTTCAGCGCCAGCTCCACCCTTTCGGCCTGCATCCGCTGCGCCTCGAGCCAGCCGCTGACGCGGCGGTACACCTCCTCGGTCAGCATCACCTCGCCGGCGCCGGCCTGTGCCTGCAGCCGCGAGGCCAGGTTGGTCACCTCGCCAAGCACGCTGACATTGGCCGACTCGGCGAGGTTGCCGACGACCGCAGGACCGACCGCCACGCCGGCGCCCATAGGCAGCTCCGCGAGGGCGGCCTTGTCGATGATCGCGATCGCGGCGCGGAGCGCTTGCAGTGCGTGGTCGACGCTCTGCCCGGAGACGTTGAACGTCGCCATGACGGCGTCGCCGGCGAACTTGTCGACGATGCCGTGGCGGCGTTCGACCTCATGCGTCGCCCACCTCTGCAGCGAGGCGATCCTGTCGGCAAGCTCCGCCGGAGCCGTCTCGCCCGCAAGCCGAGAGTAGCCACGAACGTCGGCGAAGAGTATCGAGACCATGCGCTCTCCCGGTGCGACGCGGGTCGAGGGCACGCCTTCAGCCGGCCGTTCGCGAGCCGCCTCTATCTCCACACCCAGTCGGGACGCGGTCTCACGCGCGACGCGCGCGGCGAGGAGCGCCGACGCAGCCTGCGCGTCGGCAGCGATCCGCCGCAGCCGGTTCCTGGCCACGTCCGCCTGGCCAGACCTAAATTCGGCATCGGCGAGCGCCGATCCGACATGCCAGGCATCCAGCTGGAAACTACCGGTCTCGAATGCGTCCACAGCGGAGCTCAGCGCCTGACATGCGTCGTCGAACCGTCCCTCGTAAAGAGCCAGGCGTCCTCGCGCGGCGGCGATACGTGGTGAGCCCAGAACCTCTCCCTGTGCCGGAATCTTGGCGATGAACTCGCGCAACCACTTGGCATCGCGTGTGCCTTCCGCCACGGCGTCGAGAGGCGAACCGTGCTCGCAGCCTTCGGGCCGAACCAGCCTCACCTCCCGCTCGGCTCCCGCAAAGTCGCCTGCCGCAAGGCAGCAGCGCACGCGCGGCATCGCGTCGTAGGTGACATCCTGCTGATCGACGCGACTCGACACCGGCGGCATGAGGTTCGAAGCCTCGTCCGCGCGAAGGTTCTCTGCCAGCGCGTGAGCAAGAAGTACATGTGCGCGCCAGGCCATCTTTTTGTGGCCGCCCTCGCGAGCCTTCTGGACTGCTGCCTGAGCAAACCGAATCGCCTCACCGATCTGGCCACGCTCCAGCGCTATGAACGCGCTCGCGTAGGTCGGCCAGGGTTCGAATCCGATCTGCGGCATGACCGAGATTCGCTCCTTCCATTTTGCGATCTCGTCCCCGCGGCCGAGATGCACGGCAAGCCAGATCGCGTTGTAGACGGCGTTTCCGACCTGGAAGTCATATCCCCCGGCCAGCGCGCCCTGGTAGCTCTGATCCAAGTGGGCGAAACCGGCGTCCACCTCACCCAGACCAACCTCGGAGAGTCCCAGGAAGTTCAGCGACCACACGCTCGGCAAGTTCGCGCCGGCGAGCTCGGCCGTCTTCGCCGCTTTCCGTGCGAACTCAATCGCTGTGCGGTGGTCCGCATTGAACGTCGATAGGCTGGCAATGCGGATGTACAAGTTGGCCAGCGCCTCGCTCGGACCGATCGGTTCGAGCACTGCGCGTGCTTGCTCGAACTGCTCGCGGGCAAGGTCGCTCCGCATCAGCTCCCACAGCGACCGCCCGAGTGTGATCCGGTGAATCGCGCCTTCGACCGCGAAACCGGCTCTTTCAAGGCCTGGAATTGCCGCCTCGAGAAGGCGCCGGGCGCTCTGCGACTCGGCGTTGTAGTGATACGCCTCGCCGGCGCGACACAGCATGCGCGCGCGCTCGGCCTCGTCTGAGACATAAGGTGCGGCGCGCTCGAGCAGCTCGGCGGCGTCGCGATATGCGCGGCCCTGCAGGGCACTGTCTGCAGCCGCGATCGACATCGCGACGGCGTCTTGATTCCTACCGGCCATGAACAGTTGGTTCGCCTGGTCGACCGGCTCGCGGTCGTGCCTCGAGTCCATGACGTCGGCCAAGCGCGAGTGCAATCGCTGCCGGCGGGGCGCGACAAGGTCTTCATAAATTGCCTCACGCGTGAGCGCGTGCCGGAACCGATAGCCCCCCGAACGTCGGTCTTCCTCCTCTATCAACTGAGCCGCGACGCTGGCTTCGAGCGCCGACAGGACTGCGGTCCCGTCTACTTGTGCCACCTCCGCGAGCGACTCGACATCAAACGACCGGCCCATCACCGACGCGGCAGAAAGTACGGCAACGTCTTCCCGGCTCAGCCGTTCCAGGCGCTGAAGGATTGTGTCGCGAACGTTGGGCGGGATGCGGATCTCGGCCACGGCCTTGCGATCCCACCCCGTCTCCGTGCGGAAGACGTCACCGCGGTCGATCGCGTCGCGAAGCATTTCTTCGAGCACGAACGGATTGCCCTCGCTGCGCTCATGCAGGAAGTCTCGGAACTCGTCGCTGATCGAGCGCTCCTCGAAGATCGCGCACACCATGGAGGCGACCTGTTGCGGGGTCAGAGGACGCAAGTCGACCAGCTCGACCTGACCGCTGCGCCTCCACCCTTGAATGGTCGGCAGCAGCGCGTGCTTGCGGTGCATCTCGTCGGTGCGGTAGGTGGCGACGATCAAGACGTTTGTCGAGCGCAGTCGGCGGGTCGCGTAATCCAGCAGCTCACGCGTCGCCGGGTCGGCCCACTGCAAGTCTTCGAGGATGACGAGCAGCGCCCGGTGGCCGGCGGCGTCACGAAGCAGAATCAGGATCGACTCGAAGAGCCGCAGCTTCGCCTGGACCGAGTCGGTGGACGATCCGGACGGAGCGCCGAGTTGGGGGAACAGCTGCGCCAGCTCGCCCGCCGCTGGACCAAGGCGCTGACCGAGGTCGCCCGCGTCAGCGGTCGTGAGGTAGTTGCCGATTGCCTCGAGGAACGGCAGGTAGGGCAGGGACAGCTCCGCCTCGCTGCAGCCGCCGGCGACCACGACGCAACCTAGCGTCCGCGCCCGGCTCGCAAGGGTGTTGACGAGACGCGTCTTCCCCATCCCGGCCTCGCCGCCGACGATCACGACTCCGCCGTCGCCGCGGAGCGCGGAGAGCAGGGCATCCTCCAGTGTCGACAGCTCGGAGTCGCGGCCGATCAGGGTGGGGCAAAGGACGCGAGAAAGCACCATCTCAGAACAGGTGGGTCAGCTTATTCCTTAGCAGCTTGCGGCCGGGCGGCTCCGAGTATTCCGGCAGCATCGCCTTCATCCTCGCAAAGGCAAGCTCGGTCAGCGCCGCCGGTTCTTGCCCGGACGTGGGGATGGCCTCGCCGATCACGACCCGGATCGGCTTGCGGAGCCACAGGTCCTTGGTGCCGGAGAGGGCGACGGGAATGACCGGCACACCGGCCTTGATCGCGAAGTGGGCGAAGCCTTTGTGGAAGGGCAAGAGCCCGCCCTCCTTCGGACCGTAGTTGGCCTCGGGAAAGACCGCCACCGCACCCCCCAGCTCCAGGCAGCGATCGACGTGGCGGAACAGGGCCCGGTCGCCGTGCCGCTCGCGGACCACGGGCACGTACCCGCCGGTGGTGCGAACAAGCCACCACTGGAACTTCCGCGTCACCAAAATCGTCGGGTCGGCGAGGAAATGGAGCCGTGGCTCGAGCGGCAACAGAAAGAGCAGGACGAACTCGTCCAGCCAGTTCAGGTGGTTGGCGATGACGACGTAGTTGCCCGAGCGAGGAATGTTCGCGCGGCCCTGGACATCGAAGCGGAAGCACAGCCGAAGCAGGGGAATTCCGATCAGACGCACCAGGCGATACGGAAGGTTGGCGCGAGGACTGACGGTCAGGAGGTCGGCGGCGGGCAGGGCAGCGCCGGCGGTCGCCACGGTGGGGCGAAGTCTAAGCGCCTAGAGGCCACCACTCCAGAAAGCGGTTGTAGGTTCCGAGCGAGCCCTTGATGGCATGGACCGCGTTCCGCAACGTGCTCGCCTCGTCAGCTGAAACCTGGCCGGTGTTGACGTAAGCCTGCAGCTCGTTGAGGAAGGCGTTCAGCTGGTTGTTGGACGCCTTGGTGTCGCCCCGGGCAGCTGACGCCGAGGCTGCGTTCAGCTTCGCGGTCAGGCTGTTCTTCTGGCCGGCGTTGAGCGAGGTGTGGGTCTGCACCTCATTGGCGATCCAGCTCAGCGCCTGCGCCGTCGTCAGCACCTGGACCGTCGTGGTCGCCTTGCCCACCCCGCCGTCGTCATCGGTCACTGTCACTGTGACCGTGTAGGTCCCCGCGGCGGCATAGGCGTGGGAGGCTGAAAATTGCGCCGTCCTGCTCGGGCCAAAGCTCGCCATGGCGGTCGACCCGTCTCCGAAGTTCCAGGTCGCGATGTGGGAGTCGAGGGCGCCGGCGTCGGAGAAGCTGCCCGAGAAGGTCAGCGACTCCTGGGCAGCGATCAGGGGCGCCGTCCTGGTGAAGCCGCTGATTGCCGCCTGGGGCGCCACGTTGGTGCCGATGATCGTCATCGAGTCGGTGCCCGCCATGCTTCCGTCATCCGTGGCCCGGAACGTGACGACATAGGTCCCTTCATCGTCTGGCGTGAAGGTGAATGACGCCGTCGATCCGGTCGCGTACGCGCTGCCGTTCTTGGTCACGGTCCAGGCATACGTGAAGCCGGCCGCGTTGTCAGCCTCAGCTGGGCTCGAGGCCGCGCCGGTGAACGTCTCGGGTGCGCCTTCTGGAATCGAGGGCGGGTCGGTGACGATCCGCGCGGTGGGCGCGACGGCCGTGACCGTGCTCGTGAACGACGTGGTGGTCGAGTGGCCCTGGCCGTCGTTGGCGGTGATCGTCACGGCCTGGCTGGACGCTTCGTCTGAGGAGGCCGCCGTCCACGACCACGTGCCTGTGCTCGTGCCCGTCTTGGTCACGGTGCCTGACGAGGCCGTGATGGCGACTGTGTCGCCGTCAGGGTCGGAATAGGTTCCTGTGTTCGCCGGCGCG
>Ga0209375_1001551_pt1 | contig 17180 bp, 12 predicted proteins | sample GraSoiAngelo_131_FD_185888 | JGI IMG/M metagenome (GOLD analysis project Ga0209375, IMG submission 185888) | Grasslands soil microbial communities from the Angelo Coastal Reserve, California, USA - 14_0929_02_30cm (SPAdes) (version 2) | ecosystem: Environmental > Terrestrial > Soil > Grasslands ... | reverse complement strand
GCCGAGGCTGCCACACCCACGCCGGCCGATGTGCCGGCAGCTGCGCCCGCCGCCGAGCCCGCTGGCGCGGTGGTCGAAGTGAAGATGACCGGCAACGGTACCAGCGTAGCCGCGTTCGAGCCGAACAAGCTCAGCATCAAAGCCGGCACAACGGTACGGTTCATCAACGTGTCGGGCGGTCCCCACAACATCGCCTTCTACGCCGATTCGATCCCGAAGGGCGGTGCGGCCGTCTTGAAAAAGGGCATGCCCAACGCGATGGGTGACCTCATGGGGGCGTTCCTGACGCAGCCCAATGAAAAGTACGACGTGTCGTTTACCGGGGCCCCGGCCGGCGTCTACAAGGGCTATTGCCTGCCGCACGTCGCCCTTGGCATGCACATCGCGATCACGGTGCAGTAACCTCCGCGACGCTAGTGCCGCAGTGAAACGGCCCCGATCCGCTCGGGGCCGTTTGACTTTCAGGACGGTGGCCGGGATGTTCTGCGGTTCAGGTACCGTGTCGACCTTCTTTGAGCGCCTGCGTGCGGCTTTGGCGCCAGACTACGAGCTGCTGCGCGAGCTCGGAAGCGGCGGCATGGGAACCGTGTATCTCGCGCGCGACATCCGGCTCGATAGCTCGGTGGCCGTCAAAGTCCTGCGGCCCGAGCTGTGGACGGTCGAAGCGGAGAAGCAGTTCGTCGAGGAAGCTCGAATCCTCCGCCGGCTGGCCCATGCCAACATCGTTCCCGTGCACGACGTGGACGAGCGTCAGGGCCTGACGTTCTACGTGATGGACTATCTGGCGGGCGACACCCTCCAGAGTCGGCTCGAGGGGTCCGGGCCCCTGTCTGTCCGCGACGCGCGCAAGCTCGGGCGCGATCTGCTGGAAGCTCTCGAGATCGCGCATCAGAACCGCGTGATCCACCGCGACGTGAAGCCCGCCAATGTTTTCTTCGATGGGGAGCGCGGCGTCCTGACGGACTTCGGTATCGCCCGTCGCCTCACCGAGGAACAGAAGTCCGATCTGCGGATTCTGCAGGGGACGGCCGCGTACATGGCGCCGGAGCAGTTCGCCGGCGTCGCGGACGCGCGCACCGACCTCTACTCCGCCGGCATGGTCATCTACGAGGCCTTCACAGGCCGCCGCTGGGCAAAGACGGCTCCGAAAGCCGGCGATTGGGCGGGAGTGCCGTTCTTCGTGGCGCGCGTGCTGCGCCGCGCCCTCGAGCTGGACCCGACAAACCGCTGGCCCGATGTTGCGTCGTTTCGCCGCCGTCTATGGCATACGCGCGTCTGGCCCTACCAGCGGAACGCGATCGGCATCGCGATCGGGTGCACGCTCTTGGGGCTCGGGATTCGCGCTAGCATGCCCGCCCCCTCCACCCTTCGCTTTCATGTCGCAGCCGCCACGTCGGAGGCGGATCCGGAGGCGGCGCGTTCGGATTCGGTTGCCTGCGCCCTCGCCCAGAGCCTCGATCGGTATCCCGAGCTCTCGGCGCACTGTGTCTCGGGACTCGGTCGCTGGTGGCCGGGCGGCGCGCACATCGCCGTGGAAACGGCGACCGAGGCGGGCAGCGTGCGCATCCGGCTGCGAGGTCCGCGCGTCGACACGATCGGGATCGTCGGGCCACGGGCCGATTGGCGCTTCCTGGCGGAGAGCCTTGCCGACCGCGTGTTCGGGGCACAGTTGAGGTCGACAGACTCGCTCGACCGATCGTTACCGCGCGGCGTGCTTCCCAAGAACGCCTTGGGGCGGAGCGCCTTCCAGCGCGCGGAGGGCGCCTTTGCGCGAGGACGCTGGGGAGAGGCTCGGGCGGCGTACGCCGAAGCCGCGACGCTCGACTCGACCTGCTGGCTGTGTTATTGGCGGCACGCGGAGGTCGGTCGCTGGTTCGATCTCGAGGACGACCCTACCGACAGCCCACGCTACCTCGCGCACCTCAAGGAGTTTCCAGACTACTATCAGAAGCTAATCCGGGCGGAGCAGCTGCCCCTCGCGGCCCGTCTCGACTCCCTGGACGCCTTGACCAAGCGTTCCAAGGACTTTCTCTTCGGCCAATTCCGGTATGCCGACGAGCGGCTGCACCGGGGACCGCTCGTCGGGCGCTCGCGGCGTGAGGCGATGCAATCGTTTCAGGACGTGCTGAAGATTCATCCCGGGTTCGTCCCGGCATTGGAGCACGTCGCGTGGCTCAGCGTCGCTGAAGGCGACTCGACAAACGCCGCCGCGGTCCTTGCCCTGGTGGCACCGCAGGTCGATCCGAAGGACCCCTCCTTTGCGACGCTGGCCATCGTGGAGCTAGTCTACGCGTGGCGGTTCTTGCCGAGACCCGAGGCGGAGCGGCGCACACGCGAGCTGGTGCGAACGGCGCGTGCGGCAGGCATCAAGGATCTCGACGCTGGCGCTCGCTATCTGGCCGGATTCGGAGCCCCGCACGGAGAGCTCGCGTTCGCGGAACAGCTCCTCCCCGACCCCGCGTTCGCGCGCTCCGCCGGTCTGGCGCGAGTCTTGGCGCTCATCGGGTTGGGGCGGCCCGATACCGCATTGGCGCTGGCGCACGAGCTGGCCTACCGCTTCCCGGACCTGGAGATCTTCGTCGGTGAGCTGGCCGGGGTCCTGGTGCTGGCCGACGTCGATTCCGCGGCGGCGGCCGCGCGCTGGGCCGAGGCGCGGCCGACCCTCGAGGCGGCTGCCGACGCCGCGATTGAGCGATCGGACTGGCAGGGGCGCGCCCGTTGGATGCTCGCGACGGTGGATTGGGCGGAGCGGCACGCTGACCCACCACACCGTGCCGGGTCGTCCAGAGTGCCGCCCGAGCCGCTGACCACGCTGCTGCGGGCGCAGGCCGCGGCTGCCCGAGGGGCGGTCGATTCGGCCCTTGCCGCTACCCTACCCATGACCGGGATTCAGGGTCGGGACCTCCGCGATCCATTCTTCCGGGCGGTGTTGCATCTGACGCGCGCGTCTTGGAGCGAGCGGGGGAAGCACTTGCTACGTGCGATCGACGATCTCCTCTGGCACGAGAACTCCGATCTGCACGGCTACCCGACACGGGATCCGCAGCCCGCTGAGGTCGACTGGGCACTTGGCCCGTTCGCCCAGTGGCGCCTTGGGGAGCTGCTGGTGCGGACGGGGCAGCGTCGGGAGGATGCCTGCACGGCCTACCGGACCGTCGCTCGCCTCTGGTCCGGCGGTGACCCGCCCTACCGCGCCCGCGCCGACAGCGCCGTTCGCCGGCTCTCGACCCTCGGCTGCAAGGGCGCCGCATGATCGTGGTGCGCGCCCTCGGCCCAGCGGAGGTGAGCGTGAACGGCGCGGCCGCGCCGGCCAAGCTCCTGTGGAAGAAGAACCTCGCCCTGCTGATGTACCTGGCCCGGTCGCCGAAAGGCGTGCGAACGCGCGAGCATCTCACTGGACTGTTGTGGGGAGATAAGCCGGAGGAGAAGGCACGCCACTCCTTGAACGAAGCGGTGCATGTGCTCCGCCTCTGTGCGGGCGACGACGGCTTCCAGTCCGACACGGCGCAGGTGCGGATCGCCCCCGGCACCGTCGAGCTCGACACCGACAGGTTCGAGCGCCTGGCAGTGGCGGGTGACTACGCCGGTGCGGCCGCGCTGATCAATGGGGCCTTCCTTGAAGGCTTCAGCGTTCGGGGTGCCTCGGAATTCGACGATTGGCTGACCGCGGAGCGCCAGCACTGGTGCCGCCGCTCCGTGGACGTGCTGGTACGCCGCGCCGAGCAGCTCCTCGCGGCCGGCAATGTGGCGGCGGCGTACGACACGGTGCAGCGCGCGCGGGAGCTGGATTGGCGGCCCGAAACCGCGGTCCGGTGCGCGCTGCGGACACTCGCACTCGCCGGAGACCGGGCCGGGGCCCTGGCCCTGTTCAAGGCGTTCGCGTCGCGACTGAAGCGCGAGTTGGGCGCGGAGCCGGACGCCGAGACTCGCGCGCTCGCCGAGCGGGTGCGGCTGGAGCGAGCCTGGCGGCTCCCGAAGGCCGGGCGCGATGCGGACGCGCGCGCGTCAGCGTCGCGTCGCGCCCCGTTGGTGGGGCGCGCGCTCGAGCTCGCTCGACTGACGGACGCGTGGACGGCGTGCGGGGTCAAGGGACAGGCGACGGTCGTCGTCATCGAGGGCGACGCCGGCGCCGGGAAGACCCGGCTCGCCGAAGAACTCGCGGCCCGGGCTCGGCTGGACGGCGCGGTGGTCGCGGCTGTGCGCGCAGTCGCAGCCGACCAGGGCGACCCATGGAGCGGGGTGTTCGGGATCGCGCGCGGCGGGTTGCTCGATGCTCCAGGGGTCGCCGGGGCTCCACCTGCCGCGCTGGCGCAGCTCCGCGGCACGGCGCCGGCCGGTGCGCCTGGGCGCGCCCTCGCGGAAGTGGTGCAGGCGGTGGCGGACGAGCAGCCGGTGGTCGTGTTCGTGGATGACGCGCATTGCCTCGACCAGGAGTCGCTGCTCGCGCTCGGGGGGGTCATGCGAGACCTGGCGCGCTCGCCTGTGGCATTCCTCATGACGGTGGCGCTGCACCCCGCCGCTCCCGGGGTGGACGAGGTCCGCGCCCGCGTCGGCCGCGAGCTCGCCGGCACGGTCATACGGCTTGCGGGCCTCGAGAGCGACGATGTGCGCGAGCTGGGGCGCTGGACGCTACCGTCGTACGACGACGAGCAATTGGACCGCCTGGCACGTCGGGTCGTGGCGGACTCCGCGGGCATTCCCCTCCTCGTAGTCGCGTTGCTGCACGCGGTGGCGGCCGGTTTCGAGCCGAGTGATGCACAGCCACCTTGGCCGAAGCCCACGGAAACGTTCGAGCAAACGTTGCCGGGTGAGCTCCCGGACAACGTCGTGGCGGCGATCCGGATCAACTTCCGTCGCCTGTCAGCGGAGGCGCAGCGTGTGCTGGTAGCTGCGGCGGTGCTGGCGGGCCGGGTCGCCGGAGCGACGCTCGGGCGGGCCGCGGGAGTCGTCGGAGACGCGCTCTTGCAGGCGTTGGACGAGCTCGAGTGGCAAGGCTGGCTCGCCGCGGAGCCGCGGGGCTATGTGTTCGTCGCGCGGATCGTCAGAGACGTGATCGACCGTGACATGGTCACGCCGGGGCAGCGGCAGAGGATACTCGAGCTGGCAGGCCGGTCCGCTTGACCGGCCCTTGACCGGGGCGGGGAAGTCTTGGCCCGTTTGCAATCGAGGAGGATCAAATGAAGCGGTACGTGACTCTCGCGGCGCTGGCGGCCCTCGCCGCGTGCGACGCGCCTCGCGGGCTCGAGGCGCCGCCCGCGCCGTCCGCCGAGCGGGTGGGGCGGCCAGACATCATCGTACACGCGGGCAGCTCGATCCAGGCGGCGGTGGACGTTGCGGGTCCGGGCACGGTCATCCAGATCGAGCCGGGGACGTATGCGGAGGCCATTCACATTTCGGTTCCCCATCTCGCGCTCGTCGGCCAACGGGGGCGGGATGGCGCTGGCGTAGTGATCGAGAATCCGGGCGGACAGGACAATGGCGTCAGCGTGGACCAAGGCAGCGACGGGTTCGTGCTGCTCAACGTCACGGTCCGCGGGTTCGGCGAGAACGGCGTCCTGCTGAGCGGCGTGAACGGATTCCTGATCTCCGAAGTCACGGCCCAGGACAACGGTGAATACGGTCTGTTCCCGGTGCACTCATCCCACGGGGTGATCGAGCGCTGCCGCGCTTCAGGGCACAACGACACCGGGATTTACGTCGGGCAATCGCACGACGTCATCGTTCGCCACAGCGTCGCCTTCGGGAACGTGAACGGCATCGAGTTCGAGAACTCGCAGCGCGTGCGCGGCGTCGCCAACGAGACGTACGACAACGTCGTGGGCATCCTCGTGGTGGTCCTGCCGGGTCTCGACGTGACGACCACGAGCGACGTGCTCGTCGCCGGCAACCGGGTCCACGACAACAATCACCCCAACTTCGCCCCGCCGGGCGACCTGGCGTCGTTCGTGCCGAGCGGCTCGGGGATCCTGATCGTCGGCGCGGATCGCGCGACGGTCGAAGGCAACGCGGTTTCAGGAAACCAGTTCACAGGGATCGCCGTGGGCAGCACGCTGTTGCTCGGCGCGCTCGCCGGCCTGCCGCCGGAGGCGTTCGCCGACATCGAGCCAAACCCGGACCATGCGGTGATCCGGAACAACCGGGTCACCGGCAACGGGACGGCGTCGCCGATCCCGTTCCTCCCCGCGGTGGACTTGTTGTGGGACGGCTCGGGTGTGGGAGATTGCTGGGGCCGCAATCGATTCTCCACCAGCTACCCTGATCCATTGCCGGCTTGCGCGCGTTGACCAGGTCCAGAGCGTCCCGCGTTCTCAGCTCACGGCGTCGCCTGACAGAGCCGCTGGACCTCGGGCTGCACGACCTGATCGACGTAGCCGATCAGTGTCTCGAATGATTTACAGGCACGGGTCGCGATCGTGTTGCCTCGCTGCGCCGTCGCGGCCCGCGCGATCTCGAGCCGCAACGGCCAGAGCGAGGCGACCAGCTCGAGCGGCACGCTGAGAACGGCGTAACGCCGCGTCGCGCCATCCCACAGCGCCAGTGCGCGGGTCGTGTCACGGTGTGCCAGGGCATCGCGAGCGTCGAGGTCCGCGGCGAGGCTGGCCGGGAGTGGGCCTCGCTTCCCACCGGCGAGCCGGGCCAGCGCGGCGGCGTGGCGGGAGCGCTCCACCCCGAGGCGCGCGAGCAGCCAGTGGGCGACGGCGTCGGTGTCGGCGGCCGCGCCGAGGCGCGTCCGAACGCGCTCGACGGCGCCCTGCCAGTCGCCCAACGCCGGCAGCCCGGTCGCGCGGGCGAGCAGGACCCACAGGTCCCGCTCCCGTCCGGCCGAGCCTCCGGTCGCCCGCCCGAGTCGCAGGCGGGCGCTGTCTGCCCACCCCGCCGCCAGATCGGCGGCGACGCCCATGCGGAGGATCTGGGCCCGCTCCGCGTCCGTGGCGCCGCGTCGCTCGAGGCAGCGCAGCACGACGCGCCCGGGCCCGGTGCGCTGCGCCGGGGTTCCAAATTCGGCCGCCTGGAAGGCGAGGTACTCGAGCGCCAGGAAGCTGTGCCGGCACACGGTGCGCAGCAGCGCCAGCTGGGCCGGAGCGGAGCCGAGGATGAGTGTGTCGGCGATGCCCACTGCTTCGGCCACGACTGACGTTGAGTCGATACGCAAGTAGCGGTGAATCAGGTCCGCCGTCTCGCGCCGGTCGCCTCCCTGGTGCGCCAGCGAGATCAAGTGTGCGATGGCCGGCGCGAACCGCGGATCGAGATCGAGGACGCGGTTGAACGCGACCCCGGCCTCGCCGACCGTCTCGTCGAACAGGCCGGCGAAGTGATAGTAGAACTCGCCGAGCACGTACCACGCCTGGGGGTAGCTCGGTGCCTGCTCGGTGGCGCGCTTGAATCGATCGAGCGCCGCCAGGCCGTCGCCTTCGGCGAGCAGCCGGGTGAACCCGTCGAGCAGCAGGCTGTCGGCCGGGGAAAGTCCTCCCTGGTGCACCAGCGCCCCTCGCAGCGCCGTGCCGAAACCCTGTTCCGTCGGGTCCACCTGCGCGGCGACGAGCGCGAGCCGCAACCGCCCGATCGCGAATCCGGAGTCCGCACGAATGACACGGGTGTACTCGTCGCGCGCGGTGCGGTAGTCGCCGCGGCGGAACGCCGCTTCGGCGTTCAAGTACGCGGCCAGCGCCTCAGGGCCGCCGTTCGGGAGCGTGGCGTCCGCGCCAGGCGTGAACTCGGGGTACAGCCCGGTCCACACGCGGTCCATCATCTCCGACTCCTCGGCGCCGACTCGTCCCTCCGCCTTCGCGCTGCGTCGGGCCCGGCCGCCCTCGTACAGGGTCGCCTGGAGTGTGACCGTGGGCCCCACGTACGCGACGCTTCCCTGCACGAAGAACTTCGCCCCCAGGCGACAGGCGAGGGCCTGCGCCTCTTCGTTCGAGGGGTGTTCGCTCGCGATCTGCGCAACCACCCGGCCGAAGGAGACGACCTCGCTGAGGTGCTCCACGGGGCGGAATCGGGAGATGAAGTACTCCGGGAGCTGCGTCGCCGGATAAGGTGGCGTGCCCAAGACGGCGAACGGCATCACCGCGAGGCGTGCCGGTGCATCGCGTGGCAACCGGCAGGCCCCGTGCGGGGCGAGCAGGAGACGAAGGGCAACGGCGCCCCCCACCGCCACGACTCCGGCCGCGGCCCACGGGCGCCACGGCCGGATCTCAGCGCGCCCGAGCGCGGCGAGCCATGCCGCGGCCGTGGCCGGTCGATCATCCGGCTGCTCCGCGAGCGGGGCCACGAGCGCGGTCGCGAGGCGAGCCGGTAAGTCCGGCCGCACGGTGCGCAACGCCCGCACCAGTCCCGTGCGATCCGCCTTGAACGCGGGCGGTCCGCCGCCGAGCGCCTCGAACGCGACCGCGGCGAGACTGTGGAGATCGGCGCGCCCGTCCACCCGCGCGCTCGCCGCCTGCTCGGGCGCCATGTAGCCGGGGGTGCCGATCGCCGCCCCAGGTTGGGTGAGCGACGTCTCCCCCGCGCCCTCCACTCGGGCGATGCCGAAATCGGCGAGCAGCGCCCGGCCGCTGTCCTCGTCGAGCAGGATGTTGGAGGGCTTCACGTCGCGGTGCACGATGCCGCGCCGGTGGGCGTACCCGAGCGCGTCGGCGATCTCGCGCACCATCCGGAGGATGTGGTCGGTCGGGACGCGCGCGTCGTTCCGGAGACGCTCTTCGAAGGTGTCGCCCCGAACGAACGTCATGATGAGGAAGCTGATCCCCTCCCGCGTGTCGAAGTCATAGACGCGCACGATGTTGGGGTGGTCGAGCGACGCGCCCAGGGTTGCCTCACGGCGGAAGCGCTCGTGGCGCATCGTGCTCGCCGCGACGTCGGGCGGCAACACTTTCACAGCCACGATGTGACCGAGCGTGCGGTGGCGCGCACGGAACACCGCGCCCATGCCGCCGACACCCGCAAGGGTAAGAACTTCGTACCGGTCGCCGACGGCGCGCTGCACGGCGTCGAGGTCTGGTGTCTGCATTGGAGCAGGAGAATGTACCTGCGCTTGCCCGCGGGCGCAGCGTACCCGATACTCGGGGGCGCCATGCCTTCGCCCTACTGTCGCGTGCTCGGTCCCGTGCGTGTCACCGTCGCCGGCGCGGACGCGCCCGCGGAGCTGCTGTGGCGCAAACACGTTGCGCTGCTCGTATACCTGGCGCGGAGTCCCCGGAAGAGCCGCACCCGCGAGCACTTGATCGGCTTGCTGTGGAGCGACCGGGACGAGCGCCAGGCGCGCCACTCGTTGAGCGAGGCGCTGCGCGTGCTGCGGCGCGCGCTGGGGGACGAGCGGCTGGTGGCCGACGTGGACCAGGTCCGGCTGGCGCCGGACGCCGTGACGCTCGACTGCGACCGGTTCGCCGAGCTGTGCGAACGGCGCGAGTGGGCGAACGCGGCCGAGCTCGTCGACGGCGAGTTCCTCGAGGGACTCGCGATCCCGGAAGCGAACGATTTCGAGAACTGGCTCGCCGCCGAGCGGGCGCTGTGGCGAGCGCAGGCGCTCGAGGCCCTGGTGCAGGGGGTTGCGGCCGACCTGGCCCGAGGGGACGCGGCCGCGGCGGCTCGCGTGGGGCTCCGCGCGGTCGCTCTCGACCCCACGTCCGAGCCAGCGGCCCGCGCCGCGATCCGCGCGCTGACGTTGGCGGGCGATCGCGGCGCCGCTCTGCGCGTCGCCGACGAGCTGGTGCGCGCCCTGCACGACATGCTCGGCGCGGAGGTGAGCGAGGAAACCGCGCGCCTCGTCGCCCGGGTCCGCGACACTCGCGTCGGGCGCCGCGTGGTCGCCGCTCCACCCGACACTCGCCCTCGACCGCCACTGGTGGGTCGCAGCGACGAGCTGGCAATGCTCTCGGCAGCGTGGCAGCGGGCGTGCAGCGGGCGTGGGCAGGTGGTGATCGTCGAGGGCGAGCCCGGGGAGGGGAAGACCCGGCTCATCGAGGAGCTGGTGGCGCACGCGCGACTGGACGAGGCGAGCGTCGCCACGGCTCGTGCCGTGCCCGCCGATCAGAGAACGGAGTGGAGCGCGCTGGCGGGCCTGCTCGCGGGAGGGCTGGGCGACGCGCCGGGGCTTGCGGGAGCACCGCCGGGAGCGCTGGCCGGGCTGGCGATGCTCGATAGTGACCTGCAAACGAGGTTCCGTGCCACGGCCCCGGGGATCCCGATCGGGGAGGCGCTCGGAGCCGCCGTGGGCGCCATCGCGGCGGAGCAGCCCCTCCTCATCGCGCTCGATGACGTCCAGTGGTCGGACCGGGCCACGCTTGCGACGCTCCCCGCGCTCGCCCGCGACACGGCGGCGCGAGCGGTGCTCCTGCTGCTCGGTCTTTCCCGTGGTTCACCCGAGAGCGAGCGGCTGGATGAGTTGCGCGCGCGGCTGGGCCGCGATCTCGAAGGCGCGGTGGTCCGCCTGGGACGGTTCGACGCTGCGGCCCTGCGGGAGCTGGTGCGCTGGGCGCTTCCCCAATACGACGCGGACGACGCGGAGCGCCTCACGCGCCGAGTGGAGCGCGATACGGGCGGACTCCCTCTCCTCGCGGTCGCCATGCTCGAGGCCGTCGTGGCCGGATTCAGCCCGGCACCCGACGCGACGGCGTGGCCGTCACGCCAGCGGACGCTCGTCGACTCGCTCCCGGGTGATCTCCCGCCCGCGGTGATCGGCGGGATCTGCGTACGCTTCCGTGCCCTCCCGGCGCCGGCCCAGCAGGTGTTGGGCGCGGCGGCGGCGCTCGACCAGCGGCTGAGCGCGCAGCGGCTGGGGCGCGCCACGGCCCTCGATCGGCCGATCGTAGAGGGGGCGCTCGACCTACTCGAGTGGAATCGCTGGCTCGTGGCGGACGCACGGGGCTATGTGTTCGCAGCCCCGATCGAGCGGGCGGTCCTGCTGCAGGAGATGGTCACGCCCGGACAGGCTCGCCGCTATCGGGAGAACCTCACGACTTGACAGCGGCTTGAGGCAGCCGACCCATCGTGTTCCCCGCCACCTCAGATCGGGATAGTATACGCGATGGTTTTCGCGCCTCATCCTCAGCACCGCCGGGTCGTCTTCGTTCTGATAGACGGCGCGCGACACGACGTGCTCCGCGCTCTCCTCGCGCAGGGGGACCTTCCCAATCTTGCCCGGTGGGTGATCGAGCCGGGTGGATTGACGGTGGGGACGACGGTGTTCCCCTCCACCACCGGCGTGGCGTACATCCCGTTTCTGTTCGGCCGGTACCCGGGGGCCGCCAACGTTCCAGGCATCCGCTGGCTCGACCGAGGCGCCGCCGCGCGCGGGAGCGGGCTTCGCTCCCAGTGGCGCGCCGCGCGGAGCTATTGCGGCGCTCAGGCGAGCTGGATTAACCGCGATATCACCTGCGGTCCGTCGATCTTCGAGCTCGTGCCACAGAGTCTGGCGATCTGCACACCAATCGTCCGCGGGTTGCGTCGGGGGGCGCACCTCATGCCGGCGAGGCGCGCGCTGCTCGGGATCGCGGCCCACTACTTCGGGACTTACGGTGCGCTCGATCGCGCCGTGGCCGACGCCTGGGTGGCGGCCGCGGCGGAGCCGTGGCGATTCTTGTTTGTCGTCTTCCCCGGTCCGGATGGCCTCTCCCACCTGCTCGATCCCCGCCATGCGCTGGTGCTGGACGCCTATCGCCGGATCGACCGGGCGCTCGGGGAGTTCGTCGCCCGAGCGCGCACCGCCGGCGAACTCCCCGCGCTGTTCGTGGCCGCCGATCACGGCGTGAGCGTCGTCGGCGAACACTGCGATATCGCGCTCGCCCTCGAAGCGTGGGGCGTTCCGACGATTCGACATCCGTGGCACGTCTGGCGCCGGGGCGCGCAGGCGGCGGTCATGGTGTCGGGCAACGGCTGCGCCCACGTCTACTTCCGACCGCGGGGCGGGCCTCCGACGCCGCGCAGCGGCGCGGCGGTGCCGTCCGATCTGGTCGAGCAGCTCCTGGGGTTGCCGGCCGTTCAACTCGGCGCCTGGCGGGACGGGCACGGCGACGTCGTCGTCGCGAGCGGATGGCAGCGGGCGTGCGTCGGCGTGGACGCCGACGGTGTCCACTACGAGCCGTTGCTGGGCGATCCGCTCGGCCTGGGTCCTGCGCGGATCTCCCTGGACGATCGCGAGCTGCTGGCACGCTCGCGACGCACCGCGTTTCCAGACGCTCCGCGGCAGTTGGTGCAGCTCTTCAGCTCTGCACGTACTGGTGACGTCGTGCTGGCCGCCGCTCGCGGCAGTGACTTTCGCGAGGCGTGGGAGATTCCCGAGCACCGGGCAGGCCACGGTAGCCTGATCGCGGACCACATGGAGGTCGCGCTTGCGGCGAGCGTGCCGCTCCCCGACGCGCCCATCCGCACGGTGGACCTGATGCCCACGATGCTCGAGACGCTCGGCCTCCCGATCCCGGCAGGCCTGGATGGGATTCCTTTCTCGCGGCTCGCCCAATCGGGCGTTGCCGCATGACGGGCTTCGCGTCCGCGCTGCTCGTCCGCCGGGGCACGCCCGAGTGGGACGCCGTGCTGCGCGCCACCGGGATCCTGGCGCTGGCCGCCATCTATCCCGCCCTCCGCTGGCCGGACGTGGCCGTGCTGGCCGGCTTTGTCTGCCTCACCGTGTTTGTGAGCGGGCCGATTTCGATGGTGCTGCCCGCCGCGTTCGAGCCGATGCTGATGGTGGCCGGACGACTCTACCACCCCCTCCTCGTCACGCTGCTGGCTGTCGCCGGAAACCTGTACATGGACTACGTGAACTACCATTTGTACGGCGCCGTGATGCGGCATCCGCGCCTCGAGCCGGCGCGGAGCTCTTGGGTGGTCCGGAAGACGCTCGCACTGTTCCAGCGGAGTCCGTTCTTCGCGGTCTGGTTGTGCGCCTGGAGCCCGATCCCGTATTGGATCGTGTCGGTGCTCGCCCCGATGTCGCAGTATTCGATGCGGAAATACCTGTTCGCGACCTTCCTCGGGCGCGCCCCCCGCGTCTGGTTCTTCGCGACGCTCGGTCTTTTGATTCCCGTCTCCACCCAAGTTCTCGTCACATGCGCGGTCGCGGCGGTCGTCGCCGGCGTCGTCGTGGCGTTGCACAAGGGGCCTCGTGCCCTGCTGCGGACCGGCCTCGTGGCGGGCGACGGGCCCGGCACGGCGTGACCGCGCACCGTCGCGCTTGAGATCGGCTTGACGGCAGGGGCCCAACGTGTCCCCGGACTTTCGACCGGGAGACACCATGCAGTTCGGCCACCTTGGTATCGCACTCGCGATTGCGTCGCTCGATCCGCGCCCAGAGACGTTCCTGGTGGTTGGGGCGGCGCAATTCCTTCCAAACGCCGATTCACTGATTATCCGGGCCGGGTGGGCGAGGCCCGACTTCCACGGCACGTGGAGTCACAGTCTCTTGTTCTCCAGCGCCGTGGGAGCGCTCGCGGTCGCGCTGTTCGGCCCCTGGCTCGGGGGACTGGCGCTCGCGAGCATCGTGGCGCACGTGCTCGCCGACCTGCCGACCGACACCGGTCTCCCGCTGCTGCTGCCGTTCAGCCGGCGGCGCTTTTCGCTCAACCTCTGGAAGAACACGGGATACTGGGGGCGCGCGATGTACGTCGGCTACTACCGGCAGCCGTGGGCGTGGATCCTCGAGGGCGCGGTGTTCGCCGTGGTGGCATGGCGCTACACGGGGCTCCTGGCATGAAGCTCGTCACGTTCGTCGCGCTCGCGCTGCTGGTGCACGGGCCCCTGTCACCGTTCCTGCCGACGGCGTTCGAGGCGACCCTGCTGTATTACGCGCGCCTCTATCCGGCGTGGCTGCTCGCGCTGGTGGGCACGCTCAGCGCGTCGGTGGCGGAAGGCGTCAACTACCGGCTGGTAGACTGGGCAACGGGGTTCCCGAAGCTGGCGCGGCTTGCGCACCGGCCCGGGGTGCGCTGGAGCGTCGCGGCCTTTCAGCGCGCCCCGTTCTGGACCACCGCGATCGTGATTCTTTCGCCCATCCCCGACTCGGCGGTGCGCGTGCTGGCACCGGTAGCGCGATATCCGCTGCCCAAGTTCCTCGGCGCGGTCGCGCTGGGACGCTTCCCGCGCCTCCTCCTGATCGCCGGCGTGGGCGGACTCGTCCCCGTACCCACCTGGGGGTTGTTGGGCGGCGGGGTCGCCCTCGTGGGGCTCGCAGCGGGGCGACATCACGTGGCGTCCGCATTGCGGTGGTTGCGGGCGCGGTACCGCGATCTCTACGCCGTGTCCGTTGCGGGATTCCGTCTCTAACCGGAGTGGCCCATGTGGCTCCTCGCCCTCGCGTTGCTCGCCGACACCGTTCATACCTTCTCCCTGGCGCTTTCACCCGCCGAGTCGGTCGCAGTCACCGTGACGGGAACGGGAGACCCGGTGGTCCTGGTGCCGGGCCTGTTCGGCTCGGCGTTCGGATACCGCGCGGTGATCCCGCTGCTCACCGACGCCGGGTACCGGGCGATCGTCGTAGAACCGCTCGGGATCGGCAGCTCGGCGCGCCCGGAGCATGCGGACTACTCCCTCACCGCTCAGGCCGACCGGATTGCGGCGGCGCTCGATCGGCTGAGCGTGCGGCATGCGATCGTCGTGGCGCACTCCCTGGGGGCATCGATGGCGTTTCGCCTCGCCTACCGGCGACCCGACCTCGTCGCCGGGATCGTTTCACTCGACGGCGGGCCGGCGGAGCGTGCCGCCACGCGTTCGTTTCGGCGCGCCATGACGCTCGCGCCCTGGATCAAGCTGTTCGGCGGAGTGAAGCTGGTGCGCAGGAAGATCCGCGGCCAACTGATCAAAGCATCGGGCGACCCATCGTGGGTGAGCGAGCGCGTGGTCGACGGTTATACGGCGGGCGCCGCCCACGACCTGGACGCGACGCTCAAGGCGTTTCTCGCCATGGCGGAGCGGCGCGAGCCGGAGCGGTTGCAGCCCCATCTCGCCGAGGTGCGGTGCCCCGTCCGGCTGCTCCTCGGAACGGCGACACACGAGGGCGGGGTCAGCGCGGAGGAAGTGGCGGTCCTGGCCGCCGCGCTCCCGGCGTTCGTCGTGGACAGCGTGGCCGGGGCGGGGCACTTCATTTACGAGGAGCAGCCTGCCGTGGTGGTCGAGGCGGTGCGACGGGTCCGGGCGTCGTAGGGTCCGTTGCCCCGGGCCTCGCGGGGTGGTTACAATTCCCCGCGGCATGACCAATCGCTTGCTGCTGAGCTTGATCCTCGTGGTCGCGTCGGGCGATCTGCCCGTGCCCCGATCCGCGCCGGATGCGAGCGGTGCCCGCATCTTTATGGATGAGCGAGCCGGCACGCTCGTCCTCGACCTGGCGCCGATCGACCTGCCCGCGAACACGCCGCACCATGCGCTCGCGCAGCCGCCCGTCGCGACGCTCGAGATCCCGGAGAACGGATTCATCTACGGCTTCCGGGTGCAGGTGGTGGACAGCGCTGGGCACGCGCTCCCCGACGAGCTGATTCATCATTTCAACCTCATCGACCCGGACCACCGCGAGCTGTTCCTGCCGATCTCGCGCCGCCTGCTCGCAGCCGGTCACGAGACCGGCACGGTCCGGCTGCCGCGTCTCCTCTTCGGCCTGCCGCTGAAGCGCGGGGAACACGTCGTCGCGAGCGGTATGGTCGAGAACCTCACTCCAACCAGCTTCCGCCAGGCCCGCGTGCGGCTGGTGATGAGCTTCACTCCCGCGAAGCGACCCTGGCCGTTGTTCTCCGCCTCGCCGTGGCAGATGGACGTGGCGTTCCCGGTGGGCGATAAGTCGTTCACGCTGCCTCCGGGCCGCTCCTCGCGCGCCTACGAAGGCAGCCCCGTTGTGCCCGGCAAGATCGTCGGTCTCGGTGGGCACATGCACGACTATGGGCGCGTGATCGAGTTCGCGGACGTCACGACCGGCGAGGTGATCTACCGTGCCGCGCCCGTGGCGGACTCGGGCGGACACATCGCGTCGATCCCGATCGCCATGCTGTTTGGCTGGACCCGCCTGGGCGTGCACATCGTCCCGGAGCACCGCTATCGCATCGCCGTGTCCTACGACAACCCGACCGGGGCACCCATCCCGGACGGGGGCATGGGCGTGGTGGGCGGACTGTTCGTGCCCGACCGGGGAGTGTCGTGGCCTGCGGCGGAGCCGGGAGACTCGCTCTATCAGAAGGACTACCGTCACTACATGCGGCTCGAGGAGGCGGGCGGCCACCACATGATGGAGATGGCGGGCACGCCCATGTCCACGCCCATGAAGATGGGCGCGCACGAGCACCCCTCGCACGCCCGTCGCTAAGTCACCTGCCGACGTCGTGCTCTTCGACTTCGGCGGCACCCTCGACGCCGACGGTGTGCACTGGAGTCGCCGCTTTCACGCCGCGTATCGCGCGGTCGGCGGCGGGCTCGACTTCGCCGCCTTCGACTCCTTCTTCAAGGCCTCGGACGAAGGTCTCACGCGCCTGCCGGGTATTCGGACGCTCGGGTTCCGTGCCGCGATCGACGCGCAGGCTCGACTGGTTGTCGGGCTCTTGCCCGACCGCGTGGACGCCGGCGTACTCGCGCAGCGGCTGCACGCCGAGGCGCTGGAGATCGTGGCACGCAACCGTCCGATTCTGGAGCGACTCGCCCGACGCTACCGACTCGGGGTCGTGTCCAATTTCACCGGCAACCTGCGACCTTGTTTGGAGGAGCTCGGCCTGGCGAGATTCTTCGCCGTGCTGAGCGACTCCGCGGTGGTGGGGTGGAGCAAGCCCGACCCCCGCATCTTCGCGCACACGCTGGCCACGCTGCAGGCCTTACCGCAGCGCGCGTGGATGGTGGGCGACAACTTCGAGGCGGACATCCGCGGAGCCGCGGGCCTGGGCCTGCGGACGTGCTGGCTCGCCCCATCCGACCGGGCGCCGCCGGGGGGTGAGCTGGTGCCCACTGCGCGGATCAGTCGGCTTCCCGACGTCGAAAGGGTGCTCGAGTAGCGTGCACGGATTGATCCTCGCCGGGGGAGAAGGCTCGCGGCTCGCCGCAGGTGGGATCCGCGTGCCCAAACCGCTGGTGGAGGTGGCCGGGCGGCCGCAGATCGTGGGACTGCTGGAGACGTTCGCCGCACTGGGGTGTCGCAGCCTCACGTGCGCAGTTCGTGCGGACTTCCCAGCGGTCATGCGGTTGCTTGACGGGAGGCGGTTCGGGCCCCCCCTTTC
>Ga0209375_1001549_pt1 | contig 17193 bp, 8 predicted proteins | sample GraSoiAngelo_131_FD_185888 | JGI IMG/M metagenome (GOLD analysis project Ga0209375, IMG submission 185888) | Grasslands soil microbial communities from the Angelo Coastal Reserve, California, USA - 14_0929_02_30cm (SPAdes) (version 2) | ecosystem: Environmental > Terrestrial > Soil > Grasslands ... | reverse complement strand
CTAGGCATTCTGGACGGCATCAATCCAATGCAAGACACAAGCATTCCCCGCACGCCAGAGCCGGAAGATACCTACGCCTATAGCCTAGCGGAAGTGACGAAGATGCTGTCTTTCCTCGCGGAGCCGGAGAGAACAATCGTGCTTACGGCTGCTCTGACCGGACTCCGCAAGGGAGAGATTCGCGGTCTGTGTTGGCAGGACTTTGACGGCAAGGAATTGAGCGTCAAGCGGTCTGTCTGGAACAGCACGGTCAATGAGCCAAAGACCCGCCGTAGCAAGGCTCCTATTCCCGTTGTAAGGCAACTGGCCGATGCTCTCGAAGCATACAAACTGCGAATGGGAAAGTTGGCACAGCCAAACCTGCCGATCTTCCAAGCTGGAAACGGAAAGCCCCTCAACCTAGACAACCTAGTTAGGCGCGTGATTGTTCCGGCTCTTACACGCTGCGCGGTTTGCAAGCAGTTAGAATCCGAGCACGCGAAGGACGGTCACGCATTCAAACTCGACACGTCAATTCCAAGCTGGCACGGCTGGCACGCATTCCGCAGAGGGCTTGCGACGAATCTACACACGCTAGGCGTGGACGACAAAACGATTCAGGCGATTCTCCGTCACAGCAACGTAAGCCTCACGATCAACGTCTACATCAAGAGCGTCACAGAATCGCAAGTCAATGCAATGGACGTGCTGAGTGCGAAGCTGGAAAAGGAAACTAGCAACAACCTTGCAACGGGCAGCCGAAGGCTAGTGAACTGAGTAGGCGCAACAGCTTGTGATAGAATGACTTGCAAGAATCGGGCCGAGGTAGCTCAGTGGTAGAGCAGCCGATTCGTAATCGGCAGGTCGTGGGTTCAACTCCCACTCTCGGCTCCAGATATTCCAGGGTCGGGCCCGGAGACAGGGTGACAAAACGTACCGGCTACCTGGATAACGACTTGGGCGGAACAGTTTGTCCTTGCTAGCCGCTGCTTTCTTCGTATTCTCCGTGCACAAAAAAGAAAAGGTAGCCAGGGACTCCTTGCTATCCGCGGCTGCGCGATTTTTTTCGCTTCGTTTTTTGACTTTATTGGCGCTCTCGCCCGATTCTCCGGCCATTCTCAAAGCAATCAGCCGGGAACGTTTTTAGTTCCCGGCTGGGTTAAATCAAGGCGCTCTAAATCCTTAAGTTGTGAGTTCGGCTGGCTAAACTTAGTCCGCCGGGCCTCGGCGGGAGGAGTCGGTTTAGCCTAGTTTGTTGGGAACGGCAGGTACCGCCAGACATCGTTGAGTTCGCCGTACGGGCCTCCGGCCCCCGCGTAGCCTTCGCCACCGAACAAGTAAACATACCCAAATGGGTTTGGTCCCCAGTGAGCCGCGCCTCGCCGCGCTCCCACAGCGTTATTCGTGTAGTTGAGCTGAAAGAAGTTAACGGGACTGGTGATGTAAGTCCCGGGCTGATCGGCGTCTACGGAACCCTTCCACCAAATCCACTCGCCGGTGCTCAGCTGATATTCCCAGACGTCGTTGAGGAAGCCGGTAGGCTGTGACCCCTGGGAACCGTACCCAAAGCCTCCAAAGAGGAACAGATTGCCATCGGGGTTCACCCAACCCATCGATCCCCACCGAGAGCCGGGAACATTTGTCGCTGCGGCGTTGGTTGTGGCGTTCGAAATGCCCTGTGTTCCGTACACGCCGTTCTGGTTGGCTAGGTTGCTGCCCGAAACCCACGTCCACTGGCCCGCTACCGGGTCGAACTTCCACAGATCATTGAGAACCGATCCAATCTGTAGCGACCCTGGCCCGGTGCTGCCGCTGGTACCCTTCGAATCCAAGCCGAAACCGCCGAAGAGCCAAATGTTTCCGGACAAATCGACCCAAAGGACTGCCGTTTGGCGGCCACCGGGCGCAAAGCCTGCGCCGCCCGTTCCTGCGCTGGCAGGGTACGCACCATTTTGGTTGCCTGTCGTGCCGCCGGAGACAAGAGTCCAGGCGTTGGTAGCCATGTTGTATTTCCATAGATCGTTCAGGAGGCCAATCTGGCTAGCGGAATCGTAGCCTTGTCCGCCAAACATCCAGACGTTGCCAGCGGAATCTCTGTAGCTAGCCGCGCCCCAACGCCCACCAGGGGCGGTTGCCGAGTTAAATTGATTCGCTAAGTTCGAGCCTCCTCGCCATATCCATTGGCACTTTGTGAAAGTACCCGTGCCAGTTGCCGAATCGTAAGAACAAGGGCCGGAAGTTAGATCGAACTCCCAAACGTCGCTGAGGAGTCCAAATTGGTCCGATGCCACGCCTTGACCACCGAACATCCAAAGGTTGCCTGTGGCATCCGTCCAAGTGATGCCGCCCCAACGCGCGCCCGGTACTGTACAGGAGGTGGCAGGAAACGCACAGGATGTGCCGGTGCCCTGAGTGCCATAAGAGGCCCCTAGGCCCTTCAACTGGAGCGTAGTGGTATCCGCTGAATATGTACCGGCAACGTTGTCGAGGACGATCGGGAGATTAGCAGGTATCCAAGCGCCCGGAATCCACCAGCCGTCGTCTTGCCCTGAGCTTGGATTCGTTGGCCAAACCCACATATCGTTCAAATAGCCGGGTACGCCGTCGGTATTCTGATGCGTGACTTCCAATCCGAGCCCTCCAAACAGCCACCGGTTTCCATTCTTGTCGGTCCAGGCCATGGCAAAGTCTCTGCCGCCAGGTGTGTTCGAGTTCGAGGCTGCAAAAGGAGGCTGTGGGATGGGACTTCCAACCTTCCAGGAATCTAGCTTGGCAGTTCCATACGAGTTGAGTGCCGGGGCCGTCGATCCCGGGAACATCCAAGCCCAATCGTTGTGCTGGCAATCGACGATCACATTGGAAACGATCCCCGTGACCACGGCCGTAGCGTTGAATACGTTGCAGCCTATCCCCGGTTGGCTCGTAGGAGACAAGAACACGTCCACGCTGTAGGTTGTGCCAAAGGTGAATTGGGTCGGGAAGGTAAAGTCCACGTCTCCTGTAACGAAAAGATTGTCACCGGCGTTGTCCTGCAACTCGAGGGTGTCACCCGTGCCAACGACGAGCCCAACGACAGTGCCGCCAACCGGAAACTTTGGCTGCGGGCACGAAACTTGAACGTTGCTAACACTACCGACAATCGTGCCGCTGCCGTTGGAGACCACGCAAGTTTGAGAGGGGTTGGTTGGCTGGGTCTTTATCGTTACGGCGTAATTGGCGCCAGCGAGAAGAGTCGTTGCAAATGTGAAGTTGACTGTTCCGGTCCCGCTGATCTTGAGATCGTCTCCACCATTGTCCTGCAAGGTAAGCCCCGCCCCCTGCAGCCCCGAAACGGCCCCACCGACGGTATAAGTAGCAGCGCAACTTATCTGAACGCCTGTCACGTTCGCAGTGGCTGTTCCTGAACCGTTTGTGACGCTGCACACCTGACTCGACGGTTGCGTCTTGATGGTGACGTTATAAGTACCGCCGCTGGTAATCGCAGTCTTGAACGTAAAGCTGACTGTTCCGGTGCCCGTAACGGTGAGGTCGTCGCCGCCGTTGTCCTGGAGCACAAGGCCGGTTCCCGACAAACCTACTACCGATCCCCCAATTGTAAAAGGGCCAGTGGTTGTGCCCCCGCTGCCTCCGCTCCCTCCACTCCCGCCGCTACCCCCGCTACCTCCGGTCGTAGGTCTCTTTAAGTTACACGCGGACATGACGAGTGCCGCCCCTATTGCGAGGGCTAGGACTGATTTCTGGGCTGGGATCATGCTCTTGGTCCCCTTCTGTTTGTCTCTTCGATTCTAGAAGTCATCCTCAACGGGATTGTTTCGTTCCCGTGAGGCTATTCCCGTTTCGTCGAGTTCTAGTAGTATCGGAACTGAGGTCCCCAGCTTCGCCCGAGCCTCTTTTTCCGGCAACACCTCTCCACAAGTACTGTGCTGAACTGAGTAATAACAGTCAGAACGCGTAAACACGAATCGATCTCCCACGTTTAGGCGCGCACACCTCAAGTTCACACACCCCAGACTGGTGCCAGACTCATGACGAATGTGAACATGGGTAGGAAAAAAGCGCGTGAATCCAAGAACGTGATATCGGGCGGAGAAATCAGGGGAAGTTCAACTCTCTTGCTTGCCCCCGGAAATGTCCGCGAATTGCGAACACTCTGAAGATCCTACTTTTACGCGGGCATTAGGACGGATGGATGTGCCGGAAGGACTGCAAGCAGCGGCGCGCGGTATCGAGTTCCGTAAAACGGCTGCCTTCCTGCTCAATCAGGTAATATTCAACTCCGCCACCGCTTTCGGCTGCATCGAAAATATCTTTCCAATCCGCAGCCCCTTCTCCAAACAGAACCTTGTAACCTTTCGCCGGGTCGGGTGACCAGTCTTTCAGGTGGAGGGAGTGAATTCGGTCCGGATTCTCTCGAATCCACGCCACCGGATCAGACCCGGCCTCCAGACATGTGCCAACATCCAGTTGGAGCATGACGGAGGGCTTCGTATTCTTGGCCAGGATTTCCATCGGGCGCTGGCCGTCCATCGCAGTGAACTCCCGATGGTGATTGTGATATCCGGCTTTCAACCCAGATGCCTCCAGTTGATCGGCGGCAGCATTCAGCGCATCGGCCACCGTCTTCCAACCGTCCAGGCCAGGCTTCGGATTCGCGGAAGCCATGACCACATACTTGCTGCCCAGAATCAGATTCATGTCGCGCGCTTTGCCGATTTTCTCCGGGCTCAGGTACGATCTGTCGTTGTGCGTCGAGAAGCATCGGATGCCGAGATCGTCCAGGAGCTTTCTCATCTGCTTGGTTTGAGTTTCGGACCATTCGAAATAGGGCGCATAGAATTCAACGCCCTGATATCCCATCTCTGCAACGGCGCGCACCGTTCCCTCGGGATCTCTTTTCAGTTCTTCACGGACAGAGTAGAGTTCCAGGCCGGCGGGAATCGATTTCGCCGCGCGAACCGAAAGCGCCCACGGCAACATTGCTGAAAAAGCAAGAAACGACCGTCGTGAGAGTGTGTGTGGCGTCATGGCTGAATCCTTATGCCAAGCCGCATCCTAACAAAAACTCAATCACCATGCGACACGGCCTTCGCCGCCTCGCGCCCCGGAACGATGCTTCGCACGATCACGTACAGCACGGGAATAAAAACCAGGTTCAGCGTGGTCGCGGCAATCATTCCTCCAAAGACGGTTGTACCGACGGAAATGCGGCCTGCTCGTCCCGCACCCTGCGCCAGCACCAGCGGCACAACGCCCAGGATGAACGCCAGCGAAGTCATCAAAATCGGCCGTAGCCGGATACGCGCCGCTTCCACCGCGGCTTCAACGACGGTCATGCCTTGACCGCGCAGTTGCTCCGCAAACTCCACGATCAGAATCGCATTCTTGCTGGCAAGGCCGATCAGCATCACCAATCCAATCTGGCAATAAACGTCGTTCTGCAATCCGCGCAAAGCTTGCGCGCCAATCGCTCCGAGAATCGCAACCGGCACGGCCAGCAGCACGATGAACGGCAGCACGTAGCTTTCGTATTGGGCTGCCAGCGTCAGGTACACCACAACCACGCCAAGAGCAAAAAGAATCAGCGCTTTTCCTCCGGACTCGATTTCTTCCAGCGACAGTCCGCTCCACTCGAAGGTCATCCCATTCGGCAGGACTTTTTTGGAAAGCGCTTCCATGGCTGCAATGCCCTCGCCGGAACTGTGGCCTGGCGCCGGCGCTCCATTGATTTCTGCGGAGCGAAAAAGATTGTAATGCGAAATGACCTGGGGATTTGCGGTTTGTTCCACGGTCACCAGGTTGTCGAGCGAAATCATCTTTCCCGTGTCGGAGCGCAAATAATACTGACGGATATCCTTTGGCTGCGAGCGGTATTTACTGTCGGCCTGCACGTAGACGCGGTACGAGCGGTTATTGAAATCGAAATCGTTCACGTAGACCGAGCCCATGTAGACCTGCAAAGCGTCCGTAATCTGGTTGAGCGGCACCATCAGGCTCTTCGCTTTTTCGCGGTCGATGCGCACCAGGTATTGCGGGTCGTTTGCTGTAAAGCTGGTAAAGAGACCCACGATATCCTTACTGGCGTTCCCTTGTGCTGCCAGCTTGTTGGCCGTCTCCGCGATGCTCTGCAACGAGTTGCGCCCCAGATCCTCCAGCTCATACTGGAATCCCCCGAATTGCCCCAGTCCAAACACGGCCGGCGGATTGAACGGAACCACGATCGCTCCCGAGACCGCCGACAGCGAACCGCGTAATCGCCCGATTGTTGCCGCCGCTGAGTGCACCGTGCCCTTGCGATTCTCGAATGGCCGCAAGTTTGCGTAAAGCATTGCCTGATTCGAGGCCGAGCCCGCGGCGCCAAATCCAACAATCGTGAAAACGCCGTCGATTTCCGGGTCACGCGAAATCACTTCTTCCGCCTTGCTGCAAACATCGCGCGTGTAGGTGAGCGAAGCGCCTTGCGGCGCTTGCACGATAAACATCAGGTAGCCCTGATCGTCTTCCGGGATGAACGCGCGCGGAACGCCCTGATAGAGCCAGTAGGTGCAGCCCAGCAGCGCAAAGAAGAGCAACAACGTAGCCAGCCGCCAGTCCAGAGCCCTTCGAATGGTGCGTTGATAAAGGCTCGCGCCGGCGCTGAACGCGTCGTTGAATAATTTAAAAAAACGGGCCTTCGCGCGCTCCCGGTGTTTCCCCAAAAAAATTGCCGATAGAGCCGGTGTCAGCGTAAGCGCGTTAAACGCCGAGATCGACACGGAAAAGGCAATCGTCAGCGCGAATTGACGGAAGAGAATTCCAGTGGTTCCCGGGAAAAGCGCGACCGGCACGAACACCGCCACCAGGACGAGCGATGTCGCCACCACCGCTCCGGCCACTTCTTTCATTGCCACGGACGCGGCGTTGTGCGGTTCCGTAATCCCTTCGACGATATGCCGCTCCACGTTCTCAATCACCACGATCGCGTCGTCCACCACCAGTCCAGTGGCCAGCGTGATGCCAAATAGCGTCAGCGTATTGATCGAGAAGCCCAGCAATTTGACAAAAACGAATGTGCCGACCAGCGAAACGGGAATGGTAATTGCCGGGATGAATGTGCTCCGCCAGTCCTGCAAGAAAATATAAATCACGATGATGACCAAGGCGATGGCTTGCAGCAGCGTGATCAGCACATCGCGTATGGACTCACCGATGACCGTTGTGGTATCAAACGCCACCGCAGCCTTAAGCCCGGGAGGAAAATTCTTCGATAGCCGCAGCAACTCGCGTATGGACTCACCGATGACCGTTGTGGTATCAAACGCCACCGCAGCCTTAAGCCCGGGAGGAAAATTCTTCGATAGCCGCAGCAACTCCTCTTTTGCGGCCCTGTCCACATCCAACGCATTGGCGCCGGGAAGCTGGGTAACCGCTAGGCCTACGGCGTCATGGCCGTTGAATCGAAGCAGTGTGCCGTAATTTTCCGCGCCCAGCTCCGCGTGACCGACGTCTTTCAATCGCACCAGCGTCCCATCGGTTCCCGTTTTCAAAATTATTTTGTCAAACTCCGACGCTTCGCTGAGCCGTCCCACTGCCCGCACGCTGATCTGGTAAGACTGCCCCTCTTGCGACGGTGGCTGGCCGATTTGCCCGGCCGCCACTTGCACGTTTTGTTCTTGCAACGCGCTAAGCACATTCGTCGCTGTCAATCCGCGCTCAGCCAATTTCGCCGGGTCGAGCCACAGGCGCATGGCATATTTGCGCTCTCCGAAAATGATCGCGTCGCCGACTCCTTTGACGCGCTTGAGGGCATCTTTTACGTACACGTCCATGTAGTTGCTGAGGAATAGGCTGTCGTATTGGCCCTCGGAATAAACGCCCGCGCCAAATACGAATCCGCCGATTTGCTTGGTGATGATGATTCCAGTGTTCTTCACTTCGTTCGGCAATCGTCCGAGCGCCTGGTTCACACGGTTTTGAACGTCCACCGCAGCCAGGTCCACATTCCTGGTTACGTCAAAGATCACCGTGATCTGGCTCGTTCCGTCGTTGCCGCTCGTCGAGCTCATGTACTTCATGCCCTGCACGCCGTTGATAGCTTGTTCGAGCGGAATGGTGACGGCGGATTCGACGGTTTGCGCGTTCGCTCCGATGTAGCCGCTGCTGACGATCACTTGCGGTGGCGCCAGGTCCGGTAATTCGGTGATGGGAAGCGTAGGAATGCAGATGGCGCCTGCAAGAATGATGAACAGCGCGCACACCGTGGCAAAAACCGGCCGCCGGATGAAGAAATCAACGAACAAGGCCGGAGTCCGCCTTTGCTGGGAATGGAATGGCGCTGTTCATGAGTTCGCGGTGGCTAGCGGCCGGGATTGCTCTGGGCCTTGTTCTGGATTTGCTCCGTGACCGGAGTGCCGTCCTGCAGGAATTGTGTCCCGGAGGTGATCACATGATCGCCGGCCTTGAGCCCATCGAGAACCACAAAATCATTTCCGACAGTATCGCCAAGTTTTAGGGGCTTCTGCCGCGCTACGGTTCCTTTGCCTTCGTTGACGGCGACGAACGCGAAGAACTGGCCATTGATGCGCTGTACCGCCAGCACCGGAATCACCGGGCCGTCGTGAACGCCCCAGGTAATTTGCGTGCTCATCTGTTGCGCAATGCGGAGCTTGGCTTTGCCGTTCTCGAATATCGCTTTGGCCAAAACCGTCTGTGTATCGGTATCCACTTGTGGCGAAACAAAGCTGATACGTGCATCGATGCCTGTTCGATTGTTATTGTCCAGAATTCGAACGGGTAGCCCAAGCTTCAAGTTTTTGGCGCGGTCGGCGGGAACATAAATATACGCTTCCAGGGCGCCCGGCTCGTCCACTGTGGTAAGCAACGTGGAAACCGTCACGCGGTCTCCTACACGCACCGGAATGTCTCCGACAATTCCGTCCCGCGGCGCAGCGACGCTGTAATAATGGAGTTCCACCCGTTGCTGCCGTACCTGCTCGTCGATCGCTTTTACTTGCGCGAGCGCCGCATCATAGCCGGTCTGAGCATTGTCCAGTTCCTGCTTGCTGATCACGCCGGCGTCAAATAGTTTCTGCGCGCGCTCCAGCGAAATCTTGGCGTAGCGCAGGTTTGCTTCCTGTGCCGCCCGTGATGCCTCCTGGCTGTTTACCGTGGCTTCCTGTTTCAACGGATCGATCTGCAGGAGCAGCGTTCCTGCTTCCACGCGGTCGCCGGACTTCACGAAAATCCTCGTAATCTGCCCTTCCACTTGCGGATTGATCGAAGCAGAGTGCCGCGATTTCAGGATGGACAGATATTCGGTCGTTTCCGGAATTTTTACCGCAGGCGCAATCTGCACTTGCACTGGCACCGCGGGCGCGCTTGCGCCCGGCGCGCTGTCGGCCGCGCTTTTCTGGCAACCAGACACAAACAGTCCGGCTGCTAGGGCCAGGAGCAAAGGCGCCTCTAGCCGTCCCGAGGCTGGCACCGTTGTCTTGCTATGGATCGAAGCAATTGGGCGCATACCGGTTTACCTAGCTTCAAATCTTACGACACTGCTTAGCTGGAGCAAAATGGAAAGGGTCCGCCATTATTTTGGACGCAGGGGAAACTTGTTGGTTATATGGAAGTTCCTGGCGGCAGGCTAGTAGAAATCGCGGGAATTGATTCTTTTTCCGGAAAGCCCAAGTTGCAGCACGTCCATCTGTTCCGGCCGGTCAAAAACCTTACCTGGGAAAAAGATTTTCGTCAGCACTCGCACGCCGCCAAATGCCGCGCCCAGCACCACGGCCACTACCATGAACACGAACGTGGCGATAAAAATCTTGGCGATCGTCGAAAGCAACGGCGGATCGGTGACCGTCTGGCGCGGTTCGTTCCATGTCACTTCCGTTTCGTAGTTCACCGCGCGCCGCAGCGTATTCCCATACTCCACCGAGGATGGCTTCAAAACTATCGAAAGCAGGGAAGCCTTGCGCTCAATCGATGTTCCCGCTTGCTTTGCTGCGGACGAAATCGCCTGCTCCAGATGCCTCAGATGCTGCTCGGCCAGTTGCGGCGTCGGATAATCGATCAGCAGCAGCACCGCTTCCTCTTTTCCCTCACGGTAGTGCGCCAGCATCGCCTCTGCGTTTACATTGAATCCAGCCTCGCTCGCCAGGTTCGCGAACTCCTCCCGCTTCAGCGTAGCGATGGCATTCTGGAACGCCACCGGCCCCCGCGCATATCTTTGTGTCCCGTCGCTGAATCCTCGCGGCAGGTACGTTCGAATCGGTGGGAGCGGCGTCTGGTCGGCATGCGCGCTCACCGCGTTCACCAGCGTTACCAAATCCGCCGTGGAAATCGCCGGCGTTGGCCGCACTTCGAGAATGGAAGTCCCCACCAGGACAAACAGCCGGTCGCCATCCACCGCCGAAGTCCTGTTCAACGTCGACGGATGCATTTCGGGGCGGATCAGCGCGGTATACATTTCATACGCGCTGCTGGGATCGCGGTATTTCTGCAAATTTATTTGGATTTTGGCGTCCCCGGAGGAGTATTCGCAGAATTCCCCCGCCGTGCGCCCAGTCTCTTTCCACAAGTCTAAGTAGTTCGACGCGGCTTCTGTTTCCACCCACATCGGACTGGGCTGGCCGGACCAGCCGGCGAAATGAGCGGGAAGTTTTTGCTGTTGAGCAGACAAATACGGTGCGGCGCAAAGCGCCAGAGACAACACGGCAATAAAATGCAGCTTTCGCATCCCGGCTTCTATTAGACACCAACTCCCTAGTTTTGGTTGCGAGATTGTTCAGCCGTTGCTGACGCAGGGCGCACGGCCCCGGGCTTGGCCGGCAGATTCATCGTCACGCTATTCATGCTCTCCAGATAGCTGGCCACACCTTGATACAGCCCCTCGGCCACTTTTTGCCGCTGCTCGGGCTTCTTCAGCAGTTGTTCGTCGGCAGGATTACTCAGGAAGGAGATCTCAGTGAGGATTGACGGCATATCCGCGCCAATCAACACCACGAAGGGAGCTTTCCGCACGCCGCGGTTCTTCACCGGCTTGCTGGTCTTCTGAATCCGCCTGGAGAGGGAATCTTGAATATCCTCAGCAAGTTCCTTGGACTCGTCAATTTTTTCGGTCCTTGCGATTTTCAGCACCAGGTCCTGCAGGTCGTGCACGCCTCCTTGCGCCGTGGCGTTCTCTCGCGCCGCCACCTCCATCGCCTCCGCCGAGCCTTTCAGGTTCAGATAATACGTCTCAATGCCACGCGCCGCGTGGTCCCGGCTCGAATTCGCATGGATCGAAATAAACAGGTCCGCTTTGGCCTGGTTCGCAATGTTTGTCCGTTCTTCCAGCGGAACAAACGCGTCATCCGAACGCGTGTACACCACATCCGCGCCGGGCAGGCGCTGCTCGATAATCTTTCCTAGCCGCAGCGCCACGTCCAGGCACAGGTCTTTTTCCATCAAGCCCGTCGGACCGATCGTTCCTGTATCGTGGCCGCCGTGGCCCGGGTCGATCACAATCCTTCCAATTTTCAAGCCTAGCGTGCGAGTCAACGTGGACTGCCCGTCGCGCGTCGGTTGCGGCGTGCTCGCCGGGCGGACCAAATCTGGTTTCGCACTCGCTGGCGTTGTTTTGACGAGCCTTGGTTTCGCGTGCTCCACAGATGGCGGCGCATTGCGCGCCACTGCGGAAGAATTGTCTGTCACCGCCGAGCCGCTACTCGCGGAGGCCGCTCCTCCGTTAGCGGCGCCACCGTTGGCGGCGGCGCCGTTAATCGTCGTATTGATTGCGCCCTTTGAGTTTTTCGCCTGCTGCCCCGACGTGGAAACCGCGCCCTCCGCTGGTTCCCTCGAAGCTTCAATCGGAATCGCTCGCGCTCCGCCGTTCGCGGCCGTTGCGTTCTTGCTCGGATCTTCCGTGCCAGCCTCCTGCGCGGGTTTTCCTTTTGCCGTGCGCACCGGCGCCGCCGAAGAGTCTCCATACAAATCGATCAAAAGTTGCGGCGGATTCCCGGTCAACGAAGAGGCGTATTCCTTCACTGCGTTTACTTCCAGCACCACGCGCACCACGCCGCTGTGATTTTGCGCCACGCGAACCGCTGTCAACAGAGTGCCGTCAACGTGGATATTCGCGCGCGCCACTTCCGGCGTCAGACGCGCCGAATGCAAATCAAAAAAGATGCGTTCAGGACTCGTAATGCGCCCGGAAGTGTATTGCACACTATCCTCTAGATCGATGGTCACTCGCGTCGCGTCGCCGTTGACTGCCGTGCGAATCCGCCGCAACTGCGGCAATGCCCCGGATCCTCTGCTGCTGGCGGGTTTGCCGCCGGAGTGCGCCGGCGCATCCAGTCGCGGTTCCTCAGCGCCCGGCCACGTGGTCTTTGAAGTAACTGCGCTGCTCGAATCGGACGGCGCGTCGCCATTCCGCAGCAGCGCCAATTCCGCCAGCGCTTCTTGCGCTTCGCGTTTTCTCGGCGAACGCGGATAGCGTTTCAGGAAATCCTCATAAGTCTTTTTCGCCAGCATTGAATCGCCCAATTGCTCGCGCTGCAGCTTCGCCGTTCGCAGAATCGCATCCTGGCAATACTTGCTCGTCGGGTATTCGCGAACCAGGAATTGGTACGTGTCGACGGCCGACTGGTAATAGCTTCGCCCAAAGCGGTCGCCCATCTCCGTGTAAAGTTCCGCGACGGCCAGCAGCGAATCGGGAACTTCCGGAGCTCGCGGCGTAATCATGGCGACGCGCCGATAGACCAAGACCGCTTGTTTGTAATCCGCGAGCGTGCGTTTTTCGGTGGGTTTGCTGTTCAGCGCCGCGCGCTGCTCTTCGGCTCGCGCAAATTGCGCCGCGGCGGACTGGCGTTTCACGGACGCGGTGGCAGCGGCTTCCGCATTCGTTTTCGCCGGCGCCGCCGCAACAAAAAACAGGGCAGCGGTCAGCGCCGCAAAAACCGGCGAAAGACGTGTGAAGCTCGTTCGCGAAATTTTTTCCGCCCCAAACATCAGCCTGCATCCCCAAACGTCGTCGCCGCAACCCGCTACTCAACTTCAGAAAAAGCAAACCTCAAAAAATCCAAACTTCCGAGGGCCCAAATTCAGGGCTCCCGGAAAACTAAGAAAGCTCAATTTACAGCTCTTTCTATTCGTTGGTGAATATGATGCGGCCGTCAGGTGTGACGTCTTTGTGGATCGCGTGCGGATTGACGTAGGCGTCGGCAAGACGACCCGAGCCCGGCCGGAAGTAAGCGTTCTGTACTTTCTGCACATAGCTCCGCGTCTCTCGGTACGCGGGGACGCCGTGAACCCGGTCCACAGCACCCTCACCCGCATTGTACGCCGCCAGGGCCAGGTCGAGGTTGCCGTTGTATCGTTCTAGCAACCACTTCAAATGTTTAACCCCGGCGTCGATATTTTGTTGCGGGTCGAACACGTCATAGGCTCCGTATCGTTGTGCCGTCGTGGGAATCAACTGCATTAATCCGCCGGCGCCTTTGTGCGACCACGCCTTGGGATTCCAGTTCGATTCCGTTTCAATCACCGCGCGGACCAGTGCAGGATCTACGCGATGACGGTCCGCCGCTTCTCGTACAATTTTTTCGACGCTGTCGCGGCCCATATCCAGGCCCATGCGGCTGCGTCCGGTAAAAGAAGTTTCGGATGGCAAGTAGATGTTGGTGCGCGGCTTCGTGGCAGAGAGTTTGGGCGAGACCGGCGGTTCGGCGTTCACAAAGAATTGCCGTCCCTCATCGTTAACGACTTTGGCGATCTGCGCGTTCGCATCCTTCGTGAAAAATGATGCGAGGAAAATCGCGCAAAGAGCCAGCGTCGTTCGGATTAGCCTTGCCGTGATTGCCATACGTCTCATCATTCGTCCGTTACCCTGGGCCACTGGTACCCCGATTTTCGGGGTTCTGCCTTGGGGAAGGCGACAACGATCTTGGAACCTACTACACAGCAGATAGTTTTCAACATTAACGTTTTATCGTCAATGTTCCTTCCGTACTAGGGCCCCCCGCCCGAACGGTCTACCCCTAGGGGGCAGGTCGCCTGGCGATGGCTCGTCTTGCTACTCCGCGCCCACGGGCCCTATAAGAGTGTGCAACTGTATCCCGTAAGACACGGTTCTGGCGCAACCCCATTATAACAAGGGCTCTAGCAGCGAGGGGATGCTTAATAGGGCACTTTTTAGGCCAGCTGTGTCTTTAGCGCCAGCCTCCGCAAGGTCAGGCCGTCCGCCCCCTGAACCGCCTAGCTGTTTGGCCAGTGCCTGTATCAGCTTGCCAGCATGGACTTTAGCGGTCAGGTCCTTGGTCACGCCGGCGATCAAGGCGACTTTTCCGTTCTCCGGCATACCCAAAGCGACTACGCCGGAGCCCAGTTTCTGACGCAGGCTGTCCACCAGCTGCCTAAGTCCTTCGCGGTCAACGTTTTGCACTTCGGCGGCAATAAGTTTAATCCCTTTAACAACTTGCACCCGCCCCGCGAGCTCATCGATTTGGCTGAGAGCCCCCTTGCGTTTCTGAGCCTCCAGCTCCCTTTCGAGCTGCTTGGCGGTCTGGGAGAGCTTCTCCACCTCGGCCAGTATGCCTTCCTTGCCCACGTTGAGCTGGCTGGCGAGCTGCCGCAGGATGTCCGCTTGCTTTTGAAAATGCTCCAGCGCGCCGATCCCGGTCACGGCTTCGATGCGGCGAACGCCCGCAGCCACGGACTCTTCGCTCACGATTTTCAGCATGCCGATGTCGCCGACGCGCTGCACGTGCGTGCCGCCGCAAAGCTCTTTCGAGTAGAACCCGCGAGCCGCCCGGGGATCGGGAATGGTCACCACGCGCACATTGTGTTCCGGATACTTGTCGCCGAAGAACGCCAGCGCGCCGGAGGCCAGCGCCTCTTCGAGTGACGTGACGTTTGTCTCCACCTCGCTGTTCAAGCGGATCTCGTCGTTCACTTGCTGCTCGATGTCGCGCAGCTCTTCCGCATCCACGTGTGCGAAATGCGAAAAGTCAAAGCGCAGCCGCTCCGGCGCGTTCAGCGAGCCGGACTGCTTTACGTGCGTCCCGAGAATGTTCCGCAGCGCAGCGTTCACCAGATGTGTTCCCGTGTGGTTGCGAATAATCCGCGCGCGCCGTTCCGAATCGGCCACGACCGCCACGCGATCGCCCACCCGCAGCGTCTCCTTGGCCACAACTTTGTGCGCCACCAGTCCGGCGACGGGATAAAACGCGCCTTTCACTTCTGCGAGCAGTTGTGATTCGGGGTTGTCATAGAACGCGCCGGTGTCCGCCACCTGCCCGCCGGACTCCGCATAAATCGCCGTGCGGTCGAGCACCACTTCGCCGGATTCGCCCGCCTTCAGCTCATTTACGGGACCATTCTTGGTGATGATGGCTTCGATGCCGCAATCTTTTGCCGTCGTGCCAAAATAAAAATCCAGCTCTGTCGTGAAGCGGTCCACAATCTTCGCATACGCCGGATTTGCTGCCTCCTTCGCTCCGCCCTTCCACGACGCCCGCGCCTTCTTCCGCTGCTCCTCCATGGCCGCCTGAAAACCAACCCAATCCACATCGACACCTGCATCTCGGCAGGCGTCCTCGATGAAGTCTTGTGGCAAACCGTATGTCTCGTATAGGTTGAACCCTTGGGTACCAGAGAGCTTTGGATGCCAATGCTCCTGGTAATAGCTTCTTAACTGAAGTAACGATTCTTTGACGACTAGGAGCTCACCCGCATGTCGCCTCGGGTCAATCAAGCGCTCAGGCAAAAATGTCTCAACGTCCCTTTTGGCGAATTCTTTGTCCCACTCAGGGTGTATCTGCAGGAAAGCATTTAGGCAGGTCTTTGTCTCGTCTGCTCGTGCGGATCGAATAAGCTCGTCGAGCTTTTCAGAAGCGAGTTGAATCGTCCTGCGAAATTGCTTCTCTTCCGAGAGAACCACCTGCGACGTGCGAGATTGGGACTCAGTCAATTCAGGGTAAGCGTCCTTCATCAGGTCACAAACACTGTCAACCATTCTGTCTAGGAATGATTCGCTCATCCCGAGCAGATATCCATGTCGGATGGCGCGGCGCATGATTTTGCGGAGGACATAGCCGCGGCCCTCATTGGAAGGCAGGACGCCGTCGTTGATGAGGAAGGTGGTGGCACGGGAGTGGTCAGCGATGACGCGCAGGGACGCAGCGCCACCCTTGCCCTCTTCGACTTTATCTTCAAGTACCAATTCTGAGCCGCAGAGTTCGGCAGCGCGCTTCATTAGCGGAACGAAAAGATCAGTGTCGTAGTTGGAGACGACGCCCTGAAGGACGGCGGCGACGCGTTCGAGGCCCATGCCGGTGTCCACGCATGGCTTCGGCAGGGGAGTGAGTGTGCCGCTTGCGTCGCGGTTAAATTGCATGAAGACGAGGTTCCAGATTTCTACGTAGCGGCCGCAGTCGCAGGGGAATTTGCAATCCGCGTGGCCTTCCTCGGACGCCGCTGGACCCATGTCGTAGTGAATCTCGCTGCACGGACCACAAGGGCCTGTGTCGCCCATGGCCCAAAAGTTTTCCTTCAGGCCGGGAATGGCATGGATCCGTTCCTGTGGCACTCGTTCTGCGAGCCAACATTGACCGGCAGGCGTATCAATCTCCAGCATGTTCCCTGGCGAAATCTCCGCGCCGCCAAAAATGGTTACATACAGTTTGTCTTTCGGAATCGCAAACCACTGCGGGGATGTGATCAACTCCCAGGCGTAGGCGATGGCGTCTTTCTTGAAATAATCGCCAAAGGAAAAATTCCCCAGCATCTCGAAAAACGTGTGGTGGCGCTTGGTGAAGCCGACATTTTCCAGGTCGTTGTGCTTGCCGCCTGCGCGCACGCATTTTTGGCAGCTTGTCGCCCGCGTGTAATCGCGCCTTTCAAGGCCGAGGAACACATCCTTAAACTGGTTCATTCCCGCGTTGGTGAATAGCAACGTGGGATCACCATGCGGCACCAGCGACGCGCTCCGCACCTGCCGGTGGCCTTTACCCTCAAAAAACTGCAAAAACTTCTCGCGGATTTCGTTCCCCGTCATTTTTGTTCCGTGCCCTTCCCGGGCAGGTCAGCCCCAGCTTTGCAGAATTTAATCCCCAGATTATCGCAGACGCAGTAACCCCCCGCAATGAACGCTCAGTAGCACAGGCTTCAGCCTGTGCCGCTCAATCGCTCAATGAGTCGTCGCTACAAAGTTAGTTAGCCTGCCGCAGGGCCCGTTGCCACGCCTAATAACGCCTAATC
>Ga0209375_1001540_pt1 | contig 17228 bp, 9 predicted proteins | sample GraSoiAngelo_131_FD_185888 | JGI IMG/M metagenome (GOLD analysis project Ga0209375, IMG submission 185888) | Grasslands soil microbial communities from the Angelo Coastal Reserve, California, USA - 14_0929_02_30cm (SPAdes) (version 2) | ecosystem: Environmental > Terrestrial > Soil > Grasslands ... | reverse complement strand
CGGGGATGGTCGTCGTCCAGGCGATCGGCACGAGATAAACGAACACGAAGCGGAGCGCGCCGGGATAGGCGGAGACGGGATAGCGGGCGGCTTCGTACACGGCGTCGAACAGCACCGACAGGTTTTCGACCGCCACGAACCAGAAGGCGAGGCTCATCAACGCGACCCAGATGGCGTACACCAGCGCGACGGCCGAGCCGAGCGTCACCGCAAACGCGAGGAGGTCGAGGGGTGAGGGGACGCGGCCCAACCGCACGACGGCGTACCCGGCGAGGGCGAGGCCCAGCGCGACGTCGGCGAAGCGCCACAGGTCGAGCCGCCGGAACGAGACGTACAGCTGCGCATCCACCGGCCGGGTGAGGATCAAGTCCAGCTTGCCGCTGCGCACCTCGTCCACCAGCTCGCCGATCCCGGGCCGGAGCACCGCCTCGATCACGCCCGTCAGCGCGTTGAACACACCCAGCAAGACCACGACCTCCCAGTAGTCCCACCCGCCGAGCCGCGAGGTGTGCCGGAAGAAGAGCGCGAGGGTGAGGAGCGCCATCGCGATCCAGAACAGGGTGCCCAGCAGGCTCGCCAGGAAGTTGGCGCGGTACTGCAGCTCCTCGACGACATTCACACGCCACAGCGCGCGCAGCACGCGGCCGACGCTCATCCGCCCACCGCCCCGTAGTGGCGGATGCCGCGCCGCCAGACGACGCGGTACGCCGCCCACCAGACCGCGAGCCAGCAGACCTGCCCCAGGAACCCGCGCCCGTGAGCACCTCGACCGGGAACGACAGCACGTACGGAAACCACAGCACGCCCGCGACCGACGCGACGGCCGGGGGCAGGAGCGCAAGCGGGGCGAGACGCCCGGAGAGAAAGAGCGAGATGCCGAACTGGAGCTCCATCAACGCCGTGGCCCGCGTCGTCCAGAAGGCGAGCAAGCCGGTGGCGTAGCCGTTCAGGAATCGGATCGCCGCGGCGAGCACGACGGCGAGCGCGAACAGCGCCCACCGGCCGGGCGCGAACGGCAGCCGCACGACCGGCCACGCGAGGGCGACGAGCATCCAGACGACGAGCACGACCGACGCGGTGCGTGCCTTGTAGGCGATGTTGTCCGCGATCGCTTCGTGGACGGGGCCGATCGGGCGCGCCAGCCGGAAGTTCATCTCGCCGTCGCGGACCCAGCGGTCGATGTACCAGGCGTCCCACGCCAGTGTGAGCTGGTTCACGAGCGCCACGCCGAAGAAGTAGCGGGCGAAGTCGTCGCGCCCGAAGCCCTGCACGGCGCCCTGGCTCGCGATCGACCACCAGATGCCGAGCGCGATGGCGGGCTCGGTCACGTTCCACAGCATCCAGATGGCGATCGCGGCGCGGTACTGGAGATCCACGAGCCAGGCCGACCGCACGAGCGCCGCGTAGCGGCGCAGCCACACGTTCATGCCCCCCCCTCCGTCCCCTCGGCGAACGCGCGCCGGATCACGTCCTCGAGGGCCGGATCCTGGATGGAGAGATCGACGACGGGCACCGACGCCAACAGCCGGGCGCTGGCGGCGGTCGCCTGGTCGCGCGGCACTTCGAGCACGGCGTTGGGGAACCGGAACTCGCGCACCTCGCCGAACGCGGCGAGCTGCTCGCGGCTCACCCCGTCGCCCAGCACGAGCTCGAGGCGCTTGGTGTGGGCCATGCGCGCCACCAGCGCCTGCAGCGCCCCGTCGTAGAGCAGCCGGCCGCGGTTGATGATGAGCACGCGGGAAGCGAGCGCCGTCACGTCCGCCATGTAGTGCGAGGTCAGGAGGATCGTGGCGCCGTGGCGCGCGCGGTACGCGCACAGGAAGCCGCGCACGGCCTCCTGCGCCGTGACGTCGAGCCCCAGCGTGGGCTCATCGAGAAAGAGGATCTCCGGCCGGTGCAACAGCGCCGCCGCCAGCTCGCACTTCATCCGCTCGCCCAGCGAGAGCTGGCGCACGGGCTTGTCCATCACCTCCGCGAGGTCGAGCAGCGCGACCAGCTCGTCGCGCCGGGCCTGGAATTCGGTCGCGGGGACGGCGTAGATCGCCTGATTGAGCTGAAAGGTCTCCTCGGGCGGCAGGTCCCAGAGCAATTGCTGCTTGTTGCCGAGCACGAGCGCGATGCGCCGCTTGAACGCCGAGCCGCCGTCCCAGGGCGTGAACCCCGCGACGTGGGCGCGGCCCGCCGTGGGGTATAGCAATCCGGTGAGCATCTTGAGGGTGGTCGTCTTGCCCGCGCCGTTGGGCCCGAGAAACGCCACGATCTCGCCGCGCTCGACCTGGAAGGAGATCGCTTCGACCGCGCGGACCTCGCGGTAGCGGGGGCGCACGAGGGCCCGCACCGCGCCTCCGAGCCCGGCGTCCCGCACCTTCACCTGGTAGGTCTTGGTCAATCGCTCCGCGACGATCGCCGCCGGCACGCCCTCCCCCCCGCTCCATGCAAGACCGGGAGATTGGCGCGGGGCGGGGCGCGGGTCAACCGGGGTCGGGAGACTGCACCACGATCCTGCCGTGCACCCTGAGACAGGTGAGCCGCACCGGGGCCTGGTCGCGCAGGCGCTGCGGCACGGCGTGCGCGGTCAGCGCCGCGATGATCTCGGGCGCCGGGTGGTGCTCGAGTACCTCCTGGGTGACCAGCAACGCCGTCGATCCAATGCGAAACGTGCGGATCTTGCCCGTGCCGTCCATGCTCACCGCGACGTGCGCCGGTCGGACTTGCTCGCCGAGCCAGGCGCGAATGTCCCGGACGCGGGCCTCGGGGGTCGGCGCGGCGCGAGCGGCGCGTGCCCGCTCCCGCGCCTCCTCGAGCGACGCCCAGCGACCGGCGAACTTCTCCATCGCGTACTCGATCACGGCATCGAGGGTGAGCCCGAACGGCATCGCGTCGTACGGCTGAAAGAATTCCGTCACGACGCCCAGCGTATCGGGCAGGAGGTCGTCCATGCGCCCCTGGATCACGCCCCACACGGCTTCGTCCTCGGCTACCAGCCGGGACAGCAAGTGGAGGCCGTACGCCATGTGCCGGTCCTCGTCGGCCTGCGCCAACCGGAGGCCCTCGCGGAAGCCCGGCATGAGGCCGCCGTGCTCGAGGGCGGCGGTGAACACGTGGTAGCCGGCCTCCCCCAGCACGCCCTCGCCCACGAGCGTGTAGGTGACCAGCGCCTGGGCCTGGGCGGCGGGGGAGGCGTCGGCGAGGAGGCCGCGCATCGCCGCGGGCAGCTTCTCGGAGAACAGCTTGCGGAAGCTGGGGGTCTGGTAGCGCTCGAGGTCCCCCGACTGGCGGCACACCTCGTCCAGAATGCGCCGGAAGAACTCGGTGTGTTTCGCTTCTTCGGACAGGAACGTGGTGAGGAACAACTCCTCCTCGAGCCGGTCCTCGCGCACCACGGTCATGAGCAGGGGCAGGAGATCGCGGGTCATGCTTTCTTCCGCCGCCTGGAACAGGGCCGTGAGCCGGAGCAGCACGTCCCGCTCGGTCACCGTGAAGCGCGCCCAATCCCTCGCGTCCTGGTCCAGGGCGAGGGCACGGGGATCCCAGGCGCCAAGGCGCTTGGCCTCGTGATAGAGGCGCATCGGCACGCTGTCGTGCCGCAGCGTGCGGCGCTCGGTGCGCTTCACGCGCGCGCCGCGAGGTTCACCACGGCGCCCCGCGTCCCGAGATAGTACCAGCGCAAGGCCTGGAGGCGTGCTGACGCAGGTGATCGCGGCGGACCGAGCGTCACGGAGCCTCTCTTAGAACGCCCCCCACGCCTGCTTGCCCGGCAGGTAGTAGCTCGGGCAGATGAACTTGAAGACGCTAGCGATCTTGCGGGCGCTCTCGAGCTTCGCCTTGTCCGTCCTGAGCATCCCCGCGAGCTGGGTGTCGAACATCTCGCGATAGTAGGCGTCGGCGGCCTTGCGGCGCTCGTCGTCGGACTTGTAGTCGGAGCGGATCTCAGCCAGCTCGCCCGGATCCAGGAAGAGCCCCTCGCACTTGGGGCACTCGTCCACTACGACATCGCGCTTGACGCTCCAGAAATGTCGCATCATGACGATATCGGGGTCGCGGGGGCACTTGCGCCGCTGGTTCGGGTCTAGCTTCACGGCCGCGTTCTGCTCGATGTGGAGCAGCGCCTCTCCGGCTGACTGGTCGGGCTGGTCCACCTTGCGAAGCTGCCATTCGTCGAACCAGAGGCCGCCGCACCCGCCCTTGCACGCCTGAATCTTGGCGTCGCCCGCCGTCATCTCGGTCATCGCCGTGCCGCAGGCCGGACAGTTCATGATCGCGACTCCTCTCTCAGGGCGGGGCTTGCGAGCGGACGAGACGATGGGCTCGGGGGACCAGCACGGCCGGGTCGGCCTGCCCTCACTGCACCGCGTTCACCATGTCGAAGATCGGGAGGTACATGGCGATCACCATGCCGCCGACGATCACGCCCAGCACGACGATCATGACGGGCTCCATCAGCGCCAGCAGCGCGCTCACCGCGGCATCCACCTCGTCGTCGTAGAAGTCGGCGATCTTCGATAGCATCTCGTCCAGGCCGCCCGTCTGCTCGCCGACCGCGATCATCGAGATCACCATGGGCGGGAACACCTTGGACTTCTGCAGCGGCCCGGCGATGGTCTCGCCCCCCGCGATCGAGGCGCGGGATTCCATCACGGCGTTGTGGATCACCATATTGCCGGCGGTGCGGGCCGTGATCTCGAGGCCGTCGAGGATCGACACGCCCGACGAGATGAGTGTGCCGAGCGTCCGGGTGAAGCGGGACACGGCGGCCTTGCGCAGCACGTCGCCGAGGACGGGCGTCTTGAGGAGCAGGGTGTCGATCTGCAGGCGGCCGGGCGGCGTCTTGTAGTAGCGGTTGAGCGAGACCACGGTGAAGGCGATCACGGCCCCGATCGCCCACCAGTAGTTCTTGAGCACGTTGCTCGCCCCGATCACCATGCGGGTTGGCAGGGGCAGCTCGAGGTGCACCGACGCGAACATGTTCTGGAAGGTGGGGATCACGAAGATGAGGAGCACGGAGATCGCGATCACGGCGACGGACAGAATCACCGCCGGGTAAATCATCGCGCCCTTCACCTTGCGCACGATGGCGTCGTTCTTCTCGAGGAACTGCGCGAGCCGCAAGAGAATCGTGTCGAGGATACCGCCCGCCTCGCCCGCCGCCACCATGTTCACGTACAGGTCGCCGAACGCCTTGGGGTGCTTGCGCAGCGCATCGGCGAGGGTGTGGCCGCTCTCCACGTCGTACACCACCTGGCGGGTGACGTCGGCGAGGACCTTGTTCTCCGTCTGCTTGGACAGGATGTCGAGGGCCTGGACGAGGGGCAGCCCGGCGTTGATCATCGTGGAGAACTGGCGGGTGAACACGACGACGTCGCGGATCTTGACCCCGCCGCCGAGCTTGAAGCTGAACTTGAATTCCTTGGGCGCCGCGCGGACCTGCACCACCACCAGGCGGTTCTTGCGCAGGTGGGCGATGACGTCGTCGCGGGTCGGCAGGTCGATCTTGTCGTTGACGAGATCGCCTTTGAGCGTGCGGGCGGTATATGTGAAGAGCGGCATAGCTCACTCCCTCGGGGGGGGCGCCTAGCGGCGCGCCGCCACCTTGGCCGGACCCGTCGGCGCCACGCCGGGCGCCATCGACTCCTTGTCCTCGAGCGGCGGCTCGCCAATCATCCGCAGGAACTCGTTCGGATTCGCCGAGACGCGCAGGCACTCCTCCTTCATCACTTCCCGCCCCACGTAGAGCTGGTACAGCGCGTCGTTCAACGTCTGCATCCCGTACTTCTTGCCGGCCTGCATCGACGATTCGATCTGGTGCACCTTGTTGTCGCGGATCAGCGCGCGGATCGCCGGCGTGCAGATCATGATCTCCGCCGCCATGACCCGGCCCCGCCCCTTCGCCTTCTGCAGCAGGGTCTGGGTGATCACCCCCTCGAGGACGAACGCGAGCTGGGCGCGGATCTGCGACTGCTGGTGGGACGGGAACACGTCGATGATGCGGTTGATGCTCTCCATCGCCGAGTTGGTGTGGAGCGTCGCGAAGGCGAGGTGGCCCGTCTCGGCGATCGTCAAGGCCGCGGCGATGGTCTCGAGGTCCCGCATTTCGCCGATCAGCACGACGTCGGGGTCCTGCCGCAGCGCGTACTTGAGGGCCGCCGAGAAGCTGTTGGTGTCGGTCCCGATCTCCCGCTGGTTCACGATGCAGCTCTGGTGCCGATGGATGAACTCGATCGGGTCCTCCACCGTGATGATGTGGCCCTTGAGCTCCTTGTTGATCTTGTCGATCATCGCCGCGAGCGTTGTGCTCTTGCCCGACCCCGTCGGCCCCGTCACCAGCACGAGCCCGCGCGGCTTCTCGGCGAGCTTCGCCACCACGCCCGGCAACCCCAGGTCCTCGAAGGTCCGCACGTTGAACGGAATCTGCCGGATGACGAGCGACACGCACCCCCGCTGCTTGAAGCAGTTGCCGCGGAACCGCGCCAGGTTCTGGATTCCGAAGGAAAAGTCGAGCTCGTTCTCCGTCTCGAACCGCTTCTTCTGGGTCTCGGTGAGCACGGAGTAGGCGATCGACAGCGTGTCCTTGGGCGTGAGCACCACGTCCACGGATGAGTTCACGATGTCTCCGTCCACGCGAAGCTTGGGGCGCTCTCCCGCCACGATGTGCAGGTCGGACGCGTCCTTCTCGATCATCTCCTCGAGCAGGGAGCGGAGATTCAGGGATTGCGCGCCCGCCGTCATGCCGCCGTCTCCTTCACGACTTCCTCCAGGGTGGTGATCCCGCGCTTCACCTTGACCATGCCGTCCATGCGCAGCGTGAGCATGCCTTCCTTCACGGCTTCTTCGCGCAGCTCTTCGGTCGACGCGCCCTTCAGCACCATGCGCCGCAGCGGGCTCGACATCGCCATCACCTCGTACAGCCCCTGGCGACCCTTGTACCCGGTGCCGCCGCACGTGTCGCAGCCCGCGCCCTTGAAGAGGGTGAGCTTCTGCGCCTCGGCCTGCGCCAGGCCGAACGCGTGGATCTCTTCGGCGGTGTACTGATGTTCCTGCTTGCAGTCCGCGCAGATGCGCCGCACCAGCCGCTGCGCCACGATGAGGTTCACGGCGCTCGCGACGTTGAACGGCTCGATGCCCATGTCCACCATGCGGGTCACCGTGGAGGGCGCATCATTGGTGTGCAGCGTGGACAGCACGAGGTGGCCCGTGAGCGACGCCTTGATAGCGATCGAGCCGGTCTCCAGGTCGCGGATCTCCCCCACCATGATGATGTTCGGGTCCTGCCGCAGGAACGCCTTCAGCGCCGCGGCGAACGTCATCCCCACCTCGTTGCGGACCAGCACCTGGTTGATTCCGAGCAGGTTGTACTCGACGGGATCCTCGGCCGTCAGGATGTTCACTTCGACCGTGTTGATCCGCGACAGTGCCGAGTACAGCGTGGTCGTCTTCCCGGAGCCCGTCGGGCCGGTCACCAGCACCATGCCGTAGGGATTCAGGATCGCCCGCATCAGGTCCTGCTCGGCCTTGGGCTCGAAGCCGAACTTCGTGAGATCGAGCGCCAGGTTTCCCTTGTCGAGAATCCGGAGCACGATCTTCTCGCCGAACAGCACCGGCAGGGTCGACACGCGGAAGTCGATCACCTTGCTGCCGAACTTGAGCTTGATGCGCCCGTCCTGCGGCACACGCCGCTCGGCGATGTTGAGCTGCGCCATGATCTTGACGCGCGAGGTGAGCGCCGCGCGCATCTTGACCGGCGGCTTCATCACGTCCTGCAGCACGCCGTCCACGCGGTAGCGCACCCTCAGCTCGTGCTCGAACGGCTCGAAATGGACGTCCGACGCGCCGCGCTTCACCGCGTCCGTCAAGAGCCCGTTGATGAGCTTCACCACTGGCGCGTCGTCCGCCAAATCCTGCGCCTTGACGTCCTCGTCCACCTGCTCTGCGACGACCTCGAGGTCGTCGGCGGCCTCGATGTCCTTGAGCAGCGTCTGGAGCTGGGCGTCGGACTGCTGGTAGTAGCGCTCGATCGCGTTGCGGAGCGTGTATTCCCCGGCGATCACCGGGAACACGTCGCAGCGCGTGATGAACTTGATGTCCTCGATCGCCGTGACGTTGTTGGGGTCGGCGATCGCCACCGTCAGGGTCCGGCCCTCGCGCTTGAGCGGTAGCACCGTGTGCTTGTTCGCGACGTCGGGCGGGAGCAGCTTCAGGATCTTGGGATCGACCTCGAAGCGTGACAGGTCGACGGCGGGCATGCGGTACTGCCGGGCCAGCATCTTGGAGATCTCAGTCTCCTCGACGAAGCCCAGTTTGACCAGGTTGTAGCCCAGGCGCATCCCCGTGTTCTTCTGCTCGAGGAGTGCCTTTCTGAGCTGATCCTGGGTGATCAGCCCTTCACGGACGAGTAGCTCGCCCAGCTTTTCGTTGGTCGCCGCCGCGGTGGCCGTACGCAACTCGTTGAAAATGAAGAGTATAACATATGTGCCGGCGGGGGGGTGGTCAAGGCGCGGACGGGATCACCCCCGAAAACATCACGTAAGGTCGCAGGGTCTCGAGCAAGCCCGGACCGACCCCGGGCACGCTGTCGAGCCGCGCCAGACTGCCAAACAGACCGTGCTGCTCACGCCAAGCGACGATGCGCTGCGCGAACGCCGGTCCGATCCGCGGCAGCCGCGTGATCTCCGTCACGTCGGCGCGGTCGAGGTCGACCCGTTCACCGGGGAGGAGCGGGCGCGCCAGCCGGGCAGCGGCGCGGGCGGCGGCGCGCAGCGCGGCGTCGCCGTGCGGGGGTGTGTCGACGGCGACGAGCCGCACGTCGCCCGGCGGGGCGGCGGGGGCCGGCGCCAGCGCATAGCGGACCCCGGCACCCGACAGGGCCAGCAACGCAAGCAGGAGAGCGGCACGGCGGTCGTCCATGCCCGGACGGTAACGGCTCGCCAGCCGGCGGGCGGGATCCGTTCCACGCGCGGTGCGCCAGAAAAGTGCGGAAGTCGGAACGCGGAACGCGGAACGCGGAACATAACGGCGAGCACATGGCGACGGAGGCCGGCCGCTCTGTTCCGCGTTCCGACTTCCGCGTTCCGCGTTCTCAACGTACCAACGCCACCGCGACGTCACCGACAACCTGAAGCGACGCCGCACTAACCTTGTCGATCGTGTCGTCGGGCGTGTGCCAGTAGGGATAATCGAAGTCCACGACGTCGATCGCGTGGATCCCGGCCTTCTGCAACGTCACGTGGTCGTCGGTCAGCGTGTACTTCACGCCGGGGATGAACGTCCGGCCGTAGCCCAGGTCGGCGGCCGTGTGCCACACGCGATCGACGACCTCGGGGGCGAACGCTTCGGAGTTGCCCTCATGGTAGAACTGCTGGTCTTTGTCGGCGACCATGTCGAACAGCACGGCGAAGAGCGGCGGGTACCCGGGCGGCTGGTGGGCGGCGAAGTAGCGCGATCCGATTAGGACGTCGCTCGTGTCGGTCCCGAAGTCGCCGTAGTCCTCCCCGTCCACGAACAGCAGGTCCACGCCGAGCTGCGGCGGCTTGGCCTTGAGCGCATCGGCGACGCCGAGCAGGACCGCCACGCCGGACGCACCGTCGTTCGCCCCCGGGACGGGAAGGCGCCGCTGATCGGGACTTTGGGCCTGGTCGGCGTGCGGCCTGGTATCCCAGTGCGCGAGGAACAGCACGCGGTCGGCGACGTTGGGCCGGAAGCGGGCGACGAAGTTCCGCAGATGCAAGACCCGCCCGGCCTTGGTGGCGTGCCGGATATCCTGCACGATCACCGTGTCGGCGCGCTGGCGCAGCTGAGCGAGGATCCAGTCGCCGGTGCGGTCGTGGGCCGGGGTGCCCGGGATGCGCGGGCCGAAGCGCATCTGCTGCTCGAGGTAGCCGAACGCCCGCGCACCGTCGAACTCGCGCGCGCGGCTCGCGCCACCGCCCCCCCCGCCCCCCCCTCCTCGCGCCGTGCAGGCCAGCACCAGCGCAGCGGCCGCAGCCCCGCGCCAGCGGGCCCGGCGCCCTCCCAGGCTCATCGGATCTGTCCCACGCTCGTGTGGAGCTCCACAAACGCCGTGATCACGAGCTGCGACGTCTTGCGGTTCGCCTGCCGCTCGTCGTTCACCAGATAGGCCATCTGAAACCCCGCGCTCAGGGTGGGAGGGAAGTCGGTGTCCAACGTAAGCTGCGACTGCGTCTGACGACTGTCCACGAAGGGTACGCAGGTGGTCTGGCCCGCCGTCCGCAGGCACGTGGTGATGTCACTCACGGTGTAGTGGACCGCGGCGCGGATCGGGTTCTTCAGCCGCATCAGCTGCGCCGGCGGTCGGAACGCGAACGCGACATTCGCGCTCTGCTGATTGCGCTGCGTGTGGAACAGGCTGCCGGCGTTGAACTGGTCGCTGCGCGTGCGGGAGGCGTCGAAGGACGTGGACACGCCCCCGCGCCAGGTGACCGCGACGGCGGGCCGCACGACGCGCTCCGCGCTGGAGATCAGCGTGACCTGCGACGGACCCGTCCCGAAGCCCAGCTGCTCGCTCGACGACCGCTGCTCGCGATACCCGAGCTGCGCCGACAGGGTCGTCAGGATCCGGCCGAGCAGCGTCCGTGCCGGCGTGACGTTCCAGCTCACGGTCGCGGAGGGCCACTCGCGCGTCCCAGTGCGGATCGGCACCTGCTGGTCGGTGCGCAGCACCCAGGCGAGTCCGTTCGTCTCGCGGTAGTTGGTGCTCACGCGCAGTCCCAGGAGGAGCAGCACGTTGCCGGCCGCGTTCAGGTTCCAGTTGTCCGCCGCCGAGCCGGCGAGCAGGCCGTCCTGGCGGCGAAAGCTGTCGAAGCCGCCCAGCGCCAGCTGATACCCGAACGATGGGAGGAACCCGGTGCGGTTGTAGGTGGACGTCTGGCTGCGACCGTAGGAGACGTCCACGCTCGCGAGGTGCGCCAGCAGCCGGGTGACCGCGGCGCTGTCGCCGAACAGCGCCTGACCGAAGCGGCGGGCGTCGAACTGCGCGCCGACCTCGAAGCGGCGCGCGTTCGAGAACGCGGCGGGCACGTGGAACGCGCCCGCGGTGTCGCCGACGTCGCGGACGGGGTCCCGGCCGTTCGGGTCACGGTTGAAGCCGAAGTTGCCGCTCACGGTGGCACGTGGCCGGAGCCATGCGACGACCTGCGGTGTGACGCTCAGAAACGTCGTGATGGTCCGCTGGGTCTCGACGCCCGTGTTCATACCCAGGAAGGTGCGCCGCTCCTGACCGAGCAGCCGCCCGATGGTGGTCGAGTCGCCGTAGTCCCGCAGGTCGCGCTGGGAGGCCGCGTCCACACGCAGCAGCATTCCGGTGAGCGGCTGGAGGTCGAAGCCCCCCGCGTTGCGCCACACCCTGCTCTTGGAGAGCGCGGGCGCGACGAGCGAGTCGCCGGGCCGGATCACCGGCACCGCGTAGCTGAAGCGCGAGCCGTCGGTTCCGAGCAACGTGGACCGGAAGCGCACGCTGCTGGGCGTCAGCCGGAACCGCCCCCAGCGCGCCGCGGGCGGGGTGAGGAGGTAATCGAGGTTGAAGGCATAGCTCGACGCCGTCGCCTGCGACAGGTCCGCGCGGTCGCTGCCGCTCGCGTAGGTGCCCGACAGCGCCAGAGGATCCACGAGGTAGCGCAGCAGGGGGGCGAGCGAGCGGGCCGTGCGGCGCAGCAACACGCTGTAGCTCGTGGCGCTCGACCGCGGGGTGCGGAGGCCGTCCAGCGCGTCGGCCCGGATGTCGGTGCCCGACAGGTAGAACGGGTCGTTCGACGTGGACGCGTAGCGCACGGCGAGCGGCACCGTGATACCCCAGCTTTCTGGCAGCAAACGGTCCAGCCGCACCGTGGCGGCGACGCTCGCCGCATTGGACGTGGTGAAGCTCGGATCCTCGCCGAGCTGACGGAACTGCGCGTCGCGCCGCGACCAGGAGACCGCCACGTCGGCGACGTTGGCCGCGGTGAGCGTCACGTCCACCGCCGCCGCGGTGCCCACATCCTGCACGACGTCGCTCAGCCGGATGTCGTCCACCCACAGCTCCGCCTGGTCGATGAACACCTTGTCGTCCACGCGCAGGATGCCGGCGGCGACCTCCTGCACCGCTGCGAGGTTGGGCGGGCCGGTCGCCGGATCGCGCACGTGGACGATGTAGGGCCCGTCGCACATCACGTAGGCCGAGTCCGGCGGGAGCAGGGTCGTGTCGGGACAGCCGGGATAGACGCGCGCGGAGTCACCGCGCAGCCACACCTGTTCGATTTTCGCCCGCAGCGCCAGCCAGCGGCTGAAGTCCACCACGACTTCGGGCTCCCATGAGACCGTGCGCGCCGGCACCTGATAGAGATAGAAGTTGTTCTCGTCCTTCCCCGCCTTGATGTAGAAATGCAGGTCCCCGTCCTCCCAGCCGGGCCCGCGGCCGCGGGCCCAGGTGCGCAGCTTGCGGTACTTGAGGAAGTTCTTGTCGCCCTCGGCCGTGAAGCGCGTGAACGCTTCGGCGCGCTGGCCGACTTGGAGACCGCGCGCCAGCAGTCGCAGCGAGCGCTCGTTGATCTGCGCCGTCGCGAGCTGCAGGTTGGCGTCGCGCCGGCCCGCCTGGTCGGACACGCCGGGCGGCGGCGTATAGCCGAGGTCGGTGTTTTCGGTGCTCACCACGGAGGCGATCACCTCGCCCGTGCCGGCGCCGCGGTCGCCGGCGAGGCTGCGGATCGGCGTGTCCGCGCGCTTGAGCCACGAGGCGCCCACGAGGCGCACGCGGGCGAGCCCGAAGAACACCTGCGGGTCGGGGCGGCCCGCGGGCGCCGTGTGCGGCGTGACGACCGTGATCCGCAAGCTCTGGATCTGGCGCAGGTTGACGAACCCCTGCTGGATCGTGTCCGTGCGAAACGGAATGCGGTACAGCCGCCACCCGGCGGCCCCATCGGGCCGGCCGGCCGAGTCCTTCACGGCGATCATGCCCCCGTCGCGCACGTAGAACCGCTCGTCGCCGATCGGGAACACGAACCGCACGAAGCTCTCCGACATGCGGACCCCGGCCACCGAGTCGAGCTGGAAGTCGCCGTCCAGGTCCTCGGCGTCCACGAAGCCGTTGTGGCGGCCGCAGCGGGACCGGAGGTCGCCGAAGAAGAAGGGCTGGAGCGTGCCGTTCTGCGTGGCGCTGCACAGCGGCAGCGTGTCGAGCCGCACCCCGGTGGTCGAGTCGACGATGCCGTCGGTCACGCGGTCCGAGAGGATGCCCTCGTCGTTGATCGCCGCGTTCCACGACTGGGTCACGGGGTCGCGCTCCGTGTCGAGCCGGCCCAGGCCCACGTAGCGCTGCCCGTAGAACACCGTGTCGCCACCCGCGGAGGGGGGGGCGTGCGTGAAGTACTGCGGCACCCACGCGAGCGCGTCCTCGAACACGGATCCGAAATCGAGGAGCACGGCCGTGTGGTTGTTCAGCGCCACGCGGTGGTTGTCCTCCCACACCCAGACCTCGAGGTATTCGACCCGCGACAGGTCGATGCCGGTCGACGAGAGCGCCTGGGTGATGGAGCGCCAGCGGGGGCCATCCTGGTGCGGCCGCACCCAGTTGGGGTTGCCCGTCCTCACGTCGGCGAGGCCCAGCACAGTGTCGGGCTTGAGGGTGAGCCACAGGATGGGCTCGGCCGATTGCGCCTGGCCCACCAGCCGGATCTGCGGGTCGATCTGCTGCGGCAGGAACTGGACCGGAGTCCCATCGGGGTTCAAAGGCCGGTTCTGCCAGGTGAGCGCGACCGCGTTCGCGGGATCGAAGCCCGTCGCGGGGGAGATGCCGAACGGCTCCGCGCCGCGCACCGTGGTGGGAATGCTGCCCCAGTGCCAGCTGTTCTCGGCGAGCGCGATGAAGCGGCCGGCCTCGGACTCGAACTCCTCGATGTAGGCCTGGCCGAGCTGGTTCGGGGACGGCCGCGACATGGCGACCTCGGCGGACACGTTCAGGAACGAGGGAGCGTCGCTGTGGACGCCGGGGAGGGCGTTCACCGCCCGCGTCAGGAACTGCGGCTGGAAGTGCAGCTCGGTGGAGACGCCGCCGATGAAGCTCGACGACGGCTCGAAGCCGAGCGGGGGGCGGGTGAAGGCGCTCTGCTCCTTCTGGAACAGGCCCGTCAACGTCACGTTGCCGCGCGGGCCCAGGTCGTAGCGCGCCGCGAGCCCGTAGATGGACGTGGGCGCCACCGCGAACGCGGCGCGCTCCTCGAACTGCGCCCGCACCTGCGCCGGGCCGCCCTGGAACAACGAGTCCGCGTTCTTGAACTGCACCTGCCCGGTGGAATAGTCGATGGTGTAGTCCACATCGCGCGTGAGCAGCCGGCCGCCCACGGAGATCCGCTCGCTGCCGTCGCGGATCTGGAAGCTGTTGAGAGACAGGGTGCTGCGGTCGGCGGACGCGGAGACGTCGGCGTGCAGGTGGAGCGCGAACACCGACGGCGGGCCCTGCGTGAGGAGCAGCGCGCGCGGCGTGCGGTACAGCGAGTCATTGCGCTCCGTAGCCGCGAGGCGCGTGGCGTCGGCGAACGGCTGCAGGTGCGGGAGCACGATGAAGTAGTCGCGCAGCGGCGCGCCCTGCTGCGGATCGCGGGCGCGGGGGAACAGGCGGTTGTACTGGTCGAACTTCGTGGGATCAGACTCGAGCGCCAGGCCCAGCCGGGCGAGATAGGTGTCCCCCGTCAGCACGGTGCGCTCGCGCTGGTTCACGGTGAGCGTCAGCTGCACCGTCTCGCGCACGATCTCGCTCCCGCCCACGCGGTAGGCGCTGCGGATCTCGAACCGGAACGAGGGCGACGCGGCCGTGACGCCGAGCTTCGGGTCGTAGACGAGCCGCAGCGTGTCCACCACGGACGTGTCCTGTCTCGCGCCCACGGGGAACGTGCCTACGCAGCGCTGTCCGGGACCGCACCCGATCGCCCCGGCGGGAACGTAGGACACGGCGAGGTAGTCGTTCTGGTCGAGGCGGCTCGCGAGGGCGAACCACGCGCCGCTCCCATCCACGTAGTAGTCTTTGCCCTCCTGCAGGATTTCCCACAGGAACGGGCCCGCCCGCTCGCCGCCGCAGTCCACCGCCCGGGTCGCTCCCGGACCGCACGCCACCGCCCGCACCCCGCCGATGTTCTGGTTCCCGCCCGAGAGCGGAGAGAGCGAGCGCACCCGGTACACGTGCAGGCTGGCGACGCGCAGCGAGTCGGGGAGCGTCGCGGGGTCGAGCGACAGTATGTCCACCGCGGGAGAGCCGGGGATGAGCACCGGGTCTACCGCGAAGAAGAACCGCCCCACTTCGTAATCGAGATCCCGCGCCACGCGGTCGAGCGGCTGCGACGTGGTCTCGCCCACGGTGTACACGCGATCTTTGACCACGTTGCCCTTCTGCTGGGCGAAGATACCGCGCAGCTCGAGGGGCCCGAACTGCCCGATCGCCTGCACGCCGAAGTTGTTCGCCGGAACGCCCGCGCTGATGAAGCGCGACGGCGGCATCTGAAACGTGACGTTGCCGACCTCGACCCGCCGCAGCGCCTCGTCTTCGAGGCCTTCGTACCAGACCTGGAGGTTGTTGTTCGCGTCGAACTCGCGCTGGCTGTCGAAGTCGACGTTCAGGTGCAGGCGCCGTCCGACGACGCCGCCCGTGCGGATCGCGTACTGCGGCACCGGACTGATCGTGGGGAATCCCGTCTGGCAACCCGACAGCGCCAGCTGCTGCTCGAGCGGCGAGCACTTGAGGTTCTTGAACTGGTCGCCGCGGAGCTCGAAGCGCAGCCGCAAGTCCATCCCGATCTCCGCGCCGAGCGGTAACCCGCCCACGCGCAGCGGAGGCGGTGGCTGCTCCGGCGCCTGAGCTCCAGGGAGGCCGGGCGGTGTGGCGAACGGTTCGGCCGCGAGCCCGGGTGCGAGGAGCGCGGGCGGCCGGCGCGCGTCCCGCCAGCGTGCGAGCACGCCGCGCGCCCACGCCGCAGCGACGACGGCGGGCGTCGATGCGGGCCCGAGGCGGCCGCCCGGCGCGAGCGCGGGGTTGCGCGGCGGCGCGAGCGGCGCCCAGCGGAACGCCGCGACATGCTCAGGCCACTGCGCGGTCCCGGAGCGGGGGGGGAGGGGAGGGCCTGCGCCCGCATCCTGCGCGTGAGCCTGGGGTATGAGCAGCGAGAAGGCGACGAATCCGACTAGGGTAGGGCGTCGCATCCCTTGTAGAGACTTGGAGTTCCGAATATAATGGCGGCACCGGCCGTGCGCACCCTCAGCCGCTATCTGCTGCGCCAGCACGTCGCCCCGCTCGGCTTCGCCCTGGCGGCCCTCACCGCACTGATGCTCGTCAACACGATGGCCAAGCAGCTCTCCGCGCTGCTCGGCAAGGGACTGCCGACGGGCGTGATCGTGGAAGTGTTCGTGCTCTCGATCCCGTTCATCGTCGCCGTGACGCTGCCGATGGCGGTCCTGGTCGCGGTGCTGCACGTGTTCACGCGTCTGGCGGCGGACAACGAGATCACGGCGATGCAGGCCAGCGGTGTCAGCGTGACGCGTCTCGTGGCGCCGGTGCTGGGCGGCGCGGCCTGCGTCGCGTTGCTCTCGTTCGCCTGGAACGATCAGGTGCTGCCGCGCTCCAATCACCAGCTCCGCATACTGCAAGTCGACATCCAGCGCAAGAAGCCGTCCTTCACGCTGAAAGAGCAGGTCATCAACGAAGTCGTGGCGGGCCAGTTCTTCCTGCGCGCGGCGCGTATCGACGCCACCGCGAACAAGCTGAAGGACGTGACGATCTACAACCTCGCAGACCCGGAGCGGCGCCGGGTGATCACCGCGGACTCGGGGCTGATGGCGTACACGCCCGGCGGGCGCGACCTGTACCTGACGCTCCAGGACGGTGACATCCGCGAAGTGAACCGCAGCGACCCGACGCAATTCAACCGCACCTTCTTCATCACGAACCGGATGCGGGTCGCCGGGGTGGGCAACTCGCTCGAGCGCACCACGAACGACGCCTATAAGAGCGACCGCGAGATGACGATCTGCGAGATGCGGCAGGCCGCCGCGGATGCGCGCCGCGAGGCCGGGAACGCCGCGCTCGAGGGACGCCGGGTGATCGAGAACGACCTGCGGCGGCTCGCGGGGCTCGCCCCGCGGACCCTCTCGCCTGGCATGTTCGCCACCGACACCGCGCCGCCCGGGCTGTACTGCCGCCTGTTGCGGCGACTCGCGGCCTGGCTGCCCCCCCTCCAGGCCAGCGCCGCCCAGACGCC
>Ga0209375_1001532_pt1 | contig 17295 bp, 13 predicted proteins | sample GraSoiAngelo_131_FD_185888 | JGI IMG/M metagenome (GOLD analysis project Ga0209375, IMG submission 185888) | Grasslands soil microbial communities from the Angelo Coastal Reserve, California, USA - 14_0929_02_30cm (SPAdes) (version 2) | ecosystem: Environmental > Terrestrial > Soil > Grasslands ... | reverse complement strand
CGAACCCCGCATCGGTGCGGTCGCCGAGCTGAAGGTGCTGGGCGGGGCAGGACTCGTCGCCAAAGCGCATTGGGGCCGGTATCACCAGCCGATGTTCGCCGCGTTGTTCGATCGAGTGGCCGGGGCGGGATCGTACAGCGATGAGGAGATTTGGTCCTACCTCGGGGCAGCGCCCGGTACCCCGTCGCAAACGTTCACGCGCGCCGAGCGCGATTCGCTCGCGGCCGCGGGCCTGTTCCGCTTCGAGGAAACCGTGCGGCTCGATCAAGCGGGTCGAGTGGAGCAGTATCACCAGCCGTATATGGAGCAGACCGTGTTCTCGCTGGAACGCGCCCTCGGCAGCCGCTGGAAGGCCGGTGTCGCGTACATCCACCGCAAAAACCGCGATATGGTCGCGCTCGTGGACCGGAACATCGCGTCCAACTACACCGTGGTCCACAACGTCATGGTTCTCGATCGCTTCGGCAACCCGGTGGAGTTCGGGGGCCGGCCGCTCGTGTTGGAGACGCTGGCCATTTCCAACGAGGACATTCTCCAGGTCCAGGAGTTGTTGCGGCAGGGCCAACTGCTGGATCCCAACTTTCTCTATGCCCCGCCCGGCCTGACCCCTGCGGAACTGGCGGCGATCCGTTACGACCCCGACTTCGTGCTCACCACGGTGCCGGAGGCGACGCGTCGATTCGCGCAGCTGCAGTTCCGGCTGGACGGGCGCTACCGGACGTGGTTGGTCGGGGCGTCGGCGACTCTGTCGACGCTCAAAGGGAACTACAACGTGGTGACGGGACCGGACGACTACACGAACGGTGGGCCGGGTCCCTGGGTGCGCCTCAACGAGCAGTACAACTTCTACGGTGCCTTGAACAACCAGAGTCGTTTCGAGGGGAAGGTGTACGTCGGGGGACTCCTGCCGGCACGGTTGCGGGCCGGCCTGTTTCTCTCGTACGCGACAGGCGATCGGGTGACGCCCACGATGCCGATCGACGGGTTGCTGACCGAATTTGCCGTTGCGGTACCCTCGATGTCGAATCCGGCGGTTCTGGACACGGTGTCCTTCCATCGGTTTCTGTTTCGGAGCGAGAGCGGACACCGCATCTTCATCCAGCCCCGTGGGACCTACCGTTACGAAGGCCGCGCTTCTTTGGACCTGCACTTGGAGCGGAGCTTCCCGCGGGGGCGCTCAGAGGTCGTGCTGGTCGTGGATGGGTTCAACGTGTTGGGAGACCGCAGCGTGACGGGCATTCAAACTGAGGTAACTGCGATAGCGGGCTTCGCCGGCAGTGACTACGGCCGAGTGCAGTCTCGCGTGACACCCCGGACGCTGCGGCTGGGAGCGGGAGTGAGGTTCTAGCGATGAAGTTCAATCTCAGACAGTCGGTGGAGATCCTGACGCGCACGCCCGCCACGCTTCGTGCGCTGCTTCAGGACATCGACACCGAATGGGCCCGGGGCACGGAGGGTCCGGATACCTTCAGCCCCTTCGACAACATCGGCCATTTGATCGACGGCGAGGAGACCGATTGGATGCCGCGCGCGCGTATCATCCTGGCCCAGGGCGCGAACCGGCGCTTCGAGCCCTACGACCGGTTTCGCCACCGCAAGCGAAACGCGACGCGCACCTTGGAATCTCTGCTCGAGGAATTCGCCAGCCTGCGTGCTGCCAACCTGCGCGTCCTGCAGTCCTGGAACCTCAGCGATGCGCAGCTCGACCTGACCGGCGAACATCCGCGCCTCGGTCCAGTGACGCTGCGGCAGTTGTTGGCGGCTTGGGTCGCGCATGACCTCGGCCATGTCGCACAAGTCGCCCGCGTGATGGCCAAGCAGTACCGAGAGGAAGTCGGTCCCTGGGTGCCCTTCTTGCCCGTTCTAACCGACCATGACAGGCCGAGGTCTTGAGCCCAAACCCTAGGCCCCAGGCCCTAGGCCCTAGATTCTGAAGTGCCAATCGTTTATGTTGAGTGGTTCGTTCGCTGGCAGTGCCATCGGCGAGGAGTCGAACCATCAGGCGGCGCCTGCGGGCCTCGGCATTGGGTCGAGGTAGCGCGCACCGGCGCGCCGGGGGTGACTCGGCGATCCTCCCACGCATCAGCCAGCCCTTAATTACGGCGCAACCCGCCTTTACCAAGAGCCCGACGCAGCAGACACGCGTCGCACAGTTCCTCGCCATGAGGTACGTGCTACTCGCTTGTCCAGCCCCAGGGCAGGAACAGAGTCAGTTATGACACCGCAGTCCCAACAACAACACAGCCATTTGACACGCCCGATCCACAAAGAACCTCCGGCTCACGCGCCCAATGCGGCACTGATGATCGACTTCGACAACGTCACCATGGCGATTCGATCAGACCTCCAAACCGAATTGAAGCGCCTGCTGCAATCGGAGATCATCCGCGGCAAGGTCGCCGTGCAGCGCGCCTACGCCGACTGGCGCCGCTATCCGCAGTACATCGTCCCACTCTCTGAGTCCTCGATCGATCTCATCTTTGCGCCGGCGCACGGTGCGAACAAGAAGAACGCCACCGACATCCGCCTGGCGATCGACGCGCTGGAGCTGGTCTTCACGCGACCGGAGATCGGGACATTCATTCTGCTCTCGGGCGATTCGGACTTTTCCTCGCTGGTGCTCAAGCTCAAGGAATACGGCAAGTACGTTATCGGCGTCGGCATTCGCGAGTCCTCGAGCGACCTCCTCATCCAGAATTGCGATGAGTACTACTCGTACAACGAGCTCGCCGGCTTCACCAAGGCGAGCGACGTCGAGTACGTCAAGCGAGATCCGTGGGAGCTGGTGGTCGAAGCGGTCAAGCAGATGACGGCGCACAACGATGTCATGCGCTCCGACCGCCTGAAGCAGGTGATGCAGGAGATCGATCCCAACTTCGACGAGAAGGACGCCGGCTTCTCGCGCTTCAGCAAGTTCGTGATCGAGGCCGCCCGGCGCGGATTGATTACACTGACCCGGCTCGACAATGGTCAGTATGAGATCGCCTTGGGGCCGCAGGTCGAGGGCGCGCCGGCGCAGCCGACGCTCGCCGCCATGAGCGAAGCGACACCGGTCCCCCCCTCCTCCTCCCCCTCCCTCTCGTCCGATCGTCCGCGGGCGCGTCGCGGTGGCCGGGGCAGGGGCCGCGGGCGCGAGGCGTCCGAATCTGGCGAGCCGGAACAGCCTGAAGCATCCCCGCCGGCCGCGCCGGCGGCGCCGGCAGCGAAGTCTGGCTTCTCGTTTGGTGATGCGTTCGGTCTCCTCAAGCAGGCCGTCGGCAAGATTGGCGCGGATGAAGAACCGGCCGAGGCCGAGGAGTCGCCGGCTCCACCCGCTCCGCCCGCTCCAACACCGACACCGGATATGGAGGAAGAGGACGACATCCCGATGCCGGCGTCGTCGGCGCCGCCTCCGCCGTACAGCACGCCCTCCTCGCTCCCCGGCGGCGTCCCGATGCGCAGCGCGCGGTTCCGCCGCGGTTCACGCGGCGGCGCTCGACGTCCCGGCGCCGGCGGTGGCCTCCCCGAAATCCCCAAGATCGGCGTGGTCGAGGTGGATCCCAATTTCCGTCCTCGCGCTGAGGTGCTGCCACCCAAGGCCCCGGCGGCGCCATCGAGTCCGACGGGGGCCTCGGGGGGGGGACCCGGGCAGGAGCGGAGTGAGCGTGGAGGTCGTGGAGGAGGTCGAGGTGGTCGAGGTGGTAGGGATCGCGGCCGCGGTGAGAACGGTGAGCGCGGTGAGCGCGGTGAGCGCGGTGAGCGCGGCGAGCGCGGCGAGCGCGGCGGTCGCGGCCGTCGCGGTGGTCGCGGTGGACGGGGTCGCGGACCGCGCCGTCATGAGTCTGACTCGCCCGACATCACGAATCACAGCGCGCACCCGAGGTCTGAGCCGACCCGTTCAGAACCTTCACCACCTCCACCACCTCCGCCCTCGCCGTCGCCGGCGGCCGAGAGTGAGCCACCGGAATCCTTTTGGTCCAAAGTGAAGCGAGGTCTCACAGGAGGCACATGACCGGCGCCGCCGTTGCGGCCCGATTCTACGCGCGACCTACGGAAGAGGTCGCGCGTGGACTATTGGGGCACATCCTCGTGAGCGACGTCGGGGGCCGGCGTCGGCAAACGGCCGGCCGCATTGTGGAGGTGGAAGCATATACCGGCCCGCATGATCCCGCGTGTCACGCGTACGGGCACCGGCGCACGGCCCGCACGGAGCCGCTGTACGGGCCGCCCGGGACGGCGTACGTGTATTTCACCTACGGCATGCACTGGTGTCTCAACGCCGTGACCGAACCCCGCGATTATCCGGCGGCCGTGTTGATTCGCGCGCTCGAGCCGATCGCCGGGTTCGCGACCATGCGCGCGCGGCGCCGCAAGGAGCCGCTCTGTTCTGGTCCTGCCCGCTTGTGCGAAGCGCTGGGTGTCACCGGGGCCTTGAATGGGATGTCACTCCAGCGGGGCGTGCTTCGCATTGTCGAGGGATCGAAGCCGAAACGGGGTGAGATTCTGACAGGGCCACGCATCGGTATCACCGAAGCGGCGGATTGGCCGCTCCGGTTCTACCTCAAGGATTCGTCCTGGGTTTCTCGCTAGTGCCGCTCGGTAATGCCTTCCTTCGACGTACCAAGACTCACACGCACGCCACCCTGCAGGGAGTGTGTGTTGCTCAGCAGCAGGAAGTTGCTGGCGCTCGACGTCATCAGGTATTGCGCAAATACGTTCAACTTGCTCGAGTAGTTGATCTGCAGGCCGCCCGCGAGCCAGAAGAACGCTTTGCTCGAGGTCTCATTGACGCGGTCGTCGGCTTGGGCAAACTGGCTCAAGTCGCAGCCCGGGCAGTCAACCACGGGATTTAAGATCTGCATGAGGGCGAACCCGCCGCCGCCGAACGGCTCGATCACCTTCTGCGTCGGATAGGCGAGTACGCCGAACATGAGACGGCGCACCCCGTTGAACGAGACGTCCCGGCACGGCGCGGCTCCGACCGAGCAGCCGGACGAATTGGGATCGAAGATCACCGCGTTCGCATCGGACAGGAAGAACGCTTGCTCGTACGCGACGTACAGCGCGGTCCGACGCGACGTGATGAGCCAGTGTCCGCCGGCGATGGGGTCGTAGACATAGGGCTGCGTGTTTGTCTTGGAAACGAAGAAGCCGCCCTGCGCGCCCCAATACCAATTGAAGTTCGTGTTGAAGCCGCGTCCCTGCTGTGGCGGAATGAAGAAATAGGAAGCGCCAAGGGATGCCTGGGCTTGGATCGTGGTGGCGTTGGTGTAGTAGGGATTGTCCCAGCGGAATTGCGCGCGGGCGTCGCCGCGGAGCGCTAGGTGATGTGACACGAAGAGCCGGAAGCCCAGGCCGCCATAGACCATGTGCTCCGTGAAATCGTAGGGGGGGTCCTTCCCAAAGATCATGCGCGAGTAGCCGCCCGAGGCTAGGATCGACGACTGGTCGCCCACCGGGAAGTTCAGAGCGAGGCCGGCACCGATGGTGGAGACGGTGATGTCTTGCGTCGCGGCCAGGTTCGTCGTCGGAATGTAGTCGCCCGTCACCTCGAGGCTGATGCGGTCGCTCAGGTTGTAGCCGATGCGCGCGCCACCACCAAAACCATTCTTGATGAGGAACGAGTGGTCGAACCGCCACCACGACCCGAAGCCGCCGAACTCGATGTTCTGTGATCGTTGCGCCGCGGCGGAATTCGCGACCAAGGTTACGAATCCCACCAGGAGAACCAGCCGCTTCATCGGACTCCTCCCACGGCTCCGGCTAGGGGGCCGCCAACAAGACCGCGTTAAAGAGCAGCTTGAAGGTGCCGTGCGTCTGGCCTCGGAACTGCGGCCGAAAGCCAAACAGGATCACACGCCCCCCCCTGCTGCCTACCGGTGCCTCCACCAGCGCCGCTTTCCCAACGAGCCGCTCCTGGTACCGGGCATAGCCGGATCGCAGGGGCAACTCGGGATACGTCGCCAAGCCCAAAGCCGGGGCCGAAACGGTGAAGGCGGCGCTATTCTCGAAGTAGACCGGGAGGGAGTCGGGGACTCCGAGGGTAACCGGGCTACGAGACCCTTCCACCCCCCCCAAAACCGTACCGAAAATAGAGCCTGGGGCGTAAAATCGCAAAACTTGTGGACCAGATGCCTCACCAGCTAGAACGTTGACCACAGGGAGGTTAAGGGCTGAAATCGCGAAATTACTTGAACCGTCGAGGCAGACCAGTGTCCCTCCACCCCGAACAAACTCCGCAACTGCTGCCGCACCTGATTCGCCGAGACCACCAGCGTACTGTAATGGAATGCGAGTCGAATCGACGCCACGAAGAATCGACGACCCATCCGCATCGGGCAACACGATCACATCCAGCCGCTGTCTCAAGCCCCCTTTTCTGAAGTCGCCGTCGTGCAGTGTCGTATAGGTGATTCCATACTGCTCGAAGAGCCAGCGCGTCCAGCCTTCATCGATGTTGCCGGTCCACGGCTGATACAGCCCGATGCGCGGCAAGCGCGTGCGCGTGGGTCCCTGAGCGCTCCCGGGCGCCGTCCGCACCGCGGTCACCGTGAATCCGTGCCGTGCCGTCTGCTCAGTGAGAATGGCGCGCGCGCGGGGCCCGCGCACGACGAGATCGTCTCCGCGAATCGACACGCTTTGCCCTGCGGCGAGGAGCTGAGCGACGGCGCGTGACTCCGCATTGGTCCGATTCTTCAAGACAAAGACTTCCCCGGTGCCTTCGATGCGCCCCGGCGTCGGCACTACAGTGTCTACCCGCACCAGATTCGCCGTGAACGGGCCATTTACGACGTCGGCCCGGACACCCATCGTCAATGGGATCGTCCACCCCGCGACATCGTATGGCGGGCGGTCGTTCACGGGCGTGTAGTGTTGCACTTCGAGCAGATCCTTGGCGTGCGCGCGGTATGGCTGCGCCATAGGGACCACGAGCGAGCCGGCCGCATACCGCCGGCCGTCCGCGGTGAACGCATCCGCGCTCCGGTACAGCTCGACTCCCCCCGCCGCGAGCACATTGGCGAGTGTCGCCCAAGCTTGGGGATCGCGCTGCTCGGAGGCGGGTGGTAGTACGTACGCAAAGGGATTCCCGGCGAGTCCCGCCTCGACCTGGCGCCGGCCAACCGCGACGAAGCGATCGATCACGGTGACGCGGTCTCGTGCGGCCAGGCGCACCAGGGCCTGCGATGTGATCAGCTCGTAGCGCACGATGTCACCCAGGTGCCAGGTGCCGCCAGGCCATGGCTCCGGGTAATTCACCCCACGAACCGGCTGGCGCACCGAATCGAGCGACAACGTGATCGGTGACCCGAGTCGCGTGCTGGCGGCCTCGGTGAGGATGCCGATCATGTTGTGCCGCGTGGGCGTCGAGCGAAAGCCGCCGTGCCACCACAGGTCGTAGGTCTGCTGGTGGGCGATCCCGGTCATCCCGGCATCGTAGAGCGCCGCCGCCATCTGCGCGCCGACGAGGTTGATTCCGGCGACGATCGCGGGATCGAGATTGGGATTGACCGGATCCTGGAACGGCGGGACAAAGAGGCGCACGCCGTTGGATCCCATCTGGTGCACGTCGTACACGATTTCCGGAAACCATTCCTTGTACAGCATCCGCGTGACCAGTCGCGTCTCGACCTGCGTCAGCATGAACCAGTCGCGGTTGTTGTCGTGCCCGATGTACTTGTGGTAGAGCCAGGGCAGGGGACCGCCTTCGTAACGCGTCCCCTTGTAGCGGCGATACCAGCTCACCACGGTGTCGAGGCCGTCCGGATTCATGGATGGGATCATCAAGACGACGACGGAGTCGAGCAGCGGGCGGAGCGCCGCATCGGTGGCCAACCGGTAGGCGAGGAGCATCCCCATCTGGCTGGACGCGACTTCCGTGGAGTGGATGTTGTTGCTGATCAGAATGACGGCCGGCTGGGTATTGCGGATTTCCTGGAGCGCGGTGTCCGTAAGATGGCGCGGGTCCGCCAGGAGGCCCTGCGCTCGCTTGATGTCGGCCAGCCGGCCCTGATTCGCGGGTGATGTGATCGTCATCAGGAGAAACGGCCTGCCCTCGGTCGTACGACCCAGCGTGTCGACGCGTACGTAGAGGCTCTGTTGGGCCAGGCTGTTCATGTAGCCGCTGACTTGCTTCCAATCGGCGAGCATCGAGTCGGTGCCCGGCTCGAAACCAAGAGCGGCGGAGGGGCGGATGGGCGGTTCGGCGGTTTGTAACAACGCGAGCAGCAGAAACGGTGTCATTAGATCAGCCCCAGTTTTGAACCCACCTTCTTGAAAGCGCGGAGCGCGAAATCGAGATCGTCCTTGGTATGCGCGGCGGAGAGCTGGCAGCGCACGCGTGCATGTCCCTGCGGCACAACAGGATAGCCGAAGCCGGTGACGAAGACGCCTTCAGCGAGCAGCAGCTCGCTCGTGTGGATCGCCTTTGCCGTCTCACCCAGGATCACGGGGACGATCGGTGTCTCGCCCGCGAGTGGCTTAAAGCCCAGAGACAGCAGTTGTTCGCGGAAGTAACGGGCATTCTGATGCAGCTGGTTCACGAGCTCGGGATGCGCTTCGATGCAGCGCACGGCAGCAAGGGCGCTGGCCGCCACCGTGGGCGGCAGGGCGTTGCTGAAGAGCTGCGGCCGGGAGCGCTGGGTGAGATAGTCGGTGAGGGCGACGGGGCCGGCCGTGAATCCGCCGGCGGCACCGCCGAGCGCCTTGCCCAGCGTCGACGTGATCACATCGATCTCGCCCAGCATCCCATAATGCTCGGCCGTACCGCGGCCCGCTTTCCCGAGGACGCCCGTCGCATGAGAGTCATCCACGGCGAGCACCGCATCATACTTCCGTGCCAGGGCGGCAAGATCCGGCAGCTTTGCGATGTCACCTTCCATTGAGAAGATGCCGTCGGTGAAAATCAGCTTGCGGCGGGCCTTCCCCGCCGCGCGCAGCTTCTCCTCGAGGTCGGCCATGTCCGAATGCTTGTAGACCGCCGTCTGGCACTTCGTGATCGCCTTCGCGAGGCGAATCGAGTCGATGATGGATGCGTGGTTCAACTGATCGGAGATCACGATGTCGGACTCGCCCAGGACGGTCGGACACAGCCCCTCGTTGGCATTCCAGCAGCTCACGTAGGTGAGCGCCGACTCGCAGCCGACGAACTTCGCCAGCGCGTTTTCGAGCTCGCGATGAATCGTGAAAGTGCCGCAGATGAACCGTACCGACGATGTGCCGGCGCCCCAGTGCTCCAGCCCGTCCTTCCCCGCCTGCACGACCTCGGGGACGTTGGACAACCCGAGATAATTGTTTGAGGAGAGGATCACGACGTCGCCGCGTCCCTCCATCTTGACGCGCGAGCCCTGCGGCGATTCGAGGTAGTTGAGCCGCTTGTAGACGCCTTCCTTTTTGAAACCCGCCAGCTCGTCCTGCAGCTGCCGCATGAAGCTCATACGATCTCCAGAATGACTTTGCCGGCGTCCCCGGAGCGGATCGCGGCGAGTGCGTCGTCGATCTTGGCGAGTGGGAACTTGTGCGTGATGATTGGCCGGGGATCGAACTGGCCGCCGATGAGAAAGCGGCGCATCTGGTGCCACGTCTGATACATCTTGCGACCAATCACGCCGTACACGGTGATACCCTTGAAGATGATCTCATTGGCAAAGTCCATCGGGACTGCGCCGTCCGGGATTCCGAGCAGCTGCACGCGCCCACCCATCCGAACGGCCGCGAATGCCTGGTGCAGCGCCGATGGCACGCCGGACATCTCGCACACCACGTCCGCACCCTCTTCGTCCGTCTCGGCGAGGACCGTTTTCACGACGTCGTCTGTCTTGGCGTTGATCGTGACGTGCGCGCCCATCGCGGCGGCGAGCGCGAGGCGTTTCGGATTCACGTCCGAGGCAATGACCCTGGTGGCGCCGGCCGCCCGCGCAATGCCGACTGCAAAGCAGCCGATCGGTCCGCAGCCGACAATGAAAACGGTGCTGCCGGGGATTTCCGCGGTCAGCACCGTGTGGAACGCGTTCCCCATCGGGTCCATAATCGCCCCGACTTCGGTGGGGATGGTTCCCCCATCGAGCGTCAGCACATTGGTCGCGGGCATCGTGATGTATTCGGCGAACGCCCCGTCGCGATCGACCCCGATGATGCGCGTGTTCTGGCAGATGTGACTGTTGCCGGTGCGGCACTGGAGACAGTGACCGCAAACGATATGGCCTTCGGCGGTGACGAGGTGACCCGCCCGGAGCCCCGTGACGCCGTCACCGACCGACTCGATCTCGCCGGCGAATTCGTGGCCCACGACGACCGGCGGCTTGATGCGCCCCTGCGCCCACGGGTTCCAGTCGGCGATGTGCAAGTCTGTGCCGCAGACGCCCGCGTGGCGCACCGCGATCAATACTTCGCCGGGGCCCGGGGATGGCTTCGGAACGGTCGTGACCTTCAGCCCAGGGGCGCGGCTCGGCTTAACAATGGCTTGCATGTGGGTCGTCGATTCGGGCGATGAGCGGCAGGGAATCTAAACGGCGCGGGGCGGCAGCGTGAGCCCGGCGCGATATCTTAGGGCGTGGCTCCTACCACGATTCGCGAAGCGACGACGGCGAACACACATGCCACGGTGGCCGCGCTCCTCGCGCAAGAGCACGGCTGCCGCCGCGTGCTCGACATCCCCTGCGGCGAGGGGGCGTTCGTAAACCGCGTCCGCGCCGCCGGGTACGAGGTGCACGCCGCCGACATTCAGTCCCTGCTCAAGATTGCGGGCGTCCCGTTCTCGCATGCAGACATGAACGCACCATTGCCGTTCGCGAACGACAGCTTCGACGCGGTGGTGTGCATCGACGGGATCGAGCATTTGGAACGTCCCTTCGACTTTGTCCGCGAGTCGGGGCGGATCCTACGGCCGGGGGGCATGCTACTCCTCTCGACGCCCAACATCACCGCGCTCCGCTCACGCTGGCGCTGGTTGCTCACGGGTTTCCACAACAAGGGCAAGACGCCGCTCGATGAGACGGCGCCGAACCCCTGGCATCACATCGGGCTCATGTCGTTTCCGGAGATCCGCTACTTGCTCCACAGCAATGGTTTCCGAATCACGGCCATCGCGGCCAACCGGGTGAAGTTGGTGAGTTGGCTATACGCGCCGCTGTTGCCGCTCGCGTGGCTCGTGACGGGCTTGGTGTTTCGCCGGTGGGAGAAGGATCCCGTGCTGCGCCGGCGCGACGCCGAGGTGCGCCGGCAGATCTACTCGACACCCGTGGCGTTCGGCGAGACCCTGATCGTGAAGGCGGTCTGCACGAAGCCCGCGTGACCGGTCAGGAGATCGAGCGCGTGAATCCACCATCGACCTGGAGTACGGCGCCGGTGATATAGCTGGCGCGTTCGGACGCCAGGAACACCACGGCTGCCGCCAGCTCCGCGGGCGTGCCGACCCGGTGCATCGGAATTTCGGCCAGTCGTTCCTGCATCATCTGGGGGCGAGCCTTGGTGAGCTCCTCGATCCGCTCGGTGGCGATGAATCCCGGACAAATACTGTTCACGGTGACGCCGTCCGTCGCGACCTCGTCGGCCAGCGCTTTGGCAAAGCCGAGGACGCCGGCGCGCGCAGTCGAGGAGAGGATCAGGCCGGGCAGCGGCTGTAGTGCCGCGACGGACGCGAGACAGATGATCCGGCCCCATTTCGCCTTGGTCATGATTGGCACGGCCGCGCGCGCGAGGTGGATCGTGGACAGCAGGTTGAGCTCGATCGCCTTCTGCCAGGCGTCGGCAGGTTGATCCTTAAAGGGGGCTGCGGGCGGCCCCCCGGCATTGCAGAACAACACATCGAGCCGGCCGAACTTCTTCGCGACGTCGTTGACCAGCCGCTCAGCTTCGGCCGGGACGCTGACATCCGCGGGAAATGGCGCGTTGGGGCCGCGGCCGTTGATCGCGACCTGCGCGCCTTCTTCCGTGAGCACGGTGGCGACCGCGCGGCCGATGCCGCGGGTTCCTCCGCAGACCAGAGCGACCCGCCCCTTGAGTCCGAGGTTCATGCGCGCTCGAGACGCACGGCACAGACCTTCAGCTCGGCCATCTTCGCGTAAGGGTCCAGCACGGGGTTGGTCAGAAGGTTGGCGGCTGCTTCACGGAAGTGGAACGGTACGAACACCTGCCCGCGCGCGACACGATCGCTGATGCGCGCGGCCGTGACCATCGAGTTGCGCCGCGACGTGATCCGGAGCAACTCGCCCTCCTGGACGCCGAGCTGCTTTGCATCCTCGGGATGGATCTCGACGATCGCCGTCGGCTCGCGGGCATCGAGGCCGCTCGCGCGACGCGTCATCGTGCCGGTGTGCCAGTGATACAGCTGCCGGCCGGTATTCATCACAAATGGATACTCATCGTCCGGAAGCTCTACGGGATTCGTGTACTCGACGGGAACGAATCGCGCCCGGCCGTCGGCCGTGGGGAACGCTCTATCAAACAGGAAGGCGGTGCCGGGATGGTCAGGCGTCGGCACGGGGTACTGGAGTCCAGCGCCCTCGAGCCGATCGTAGGTGACGCCGGCCCAACTTGGCGTCACGCTCGCGATCTCACGCATGACCGCTTCGGCGCCCGAGAAATCGGTCCGCAGCCCCAGGCGGTTCGTCAGGTCGATCAGGATCTCGAGATCGCCGCGCGCCTCGGCGGGGGAGTCCACGGCTTTGTGTGTGAGCTGGATCCGCCGCTCGGTGTTGACGAACGTGCCGGTCTTCTCGGCGAAGCTCGCGCCAGGCAGCACGACGTCGGCGTAGCGCGCCGTTTCCGTGAGGAAGAGATCCTGCACCGCCAGGAACTCGAGCTCCTGGAACCAGTGTTCGGCGTGCGCGATGTCGGGGTCGGAGATGACCGGGTTCTCGCCCATGATGTACATCCCGCGCACACCGCTCTCCGGTTTGACGACTTCGGTGACCATGAGACCGCTTTTGAGCGAGAGCGACTCTGGGGGCACGCCCCAGGTCTCGGCGAACCGCGCCCGGATCTTCTGATCGCCGACCGGCTGATAGTCGGTATAGACGAACGGGATGGCGCCGACGTCCGAGGCGCCCTGCACGTTGTTCTGGCCGCGAATCGGCAGCATCGCCGCCCCCCAGCGACCGATCATGCCGCAGGCGAACATCATGTTGAGGAACGACGTGACGATGTCGGTGCCATTGGCGTGCTGTGTCAGCCCCATCGCCCACAGCGAGCTGGTGTTTGGCCCGCGCGCGTACATCTCGGCGGCGCGCCGGATCTTCTCGGCAGGGATACCGGTGATCTTGGCGGCTTGCTCCGGCCTGTACGGCTTTACGGCTTCGCGGACCTTCTCAAAATCATGCGTGCGCGTGGCGATGAAGTCCTTATTCTCCAGGCCTAGTCCCAAAATGTGATTCAACATCCCCGAGTAGAGGGCGACGTCGGTGCCAGGCTGCATTTGCAGGTGAACGTCAGCGCGACCCGCCAGCTCGGTGCGCCGCGGATCCGCGACGATCAGTTTGGCTCGTTTCTCGTGCGCGCGCTTCAGCGCCGCGCCGAACACCGGGTGCGACTCCGTCGTGTTGGCGCCGGCGATGAAGATGACGTCGCACGCCTGCTCGATTTCGCGCATCGAGCCCGATGCCGCCGCGGTGTTGATCGCGCGCTGCATCGCCGCGACCGACGTCGAATGGCACAGCCGCGTGCAGTGGTCCACGTTATTCGTGCCCAGCGCACCGCGGAACATGCGCATCATCAGGTAGTTCTCTTCGTTGGAGCACTTGGCCGACGAGAAGCACGCGAGCGCGTCGGACCCGCGGGCCGTCTTGATTCGAAGCAGCTCCTGCGCCGTCAGCTCCATTGCTTCGTCCCAGGTTGCTTCCCGGAATGGCGTGTACCAGTCCGCCGGTGTCGCGACGCGATCGCGGATGTCCATGTCGAGGCGCTCGAGCAGCGGCAGGGTGCGCACGGTCTTCCCAGTGGCGCGCGGCGGCGTGCCGGGCTTGGTGCGGCTGCCTTCGCCCTCGATGGTCCGCCAGGGCCCCGCGCGACGCTCCGCGCCGGTCGGCCCCTTCCAGACCCAGCGCTTGCCCTGTTTGACCCATCCCTTCCGGATCAGCGGCCGAGTCAGGCGATCACGATGCTGCGGGAAATCGTAGCCGAAACGGCCCTTGACGCACGTGGAACCCTGGTTGGGCGTGTTCAGCTCGATGTCGGGAGAAGTGACGCGAACAACTGTGTTGTCGGCGACGTGCAGGTCCACCTGGCAACCGACGCCGCAGTAGGGACAGACCGAGCGGACCACCTTCTCCGGATGCCGTATCTGCTCCGGCGCGAACCGTTGCCGCGGCATCACCTCGAAGATGGCACCGGTGGGACAGACACGAACGCATTCCCCGCACCAGGTGCAGCCCGCCTTGTCCGGATCGCCGTCGGCACCGACGATGATCTCGGCGTGCTCGCCGCGGAATCCGACGTCCAGCACACCGACGACCTGAATGTCCTCGCAGGCGCGGACGCAGCGCGTGCAGAGGATGCACGTCGACATGTCGTGGCGGATCATCGGGTCGCCGGGGCGCTCGTCGCCCGAACGCAGCGGCAGGTCACGTCCGTCGACCGGCGTCGGCACGACGTCGTACTGCACGAGGTAGCGCTCGAACTCGTTCCGCGGGCTTCCGTTGAGCGCTGGATACCGTTCGCTGAGAAGCCGGAGAACCCCTTTGCGATTCTCGACCGCGGCGTGCGATTGCGTGGTCACGACCATGCCGTCGGCGACCTTGGTGGCGCAAGCAGGGATCAACTTCGGCTGGCCTTCGACGGAGACAAGGCAGATGCGGCAGTTGCCAACGAGCGAAAGCGTGGGATACCAGCAGAGGGTTGGAATCTCGATACGGGCCTTGCGGGCCGCATCGAGGATCGTGTGCCGTTCATCCGCACTCAGCTTGTAGCCATCAATCGTCAGGACCGCCATGCCTGAAATAGATAGGCTGGCGGGAAAGGGGGGCAAGGCTAGGCTAGGTTTTTAAACCTTTGGATCGATGGGCAGGTGCCGATGCGTATGGTCGCCGTCTTCCCCCTCATCGAGGAACCAGCAGTACGCCCAAATCTTGGCCGGTCTGAGGATCTGCTGCCCGGCGTGGAGGATGATGCCCATCGGCTCGCCGTCGAGTGTCAGAGGGACGCTTGTCATACCGCCCTGCGGGTGCAAGCTGCTTGCCATTGTGTGCGACATGTAAGTAACTGAGCCTATTGATGTTACGAAACGCTCGGACTGAAGAGTCGTCAGTCTGACACGTTCAACGCCGTGTCGAGCTGACGCGGCGGTTTGATGGCAGTGAATCCAGACCGCTTGGACTTGCGGCCGCGCTGCACCTGCCAGCCGCCATAGAGGGTCTGCAGCGCCTCGGGTGCCAGCGGGATCACCTCGCGATTCTCGTCCGGGGGCGGCAACAGGACGTGGACGCCGCCGGACGGAGTCCGAACCTGCAAATCGGCGATCAACGAAGTGCGCTGTTTTGTGCGAAGCGGGACGAGACAACTGGGCGCGATCACCACGAGCGCTGGTGTGAGATCCGGAAACCAGCTCCCAAAGTTGATGACTAACGCCTGAAACGCGCCGGCGAGCTGCTCCGTCACCGCCCGGCCTTCCGCTGCCTCGACCGCCCCGAGATCCTGATCGAGCAGAAATACCTCCGCGTCGTGCGCGGCCAGAAACAGCGCTTCACCAAGCGCCGCGGCTCCCAGGACCACGACGATGTCGCGCGGCTCGAGGCGGTTCGCCCACGGAACAATCGGATGCGTGCGATCAAAACCCCAGTGGGTCGGCTCGCGCTGCGCCTCGCGCAACGCCCGATGCTTCTGGCGCCAGCGCGGGAATGACGGCAGTCGCAGGCGCCGTGCAATGATACGATCGACGTGCTCGAGCAGCAGCACTTCGGTGAGGAGATACTGGTCTTGGGCGCTCGCCTGCAGCTCGCGCGCGGCTTCATCGCCGATTTTCAGCAGCTCCGCGCGCGGCACCGTGTTCTTGTACTCCTCGAGCCGCTGCAGAATGAATTCCTGATACTCCTGCTTGAGCGAACGGGGGGCCCGGCGCACCGGCGACATGCCGGTTTTGGTCGCGTGCTCGAACGGCAGGGATGTCAGCATGGCTCGACGTGCACCGTCACTGCTTCGAGCTCCAGATCCTTCTTTAGCCGCGCTTCGACCGCGTCGGCGATCGCGTGCGCGTCGGCGACATTCGCGGCGGGATCGACCGCGATCGTGACCTCGGCGTACCGCGCGCCGGCATTGGCGCCGCGCGAGCGGATGCCGTAGGCGCTCCTCACGCCTTCGACGGCTTGCGCCGTTTGGCGGATGGTGGGCGCGGGAATCGCGCGCTCGTCGACGAGTACCGGGACTGCGCGCGACAAGATCTGATAGGCGACGCGCACGATGAGCAGCGCGATCACGATGGCGATGGCGGGATCGACCCACGTCGCGCCGCGCCGGGCAAACAGCACGCCGATCAGCACCCCGATCGTAATGAAGACATCGGCGCGCGTGTGCGCGGCGTCCGCGATGAGCAGCTCGCTCGACAGCTCGTGGCCTCGGGCGTTCTCGTACCAGGCCACGAAAATGTTGGTGAGGAGCGTCGCGACGAGGAGCGTGAGGCCGAGATCGCTGACGTGGATCGCGTGGCCGCCCGACAGCAAATGACCGATGGCGCTGCGCACCAGCTCGAAACAGGTGACCGACAGGAACACCACGATCCCCAGCGCGCCCAGCGTTTCGAACTTGCCGTGGCCGTACGGGTGGTCTTCGTCGGGCTCGCGGGCGGCGACGCGGACGACGACGAGCCCCAACACGTTGTAGACCGCATCGACGGAGGAGTGCACGGCGTCGCCGATGACGGCGAGCGAGCCCGCCAGCATGCCGATGGTGGCTTTGGCGACGAGCACCGCGATGTTCGCTACGAGCAATCCCGCGAGGACGCGGCGCACGGCGCGGGACCGATCCAGGGCGTTGTCCGGGACGGACATGGTGTGCAAGCTTGTGCTAGAGGCTGATTTAGTCAACTTGCTTGACAATATTTAGACAATTGTATAAATATCTCGCTCAATGGACGACTCACTGTTTCGGGCGCTGGCCGACCCCACGCGGCGCAAGATCCTCGAGCTGCTGACCGAGAAGGATCGCACGGCGGGGGAGATCGCCGAGCAGTTCCCGATCGCCTTCGCCTCGGTGTCACACCACCTCGGCGTGCTCAAGGCGGCAAACCTCGTCGCCACGGAGCGCGAAGGCCAGTTCATCCGGTATCGGCTGAATACCACCGTATTCCAGGAAGTCGTGCGGTATTTCATGACCCGTTTCGGGGGAGAACCC
>Ga0209375_1001531_pt1 | contig 17299 bp, 17 predicted proteins | sample GraSoiAngelo_131_FD_185888 | JGI IMG/M metagenome (GOLD analysis project Ga0209375, IMG submission 185888) | Grasslands soil microbial communities from the Angelo Coastal Reserve, California, USA - 14_0929_02_30cm (SPAdes) (version 2) | ecosystem: Environmental > Terrestrial > Soil > Grasslands ... | reverse complement strand
CGGTCATAGGCGGCACGGGCCCGCAAGCGTTTGATTTCGGCCGACTGATTGGTCGACGCGCAGCCGGCGAGCAGCGTCGCGACGAGCGCGATGACGACGCAGCCGACCGGTTGTCTTGACACCTTTTGACCTCCCATGTAGCGTCGACCTCGTGCCGACCTACGAATACCAGTGCGATGCATGCCGGCGGACGTTCGAGGTCCGGCAGAGGATCACGGAAGAGCCACTGACGCGCTGCGACGAATGCGGTGGGACTGTACGGAGACTGCTGTCGCCCGCCCCATTCATTCTCAAGGGCGGCGGCTGGTACGTCACCGACTATCCCTCGGAAGCGCGCAAGAAAGCACAGGAATCCGAGAAGGGCGCGACGAAGGCCAGCCCATCCGCCGAGAAGTCTAGCACCCCTTCCTCGGAAGGCACCCCTTCTACGTCATCGTCATCGTCGACTACGTCGTCTTCGACCGCCTCGCCTTCGAAAGCGGAGCCGTCCGCCTGAGGACGACCGCTGCCCCGCGGCCGACATCCAGGCGTGCGGCCGCGCTCCCATCGCGAACCACGATCTCGAGCCGGTTTCTCGATCCGATCAGCGCTCCGGCTCGGCCAGGCGGCAGGTCGGCGTAGGTACCGACCAAGGGCAGCACCCGCCCGGCGATGCGGACGGCGGCGTCACCGCCGGCCCCCATCGCGCCGACGTGCTCGGCCTCGATCGAGGTGACGAGATTTCCGAAGCGGTCGATGTGGATCACCGTCCCGCCGACGCCCTCTTCGCCTTCCCGCGCTTCCGGCCAGGGCAGGCGGACGGGATCCTCGACGGCGGGGCCGAAGCGCTCGGGCGCGACACCGCGGGCGAGATGAGCCGCCGCCGGCGCGAAGATGTCGCGCCCGTGGAATGTTCGGCTCACGACGGGTCGCCGATACTCACTCGTCGTCAGCTCGAAGGCGCGCCACTCCGCGTCCCTGAACGTCGGCGTGAACAGGCCGTTGTCTGGCCCCACGAAGAAGTGACCGCCGGCCACGACCACGAGCGCGCGCCGATCCGTTCCCACGCCGGGATCGACCACCGCCAGGTGGATCGTCCCCGTGGGAAACGCGGCGGCCGCCGCCTCGAGCGCCAGTGCCGCCTCGGCCACTTGCTGGGGCTCCACGTCGTGGGTGATGTCCACGAGCTGGACGTCGGCCGCGAGCGAGAGGATGACGCCCTTCATCTCGGAGACGTAGCTATCGCGGGTGCCGAAATCTGTGGTGAGGGTGATGATCGGGGGCACGCGCCGGCGGCCCGAGAATTACCGGTCGCGGTCGACGACGCCCGAGACCTGGTGCGACGGCAGATCGCGAGCCGCACGAGGCCCGAACGAGGAGCCGACCGGAGCGTACGTGGTTGTACGTGAGGATCGGTGACGAGTGAGAACGAGGTGCGGCGACGTGAGATGCCGTCGCACTATCGGTCGCGGTCGACGACGAAGTCGGCGATGAGCGCCAGGATCTCGCGCTCCTGAGACGGCGGGAACGCCTCGAGGTCCGCCTTGGCCGCCTGCGCATAGCTCGAGGCGCGCGTGCGCGCGTACTGCACGCCATCGTGCTCGAGCACGAGGCGGCGGATCTCGTCCACCTCGCTCGCCGAAAGCGTTGGCCGCTTGAGAAGCCCGCGCACCCGCTCGGCCTCGACGGCAGTGGCGCCGTCGAGCATGGCGATGAGGGGCAGTGTTCGCTTGCCTTCGCGCAGGTCACTGCCGATCGCCTTGCCGAAACGCTCTTCGTCGGCGACGAAGTCGAGGGCGTCGTCGGAGATCTGGAAGGCCACGCCGACGTCCATCCCGTACCGGGTCAGCGCCTCGACCTGCTCGGCCCCGAGTCCCCCCAGGAGCGCGCCGATGCGGCAGCACGCCGAGATGAACGAGGCCGTCTTCTGGCTGATGATCCGCAGGTAGTCGGCCTCGGTGGTGAGGCCATTGCGCTTCCGCTCGAGCTGAAAGACCTCGGCCTCGGTCATGGACACGGTCGCCCGGGCCAGCGTCTCCATGACGCCTCGATCGTTGTCGCGCACGAGCATCGCGAACGACTTCGAATAGAGATGGTCGCCGACGAGGACGGAGGCGTCGTCGCCCCACTGGGCGTTGGCGGACGGCCGGCCGCGCCGGAGCGGCGCCTGGTCGACCACGTCGTCGTGGATCAGCGTCGCCGTGTGGAGCAGCTCGACCACGCAGGCCAGCCGGACCGAGCGCGGGCCGCGATAGCCGGCCAGCCGCGAGGCGAGGAGCAGGAGCATGGGGCGCAGTCGCTTGCCGCCGGCGCCCGCGATGTAGCCGCCCATCTCCTGGATCAACGCGACGGGCGAGCCCAGCTGCCTCCGGATTTCTTCCTCGACCGCCTTCAGCTCGTCGCCCACGAGCGCAGCGACGCGCTCCTTGAGAACCCGTTCCAGCGTGGGCGTGGGCACGCGACGCCTGCTACTTGGCGACGACTCGGTCGCGGATCTGGATCGCCAGTCCGGGCGTGACCGACTGAATCTCGGCGACCGAGAACTTCTCGCGTGTCTCGGTGATCCGCGCGGTGGCCACCTCCTCGTCGAGCTCGCCGAGGATCTCCCCCGTCACCGGGTGCACGATCGGAATCTTGTCACGGCGCAGGCTGATGACCGTTCCCGGCCGCATGCCGTCGACGGCCGTGAGGTCGAGCACGATGCGGGTCGTATCGATGTACACGACGTAGCCACGCTTCGGCTCCGGCACCGCCGGCGCCGCCACGGGCACCGTCGTGCCGCGCGCCACGGCCTGGCGGGGCGCTGCCCCGCCGCCGCTCACGGTCGACGTGGGCGGCGCTGTCGCGACCTGATACGGCACGCCCTGGCGCGGGCTGATCTTGCCCCCGCCCGGCGGTGCGCCGTACTTGGCGACGACCTCGGGTGTGGCAATGATGGCGCCCTTGCCTCGAATGAGAGTGGTGAGCGTCGTCGGGACCTTGTCTTCTTCAACCCACACGTACTCGGGCTCGCTGGGAACGTCACCGAAGCGCGGATTCTTGATGAGGAGCCACCGGCTCTCGGCCGACTTCAGCGCCGTTGGCTCGCTTCGCGAATCCGACCCGAGGATGGTCTTCACCGTGCTGCACGCCGCCAGGACCGGCACGAGCGCGATCAAGACGATAACGAGACGTCGTATCACCATGATTTGCCGCTACCATAGCACACCGCCACGCTCAATCCTCGGCCCGGGGCTCCCAGGGAAACCGCTGCTCCTCGGTGGCCGCCGTCGGCACGAGGGGCTGTCGTCGCGAGAAGAGAGGGGTGCCGGTGAGCGCCGAGATCCAGGTCGTGTCGAGGTAGGTGACGCCGTTGCGCTCGAGGACGACGGGGACCAGCCACCCCGTCAATTCGAGGTTGGTGGCCACCCGAATGGCACGCTCGGGCCGGGCCAGCATCTCCTCGACCCGGACCGAGCCGTTGACGAACATGTCGCTCACGGCCAGCGGATCGACGACCTGGAAGCGCTTGGACCGCTCCAGTACGTTGGCCATCAGGTAGGGAACGCGCCGGACGTCTGTATCCGAGTGGGTCAGGTCGAGCACGGGGGTGATGGCCACGCGAATGCGCGCCCGCGTGATCCGAATGCCGTCGCCGGCCCGGGGCGCCGGCGCGCTCTCCTTCTGGATGAACGCGGCCTCGGAGAGGTGCGCGGCCACTCGCCGGATCTGGGCATGCCCGAGCTGATCCTCGTAGTGACCGAGCACTCGCTGCGTGATCGGGTGGTAGAACGCATCGCCCTTGCGGAAGACGATCAGCTCCTGCCCGACCTGGGCGCCGCTGTCCTCACCCAGATCGAGGTAGAGGACGTTGCCCTCGTACGCCGCCACCACGCCTTCGATGGGCTGGGCCACCCGGATGAAGTCGTCGGCCATGAGCTCGAACGTGGCGGCGAGCCGGTCGGCCATCCCGGCTGCCGCCGGCGTCACGACGATGAGGAGCGCCAGCGCGGCGAGCAACGTCAGCACCGCCCGGCGCGGCATCAGAACGTCACCGAAGGCTGGTGCGTGCCGAAGACGGCTCGCAACCGCTCGCAGATCTCACCGAGCGTCACCGAGGCCTCGACCGCCTCCACCAGGAGCGTGACGAGGTTCTCACGCCCACGGGCGGCGCGCTCCAGGGCGTCGAGGGCGCGGGCGGCTGTCGAGGCGTCGCGCGTCTTACGGACGCGCGCGACGCGCTCGCGGAGCGCATCACCCACGCCGGCATCCACCTGGAACAGGTTGGCGGGCGGCACCTCGTCGGTCACGAACTCGTTGACGCCGACGATGATCCGCGCCTTGTCCTCGACCTCGCGCTGCCAGCGGTAGGCGGCGTCCTGGATCTCCCGTTGCATGAAGCCGATGGCGGCGACCGAGCCGCCCTTCTCGTCGATCATGCGAATGTACGTTTCCGCCTCCTCCTCGATGTCCCGGGTGAGCCGCTCGATGGCGAACGAGCCGCCCAGCGGATCGGCCGTTTCGGCGACGCCCGATTCGTGAGCGAGGATCTGCTGGGTCCGCAGCGCGATCCGGACCGCGCGCTCGGTCGGCAGGGCCAGCGCTTCGTCCATGGAGTTGGTGTGGAGCGATTGACAGCCCCCGAGCACGGCCGCCAGGGCCTGCACGGTCACGCGCACGATGTTGTTCTCCGGCTGCTGGGCGGTCAGCATGCTGCCGGCGGTCTGCACGTGGAAGCGCAGCATCATCGAGCGCGGATCACGGGCATGGAAGCGGTCGCGCATGATGCGCGCCCACAACCGGCGCGCCGCCCGGTACTTCGCCACCTCCTCGAGCAGGTGGTTGTGAGCGTTGAAGAAGAACGATAGTTGGGGGGCGAAGTCGTCCACGACCAGGCCAGCGGCCAGCGCCGCGTCGACGTACGCGATGGCGTTGGACAGCGTGAAAGCGACTTCCTGCGCGGCCGTCGAGCCGGCCTCGCGCATGTGGTACCCGGAGATCGAGATCGTGTTCCAGCGCGGCACCCGATCCTTGCAGTAGGCGAAGACGTCGGTCACCAGCCGCATGGACGGGCCGGGCGGGAAGATGTACGTCCCGCGCGCGATGTACTCCTTCAAGATGTCGTTCTGGACGGTGCCGGACAGTCGCTCGGTCGCCACGCCGTGACGGCGCGCGACGGCGACGTAGAGGGCGAGCAGGATGGCGGCGGTCGCGTTGATCGTCATCGACGTCGACACGCGCTCGAGCGGGATTCCCTCGAACAGGTCGGCCATGTCCTCCACCGACGCGATGGAGACGCCGACCTTGCCGACCTCGCCGAACGCGATCGCCGAATCGGGGTCGTGGCCCATCTGGGTCGGCAGGTCGAAGGCGACACTGAGGCCGGTCTGACCCTGATCGAGCAGGAATCGATAGCGCTTGTTCGTCTCGGCGGCCGAGCCGAAGCCTGCGTACTGCCTCATCGTCCACAGCCGCCCCCGGTACATCGAGGGGTGGATCCCGCGCGTGTACGGAAACGTGCCCGGCGCTCCCAGGGCCTGGCCAGCAGCATCGACGGGCACGTCGGCGGGGCCGTACACGGGTTTGAGCCGCTCGTTCGGGCGTGGATCTTCTGTCATGGCCCTGCTCGTCTCGTCGAGAGGATCGCCCGGCCACGCACTAGAGTGGAATGTTCCCGTGCTTGCGCGGCGGATTCTGGTCGCGCTTGGTCGCGATGACCGCGAGGCCGGCCGCAAGGCGCGGCCGCGTGTCACGCGGCAGGATGACCTCGTCCACGTAGCCGCGCTCGGCGGCGATGTAAGGATTGGCGAACTTCTCCCGGTATTCGCGAGTCTTCGCGTCTTTGAAGGCGCCCGGATCGGCCGCGGCGTCCATCTCGCGACGGTAGAGGATGTTCACCGCGCCCTCGGGCCCCATCACCGCGATCTCGGCCGTCGGCCACGCCAGGTTCACGTCACCCCGGATGTGCTTCGACGACATGACGTCGTACGCGCCTCCGTACGCCTTGCGGGTGATCACGGTCAGCTTGGGCACCGTCGCCTCGCAGTAGGCGTAGAGCAGCTTCGCGCCGTGCTTGATGATGCCGCCGTACTCCTGGGCCGTCCCGGGCAGGAATCCCGGGACGTCGACGAACGTCACCAGCGGGACGTTGAAGCAGTCGCAGAACCGCACGAAGCGCGCCGCCTTGACCGACGCGTTGATGTCGAGACACCCGGCCAGGTGGGCGGGCTGGTTGGCCACGATCCCCACCGGGCGACCGCCCAGGCGCCCGAACCCGACAACAATGTTGGGCGCGAAGTCCGCGTGAACCTCGAAGAAGTACTGGTCGTCGAGCACGCTGCACAGGATCGCCTTCATGTCGTAGGGCTTGTTCGCCTGCTCGGGAACGATCGTCTGCAGCGACTCGTCACGACGGTCCACCGGATCGAGCGTCGGGTGCAGCGGCGCATCCTCGAGGTTGTTCTGGGGGATGAAGGTGAGTAGCTCCCGGATGAGGGTCAGGCACTCGTCCTCGCTGTCGGCCGAGAAGTGCGCGACGCCCGAGGTGCCGCCGTGGGTCGAGGCGCCCCCCAGCTCCTCGGCCGTCACCGCCTCGTGGGTGACCGCCTTGATCACGTCGGGGCCTGTCACGAACATGTACGAGGTGTTCTTGACCATGAAGACGAAGTCGGTGATCGCCGGCGAGTACACGGCGCCGCCGGCGCACGGACCGAGGACCGCGGAGATCTGGGGCACGACGCCAGACGCCAGCGTGTTCCGTAAGAAGATCTCGGCGTACCCGGCCAGCGAGACGACGCCCTCCTGGATTCGCGCGCCGCCGGAGTCGTTGAGGCCCACGACCGGCGTGCCCGTCTTCATGGCCAGGTCCATGATCTTGCAGATCTTGCGGGCGTAGGCCTCCGAGAGGGAGCCTCCGAAGACCGTGAAATCCTGAGCGAAGACGAACACCGGACGGCCGTGGATGCGTCCCGAGCCGGTGACGACTCCGTCACCCGGAAACTTCTGCTCGTCCATGCCGAAGTCGTAGCTCTGATGGACGACGAACTTGTCGATCTCCGTGAAGGAGCCCGGGTCGAGCAAGAGATCGAGCCGTTCCCGCGCCGTCTTCTTGCCTGCTTTGTGCTGGCGCCGGATCCGCTCTTCGCCGCCGCCCAGCTCGGCTTCCGCGTGACGGCGCGCGAGCTCGTCGAACCGCTCGTCCAGGGACATAGATGCGCACCAAGTATGGCATAATTCCCTCTCCATGCAGCCCTGGGTCCAAGGGCTCGTCATTCTGTGTCTGATCGCCATCACCATTGCACTGGTGCCGGCGATCATTGCGCTGCGCCGGTCCGCCGAGCGGGCCGATCGCGTGCTCGCCATTTTCGAGGGCGAGCTCCGTCCGCTCGTCGGCGAGGTGCGTGGGCTCGTCCACGAGCTCCGTGGCCTCAGCGAGGAAGCGCGGGGCGAAATGCAGCGAATCGGCGGCCTCACCGATCGCGCTCAGGACGCCGTCGAGGGCCTCAGCCGCGTGATGGCGGCCGTGACCGGGCTGACCCGCGCGGGTCAGCTGGTCGGCGTGGCGGCCGGCCTCAAGACCGGCCTCGAAGTGTTCCTCCATCGACTCCGCCGGAACGATGCGGACGGGAAGCGAGAAGGAGATCAAGCATGACGTATGAGAAGGACAGCAGCGGCAATTTCGGGTGGTTCCTGTTCGGAGCTGCGCTCGGCGCCGCTGTCGCGTTCTTGACCACACCACGTAGCGGCCGGGAAACGCGTGACCTCCTCTCCGAGAGTGTCGCCAAGCGTGCCCAGGAGTGGGCCGGTGAGGCCCAGAGTCACGCCGGCGAGTGGCTCGACAAGAGCCGCGAGATGTTCGAGGAGCAGACCCAGCGCCTCATGAACGCGTTCGAGGCTGGCAAGGAAGCGATGCGCGAAGAAATCAGGAAGTGGTCGACCTCAGCCCGTGGCTGAGGTCGAGCTGCCCGATCCCCACGAGTTGGCCGAGAAGCGCGACCAGGCCTTCAGCCGTCGGGTCGCGCTCCTGACCGCCGTCTACGCGGTCGTGCTGGCCATCGCGGGCCTCGGCGGCAAGTACGCGATGAAGGAGATGCTGCTCGCCCAGCAGCAGTCGTCCGATCAGTGGGCCTTCTATCAGGCCAAGGTCGTCCGCGAGCACCTGAATCGCGCCAACAAGATCCTCGTCGAGACCCAACTCGCCGAGCCCACCGGGGTCCGGGGTGCCGAGCGGACGAAGCTCGAGACGTTGGCGAAACGGTTCGGCGACGAGGAGCAACGGATGGTCGCCGACAAGAAGGACATCGAGAAGGCTGCCCGCAAGCTCGAGCACGAGCGCGACATCTTCCGCGCGCGTGATCCCTACTTCGACTACGCCGAGGTCATGCTCCAGATCGCCATCGTGTGCGCCTCGGTGGCGATCCTGTCGGTGTCGCGCCCGATGGTCGCCGTCTCCGGGGCGCTCGCCATCCTCGGCGCGCTGCTCACCGTCAACGGCTTCACGTTGTTCGTGAAGATCCCGTTCCTTCAGCCTCACTAGGAGCGCGGCGAGCGCAGGGGTCAGCGTCGAGGCGCCAGCGCCTCCAGGTGTCGCAGCACGCCGTCGAGGCTGGCCCCGCCCGGCTGGAAGTTGGCCTCGAGGAACAGCTCGGTGAGCCCGGCCGCCGCATAGCGGCCGATGTCTTCGCGGATCTCGTCGAGCGTTCCCCACAGCGGCCGACGGGTCGGCCCCTGAGCGGTGTCGTGGACGTGGAAGGTGCCCCGGCTGACGACGTGGAGCGTGGCCGGATCGCGCTTGGCCGCGATCGCCGCCTTCCCGAGCTCGGCGACCATCGGCGCGACACGATCGAGCGGCACGTTCCCGCCGTTGAAGCCGTCGCCGAGCGTGACCGCGCGCGTGATCACCACCGGGCTGTAGCCGCCGATCGTGATCGGGGGATGCGGCTTCTGCACGGGCTTGGGCTCGATCTTCGAGCGTGGCACCTGGTAGAACTCGCCGGCGAACTCGACGACGTCATCCGTCCAGATCGCCTTCAGGCACCGGAGGAACTCGTCGGCCCGCCGGCCACGCCGCCTGAACGGGACGCCGACAGCGTCGTACTCGTCTTCCGACCAGCCGATGCCGAGCCCGACATCGAGGCGACCACCGCTCACGACGTCGAGCGTGGCGAGCTGCTTCGCCAGGAGGATCGGCGTGTAGTACGGCATGATGAGCACACTCGTCCCGAGCCGTACACGCCTCGTCGCGCCGGCGATGTAGGCGAGCGACACGATCGGATCGAAGACGCGCTCGAAGGCCTTCGGCCACGGCTGGCCGGGCATCGGTGGGTAATCGCCCTTCGGCTGGATCGCATAGAGCAGCCGCTGGAACACCCAGACCGAGTGGTAGCCGAGCGCCTCGGCGGTCTGGGCGACGCGCATCTGATTCTCCGGCGTGGCCCACGCCCCCGCCATGGGGAGCGCCACGCCCAGCTTCATCGCGATGTCCAGTTCATGAACTTGGGAGGGGGGCCAGGAGGCCTCCCCTCGCAAACCCTCCCCTTCGCGCGGCGCGCGACAACGCGGGTCGCCTCGCGCGGCGAATACCCCGACGCCACGTCGTCATTTCCGCCAATTATGAACTTGGGAGGGGGGCCATGGCCGTTTCGCGCGGCGACGAATACCAACAGCGCATGATCATCGACGCCAATCCGACCGTGTGGGCAAGATCCGGTCGGCGATCAGGTTCCGCATCATCTCGAGCGTGCCACCGCCGATCGCGAACATGCGGGCGTCGCGCACCATGCGCTCGAGCGGCAAACTCCGGCCGTAGCCGGCGGCGCCGTGGATCTGAAGCGCTTCGCTGGTCACCCACTGTGCCGTCTCCGCCGCCAGCGTCTTGGCCTTGGCCGCCTGGAGCGCGTCGGGAAACTCTCGTCCGGCGTCGGCCGCTGCCCGATGGATCATCAACCTCGCGGCGTCGATCTTCACCTCCATGTCGGCGAGCTTCCAGCGAATGCCCTGGAAATCGGCGATGGGCCGGCCGAACTGCCGGCGCTCGAGCGCGTAGGCGCGGGCGCGCTCGTAGGCGCCCTGGGCGAGGCCGAGCGCCACCGTGGCCGCCCCGAGGCGCTGGCCGTTGTAGGCGCGCATCAGCTTCTTGAAGCCGTCGCCGGCGGGGACCAGCACGTTCTCGTGCGGCACGAAGCAGCGCTCGAAGTGGAGCTCGCCCTCGGGGATCGCGCGCAGCCCCATCATGTACTCGCGCCGGCCGATGGTGAAGCCGGGCGCGTCGCGCTCGACCAGAAGTCCGCCAATCCCCTCGTCGCCCGGACGCTGGCCAAAGCGCGCGAAGACGAGGTAGAGCCGTGAGGTCCCGGCGCCGGTGATGTAGCGCTTGTGCCCGGAAAGGAGGAATCCTCCGCTCGTCGGCTCTGCGCTGGTCGTCATGTCGGTCGCTGCCGAGCCAGCCTCCGGCTCGGTGATCGCAATCGCCGGCTTGTCGCCCTCGAGGACCCAGGGGAAGTAGCGCCGCTTCTGGGCCTCGGTGCCGTAGGCGCGGAGCGCGCCAACCACGCCGAGGCTCCCTTCGACGACGATCCGTCCCGTGACGCCACAGGCGCGCGCAACCTCTTCGATGACGAGCACGACGTCGAGGATCGGCCGGTCGGCGCCGCCGTGCTCGCGCGGGATCGTCATGCCCATGAAGCCACCGGCGACGAGATCCTTGACGTTGTCCCAGGGATACTCCTCGCTCTCGTCCCAGCGCGCCGCCCGTCCGGCGAACGTTCCGTCGGCCAGGTCACGGGCGCGCTGGCGCAGTGCCTGCTGCTCGGCGGTCAGGTGGAAATCCATACCTTAGATGTGGATGGCCTGGCCGAGCGCGCCCAGGGTGGCTTCGAGCGCAGCCTCCGACAGCGTCGGGTGCGCGTGGATCGTGTGAATGATCTCCTCCAGCGTTGCCTCGAGCGTGCGCCCGACGGCGAACTCGTGGATCATCTCGGTCGCCTCCGGTCCCAGGATGTGGACGCCGAGGATCTCACCGGTCGCCTTGTCGGCGACCACCTTGACGAAGCCCTCGGTCTCACCCATCGCGACGGCCTTCCCGTTGGCCGTGAACGGAAACTTGCCCACGCTGATCTCACGGCCGTTCTCGCGCGCTCTGGCCTCGGAGATTCCGATGGAGGCGATCTGCGGCCGGCAGTACGTGCACGACGGCACGTTGCCGTAATCGATTGGACGCGGATCCTTGCCCGCGATCGCCTCGGCGGCGACCACGCCTTCGGCCATGGCCTTGTGGGCCAGCAGGGGCGGCCCGGCCATGTCACCGATGGCGTAGACGCCCTTCACCGACGTCTCCATCCGCGCCGAGACCTTGACGAACCCGCGGTCGAGCGTGACGCCGAGCGCCTCCAGTCCGACGCCCTTCACGCGGGCGGCGCGGCCGACGGCCATGAGCACCTGCTCGGCCTCGAAGCGACCGCCGTCGGTCTCGACGACGACGCCGGCGCCGCCGGGTTTCACGGACTGCACTTTCACGCCCGTCTGGCTCGTGATGTCGCGGCGGGTGAACGAGCGCGCGAGATGGGTGGAGACCTCTTCGTCCTCGATCGGGACCAGTCGGGGCAGCGCCTCGAGGATCGTCACCGCCGTCCCGTACGCGGCATAGACGTCGGCGAACTCGACCCCGACGGCACCGGCGCCGATGACGATCAGCGACTTCGGTGCGCGCTCCTGTCGCACGGCGCCGTTGGACGAGATCACGAGCTTCTCGTCGATCGTGATGCCGGGCAGCGATTTGGGCTCGGAGCCCGTGGCCAGGATCACCGCGCGCGCCTCGATGGTGTCGGTCCCGCTCTTGCCCTTGACCTCCACCACCCCGGGGCGCGCGAGCGTGCCGCTTCCCGGCACCAGCGTGATCTTGTTCTTCCGGAAGAGGAACTCGACGCCCTTGGCCATGCGATCGGCGACGCCGCGGCTGCGCTTGATGGCCTCGGCGTAATCGGCCTCGAAGCCCTGCACGCGGATCCCGAAGTCACCGGCGCGCTTGAACAGATGGACGACCTCGGCATTGCGGAGCAGGGCCTTGGTGGGGATGCAGCCCCAGTTCAGACACACCCCGCCGGGACGATCGTCCTCGACCGCGGCGACGCTCAGCCCGAGCTGAGCACAGCGAATCGCGGCGACGTAGCCGCCCGGCCCCGTCCCGACCACTGCGACATCGACCTTATGCGTCGCCATGTCGGTCCTTCAGATGCGCCAGCCCGCCCGCGCGATCCTGAGATGGTCGGTTGAATGAGCCGACGCGGGGCGGGTGTGGGAAGGTGCGGGGCGGGAGGCGGGCGGGGTCCGCCGACCCGTTCCGCGCCGCGGACGTCCGGGAGAGTCGTGTTGTATGGAACATCGCCACGTGACCACCGTCTCGCGCACGTGGTCGCCGGATCTCGCCCGCCTTCCGCCCGACAGCATTCTCACACCAGCAACCGCAGCGGCTCTTCGAGATACCGCTTCACGGTCTGCAAGAACCGCGCGCCCATGGCCCCATCCATCACCCGATGGTCACACGAGATCGTCAGCATCATGCGCCGGCCCACCGTGACCTCGTCCCCGTCGGCGACGGGCACGCGACGGACGGAGCCGACGGCGAGGATGGCGCCCTCGGGGGGATTGATGATGGCCGAGAACTCGGCGACGTCGAACATGCCGAGATTCGAGATCGAGAAGGTCGCGCCCGACAGCTCGTGGGCCTTCAGCTTCCGCGCGCGCGTCCGCTCGGCCAGGTCGCGTGACTCCACGGCGATCTGCCCCATGGACTTGGCCTGGCAATCGCGCAGCACCGGCGTGATGAGGCCCTCCTCCAGCGCGACGGCGATACCGATGTGGGCGCGGTGCCAGACGCGAACCGAGTCGCCCTGGAACGAGGCGTTCACCTCCGGATGCTGCAGCAGCGCCAGCGCGCAGGCGCGGATGACGAGATCGTTCACCGAGATCTTGGGCGCGCCGTCGAGCGCGTTCAGCTCCTCCCGCAGCGCCCACGCGCGGTCCATCGCGACTTCCGACGTCACGTAGAAGTGCGGTACCGGGGCCTTGCTGAGCGGCATGCGCCTGGCGATCGTGGCGCGGATCTGCGTGAGTGGACGGTCCTCGTACTCGGGGCCGGTGACGCCCGGCAACGCGCGCGCAACGGCCGGTGCTGCCGCCGGCGCGGTCGTCGCGGCTTCGACGTCGCGACGGATGATGCGTCCACCGGGGCCGCTGCCCTGGACGACTTTCAGATCGACACCGCGCTGAGCGGCGACCTTCTTGGCGAGCGGCGACGCCTTCACGCGGGCGCCGGCAAGCGGCGCAGCGGCCGCCACCGGCGCCATCACGGGAGCCGACGGCCCGGGCGCTGGCTCGCGGCGAGTCTCGGTCCGAGAGCCCGCCCCCGGCCCGTCAGGAGATTTCGCCGGCGCCGGCTGGCGCGCGGCCGGATCTTCGCTCCGTGGCTGGAGCGGCACGGACGTCGGTCGATCGGAGGTTGCTCCGGGCGCCGACGCTTGCCCAGCCGGCTTACCAGCCGCCGAGGCAGGCGGCGCTGCGCCCGAAATCAGAGACGCGATGTCGTCGTTCGGCTCGGCGATGACGGCGATGAGGCTACCGACCGGAGCACGGTCACCAGCGCCGACGAGGATCTTCCGAAGGACCCCGGCGCCGAACGCCTCCATCTCGACGTCGGCCTTGTCGGTCTCGATCTCGGCCAGGATGTCTCCGCCCTGGACGCGATCGCCCTCCTTCTTCAGCCACTTGATGACCTTCCCGGTGTCCATGGCCTCGGACAGCTTGGGCATCACCACCTTGGTCACGGCCATGGTCAACTCCTCTCGGCGTAGCAGACGCGGCGGATCGCCTCCATGATGCGTTCCTTCGACGGCGTCTTGGCGCGTTCGAGTCCGCGCGCATAGGGCATCGGGGCATTGGCGCCGGTCACGCGCTCGACCGGCGCATCGAGATCGTCGAACGCCTGCTCCATGATGAAGGCGGCGATCTCGGATCCCATGCCGGCGAAGCCAGCGCCCGCCTCGACCACGACAGCCCGATGCGTTTTCCGCACCGAGCCGATGATCGTTCCGGCGTCCATCGGGCGCAGCGTTCGGGGATCGACGATCTCGACCGAGATCCCCTCCTTCTCGAGCTCCTCGGCCGCTTCCAGCGCCCGGTACATCATGCCCATGTAGGCGACGACGGTCACGTCGCGGCCCTCACGCCGGACGATCGCCTCGCCGAGCGGGATCACGAAGTCGGGATCCTCGGGCACCTCGCCCTTCACCGCGTAGAGCGTCTCCGACTCGATGAAGACGACGGGGTTGTCGTCGCGGATCGCCGCCTTCAAGAGGCCCTTGGCGTCCATCGGCGTGCTCGGTCGCACGACTTTCAGTCCCGGGACGTGGTAGAAGTACACCTCCATCGACTGGGAGTGCTGAGCCGCCAGCTGGTGGGCCGGCCCACCCGGGCCGCGGATGACGATGGGCACGTTGTACTGGCCGCCCGACATGTAATGCATCTTCGCGGCCGAGTTCACGATCTGGTCGAGCGCGAGCAGCGCGAAGTTGAACGTCATCATCTCGACCACGGGACGCAGCCCGACCATCGCCGCCCCGATCCCGACGCCGGTGAAGCCCGACTCGGCGATGGGCGTATCGACCACACGCTTCGGCCCGAACTCCTTCAGCAGGCCCTGGGTCACCTTGTAGGCGCCCTCGTACAGGCCGACCTCCTCCCCGATCACGAAGACGCGGGGATCACGCTTCATCTCTTCGCGCAGAGCGAGGTTGAGCGCCTCGCGATAGGTCATCACCGCCATCCGTCAGTCCTCCTTGTAGATGTCGGTGAGGAGCCATTCGACCGGCGGCTCCGGTGAGGCGTCGGCGAAGGCCACGGCATCGTCGATACGGTCGTTGACGTCCTTCTCGATCGCCCGGACGTCCGCCTCGCTGAGCCAGCCCGCCTTGAGGGCCTTCTCGCGGAAGAGGGAAATCGGATCGCGAAGCTTCTCGCGCTCGACCTCCTCCTTTGTCCGATAGACGGCCCCGGCCGGGTCGCGCATGGAGTGGCCGCGGAAGCGGTAGGTGCGGGCCTCGATCAGCACCGGCGTTTTGTCCGTGCGAGCGCGCTCGACGGCGCGGCCGACGACGTCGCGAACGGCCAACACGTCCATGCCGTCGACCGGCTCGGAAGGAATGCCGTAGACTTCGCCGAACTTCCAGATCTCGGTCTGGGCCAGCGCGCGCTCGAGCGAGGTCCCCATGGCGTAGCGGTTGTTCTCGCAGATCCAGATCATCGGCAGCTTCCAGAGCGCGGAGAGATTCATCGCCTCGTGGAACTCGCCCTCGGGGACGGCGCCGTCGCCGAAGTAGCACACGCAGACCTGGTCGCCGCCCTCGTAGTTGATGGCGAACCCGACGCCGGCGGCCAGGGGGAGATGGGCGCCGACGATGGCGTGGCCGCCGAGGAAGTTCACGCTCTGGTCGAACAGATGCATCGAGCCGCCCTTACCCTTGCTCAGGCCGTCGCGGCGGCCGAACAGCTCGGCCATGGCCCGGCGTGGATCGCAGCCCTTGGCCAGGCAGTGACCGTGCTCGCGATAGGTCGAGATCGCATAGTCATCGCGTCGCAGCACCGACGTGGCGCCGGCGGCGACGGCTTCCTCACCGATAGAGAGGTGGAGGAATCCGCCGATCTTGCCCAGGGCGTACGCTTCAGCCGCTTTCTCCTCGAAGCGGCGGATCAGCATCATGTCGGCAAGCAGGCGGCGGGCCAGCTCGGCATCGACGGCCGGCGGGCCGGCCTTCTTCGCTTCGGTCTTCTGCGCCATGTCTCCTCCTACCGCCCCCCTACCATCGCATCACGCTCAGCTCGTCCACCGATAGCCGCTGGCGGACCCGGAAGATCGCGACGATGATGGCCAGGCCGACGGCAACCTCGGCCGCCGCCACCGCCATCACGAAGAACACCAGAGCTTGCCCGTCGGGATTGCCGGTTCGCTGGCCGAAGGCCACCAACGCGAGGTTGGCGGCGTTGAGGGCCAGCTCGATGGACATGAAAATCACAAGTGGGTTCCTGCGAATGACGACACCAACCACACCAATGGTGAAGAGCGCCGCGGAGAGCGTGAGGTACCACGACTCGGGGATCATCGGACGCCCACCTCGCGCTCGGCTCGCCGCGGCGGCGCGCTTGCACGCAGGCTCGCCTCGGGCCCGGGGCCCGGCGACTGGGCGGTGCCCTCCCGACTCCTGGCGAGGAGCAGGACGCCCACCATGGCGGCCAGCAGCAGCACCGACGTCAGCTCGAAAGGAAGCAGGTAGTCGGTGAAGAGCAGGCGCCCGATGGTGGCCACACTGCCGGACGCCGTCGCACCCGTTGCCGCCGGCGCGGCCGCGCGCGAGGCCACCAGCAGGACCAGCTCCAGCAGCAACGCACCGCCCAGCGGCGCTGCGAGCAGCCGCCAGGCCTTGCGCGGATCGGGGCCCGTCTCTTCCTTGCCGGGGATGAGCACCATGATCGCGAAGACGAACAGGACCATGATCGCGCCCGCGTACACGATGATCTGCGCGGCAGCCAGGAACTCGGCGCCGAGCATCAGGTAGAGCGCCGCGACGCATCCGAGGTTCATCACGAGGAAGAGGGCGCCGTGGATCGCATTGCGCCGCAGGACGAGGCCCAGCGCCGCCGCGACGGCGATACCGGCGATCACCAGGAACGCCACGCGCGCCATCATGGGCGGCGGTCGGCCGGGATCGGCACCGGCGAAGTCGGCCGTCCATCGGGCCCCGCCGGCTCCAGCGCCAGCAACGCTTCCTTCGAATAGATCATTCCGCCCCGGCTGTAGGACGAGAACTCGAGGATGCCGGTGTCCATCCGGATGGCGTCTTCGGGACACGCCTCGACACAGTAGCCGCAGAACACGCACTTGCCGAGGTCGATGTCGAAGCGGGACGGCACCTTTTCGATCTCGGGGTTCGGATGCTCGTCGGCGACGATGTAGATGCAGCGCGCCGGGCAGACCGTTTCGCACATCATGCACGCCACGCAGCGCGGTGATCCGTCTTCGCGGCGGACGAGCCGGTGCAAGCTGCGCAGGCGGGGCGCCAGCCGGCGCCGCTCGTCCGGATACTGGATGGTGACGGCGCCGCGGGCGTCGCGGCGCCCGAGCGAGTGCGCGATGTGCCGGCCCATGTTCCGGAAGAAGTGCCCGGCCGTGAGGCCGAGCCCCGAGAACACTTCGCGGAGATAGAACCGCTGACCGAGGTTCATGCCGGCCTCGTGATGAGCAACACCAGTCCCGTCAGCACGATGTTGGCGATCGAGAGCGGGAAGAGTGCCA
>Ga0209375_1001526_pt1 | contig 17330 bp, 22 predicted proteins | sample GraSoiAngelo_131_FD_185888 | JGI IMG/M metagenome (GOLD analysis project Ga0209375, IMG submission 185888) | Grasslands soil microbial communities from the Angelo Coastal Reserve, California, USA - 14_0929_02_30cm (SPAdes) (version 2) | ecosystem: Environmental > Terrestrial > Soil > Grasslands ... | reverse complement strand
ATGGCAACCACGCCCCCGACCAGATAGAACACCAAGTATCGTCTTGGACCCATCGCGTCTTCGATTTCGGGACCAAAGGCCCACAAGAACACCATATTGCCGATGATATGCGACCAGCTGGCGTGCATGAACATCGCCATCAACAGCGTGGTCCAGTGATGGCCGGCGACGATGTCGGCGGGGGTCGCCGACCACCGGGTCACGAAGGGCTCACCGCCCTGGAGTTCCAAAACGAAGACGAGCGCGTTGACGAGGATGATGACGGCCGTGACGACGGAACGATGCAGGGGACGTCGTGATGCGTCCCCGAGCGGGATCATGGTTCCTATGCTCTCTCAGCTCTCGCCGGAGCAGGCGGCGAACCGCGTAGTGGTGTCTCGAGTCGACACCGACGTCGGGGAACGTACACGTATCGCGAGACACTGCAACTCACACTTGACCTAGTTGAGGAATGACGACAATTCGTGTCCATGAGCAGCAAGCCGCAGCGTTCTTGGCCCGCCACGATCGGGTGATGGCCAACCTGATGAAGAGGACCGGCCCCTTCCACCTGCCGCGGCCGTCCCGCGGCCACTTTGCCGCGCTCGCCGAGAGTATCCTGCATCAGCAGCTCGCCGGCGCCGCGGCTCGTGCGATCCACGGACGCTTTGTCGCGCTGTTCGACGGAGATCTCTCCCCCGAAGCCGTCTTAGCCGTCCCGCCCAGAAAGCTTCGAGCAGCGGGGCTCTCGGGCAGGAAGGTCGTCTCAATGCGGGATCTCGCGGCGAAGGTGGTTGATGGAACCGTTCCGCTACATCGCCTCGGCAGGCTCGCCGACGAGGAGGTGATCACCCGCCTCTCGGTCGTGCGAGGCATCGGACGGTGGACCGCCGAGATGTTCCTTATCTTCCAGCTGCGGCGGCTCGACGTGTGGCCGGTCGGGGACTATGGCATTCGCAAAGGCTACGCGCTGGCCTACGGTCTGCGGAAGCTCCTGACGCCGAAGCGGCTCGAGGGCGAGGGCGAGCGGTTCCGGCCCTACCGAACGGTGGCGGCGTGGTATTGCTGGCAAGCCGTCCGGGAGCAGCGTAAACTCCGGAAGTGATATTCGCCGCGAGGGCTCAGTGACCTTCGGGTCGTCGCCTTCGCCGGTAGTCGCGTCGCCGGCATCAGCGCATCGTTAGGCACTCACCGCCAGACCGACGCCTTCGTTGCCCACGTGCTGTCCTGGTATCGCTGCGTGAACGTGCGCGCGGTGTCCTTCAGTGACGCTGCGTCACCGGTGGCTTTGTAGCGCGCGACCCCGGCCCAGTAGAGTGCTTCCGGCGCCGCATCGGTATGCGGGAATTGCTGCACGACTTCTCGGAATCCCCGCTCCGCGTCTGCCCACCGCTGCTGCTGGAACGCCATATGCGCCAGGCCGAGCGTCAGTTGCGCGAGCAGATCATCGGCGGGAAGAAACCCCTCCACGCGATGACGCTCGACACCCTCGGCGTCGAGCTCGAGAATCGTCGGGGTCCACGGCGCGTTGTACCGCTCGCCGTAGCGTTTGAATTCCGCCGGGTCGTCCTTTACGTGCACCCGGGCAGGCAGGAGATGCTGGTTCACGAACCGCACCACGCGTTCGTCCGGCCACACCTCGGCATCCAGCCGAGCACAGCCGCTTCACATTGGGGCGGCGCTGAAGTCGAGGAGTACCGGCTTTCGCTGGGCCTTCGCGTCCTTCAAGACCTGATCAACGTCATGGCGAAACTGGATTGGCATGGCATGCTCGCGGGTGGCAACCTTTTGAATATAGCCGGGCCGAGTCCAAAAACCGGACACGAGTACGTCGAAGCCTCGCTCGTTGCCGATACTGCGGGGTTCGGCACCGCGGCGGTCGATACCAATCTCAAGAATCCCTGGGGCATGGCGTTCGGCCCGACCGGCATCCTCTGGGTGAGTAACAACCATTCCGGCACGTCGACGCTGTACGACACGACCGGCGCGAAGCGGTCCCTGGTGGTCGCGATCCCCTCGAGCGCCAGCGCCACGGGTGGCGCGCCGACCGGAATCGTTTACAACCCGACGACTGACTTCGTGATTCCGGGAGCCGGAAAGGCGCTGTTCATCTTCGCCGGAGAGGATGGCGTCATCTCCGCCTGGAACGCGAGCACGGGCAACGCCAGGCTCGTCGCCGACCGTTCAGCGAACGCCGCGGTGTACAAGGGCCTCGCGCTCGCCGCGAGTGGACGTGTTCGACGCGACGTTTACGTTAGTGAAATCGTTCACCGACCCCACCGTGCCGGCAGGATACGCTCCTTTCGGCATTCAAGCCGTGGGAAGCGAGTTGTATGTCACCTTCGCCAAGCAGCTGGCGCCGGACAATCAGGATGACGCCCCAGGGCTCGGGAACGGCTACGTCGACATCTTCAATCCAGATGGCACGCTCGCCAAGCGATTCGCGAGCCAGGGCAACCTGAACTCTCCGTGGGCCGTGGCCGTGGCGCCGACCGGCTTCGGCGCGTTCAGCCACGATCTCCTGATTGGCAATTTCGGAGATGGTCGGATCGGGGCGTACGATTCCGAGTACCGGCACCTTCATCGACTTCGTGCGCGATGGCGCTGGCAACCCAACCGTGATCAACGGGTTGTGGGGGCTCGCCCTCGCGCCGGGCGCGGACTCCTCGGCCGTATTCTTCACCTCGGGGCCGGACGGGGAGGCCCACGGCCTGCTCGGCACGCTCAAGGCGAAGTAGCCGAGCGGAACCTGATGCACCGCGGCGGCGCTCTCGGCGCTGATCGAAACCCGGCGCCGTGGCCGGTGACCGTACGCCCGCGTATATCTAGGACGCGAGTCCAGCGAGCCGGTCTCCACATCGACACGCTCGTGTTTCGAGCGAGCCGACCATTCGGCGATTTCAAAGGAGTGAGCGAATGAAACAGGCGTGGATGGGCAGCGTCGCCGTCGCGACCGCCATGCTCTGCGTCGTGCCCGGGTTGGTCCAAGCGCAGGGGGATATCACGGTCACTGACAAGTCGTTCGGCTGCATCCGTGATGGTACGAAAGTCAGGAACACCTACATCAGGAACGCAGACCCCCAACGACTCGCCGAAGCCGTACGCATCCTGCGGGACAGGGTCGCGAACACCGAGTACCCCGTCGGGACCTTTCTGCAGCTGGTGTCGGGTGAGGCTATGGTGAAGCATCCCAAGGCAACGTTTCCCGAGACCAACGGGTGGGAGTTCTTCTCGCTGGAGCTGGCCACCGCCCTTCCGCCCGACCCCTCTCCTCCGGCCACGAGGATCAAAGCCCGCGGGGACAAGGTGGTCAATTTCCTGGGCGTGACGTGCTTGAGCTGTCACATCCCCGCCGCCCGTTACGACTTCGTCTGTGAACAGGGCCACGGCTGCGCGCCCATCCCACTTGACGACAAGAAAATCGCCGAGCTCCAGGGGATGGACCCGCGCTGTCCGGCGAACAAAGCGGGCAAGCCTTAAGACGCCCTCTCAAAGCGCGCTGCTCGATGCAAGCAGTATTCATGGCTGAGTCGCAGGTCCCCTGGGGCGTTGAGGCTCTGGCTGGCGCAATCACCGAGCCGGCGTGGAAGACCAAGCCGAGCTGGTACCTGGTCGTGACGGACGATCGGATGATTCCACCGGCGGCTCAGCGTTTCATGTCCAAGCGGGCGGGCTCGACGGTGCGCGAGTCGCCTGGCAGTCACGCGATCTATGTGTCGCGTCCTGCTCCGGTTGTTGCGCTCATCGAACAGGCCGCGAAAGCGCTCGGAACGGCGTCACCCTAAGGAGCACGGGGGGGTGAGGTCACTCGCCGAACCGCACACGCCTGGTCTCCTGCTCCTGGCCCGTGGGACGCGTCAGCGACTCGTACAGCTCGGGCCGGCGCGCCCGCAGCCAGCGCCTGCCGGATGACGTGGGCAGCACCGACGCGTCGAGGTCCGCCACGACCATGTCGTCACCCAACGCCCGCGACTCCGCGATGACGTCACCATAAGGGTCGAGCACCATCGCGTTGCCGGTGCGGATCTCATCGTCATCAGGGCCGATGCCGTTCGAGAACAGCAGGAACATGCCGTTGTCGTGTGCCCGACTCGGGAGCCAGCGCATGAGCCACGCCCGGCCCTTGGGCCCGCACAGCTCCGCCTCGCACGCCGCGGGATCCTCATGGCGACGGGCCCAGACCGCGGGGTCGATCGGCTTCATACCGCGCGGGCTCACCGAGTCACAACCGCCCGTCTGGTGCGGCGCGAGCAGGATCTCGGCGCCCAGCAGCGCCGTGGCGCGGGCGTTCTCGACGATGTTGTTGTCGTAACAGATCAACACGCCCACGCGGCAACCGTGCGGCGTGTCGAAAACGGTGTAGGCGTTCCCGGCGCAAATGTTCGGGTGCTCGAAGACGTGCAGCTTGCGGTGGACCGCCCACGTCCCGTCCGGCATAGCGACGACATAGGCGTTGTAGACGCCGCCATCTGGCGCCCGCTCCAGCAACCCCGCGCCGATGGTCATCCCGTGTTCCCGGGACACGTCCAAGAGGTCCCGCGTCGACGGCCCGTCGGGGACCGGCTCGGCCAGTGCCTCGAATGCCGCGCGCGAGAGCTTGCGCACGTGCCAGTAGCCCGTGAGGCACATCTCCGGGAACGCAATCATCTCCACGCGCGCGCCAGCGGCCTCCGTCACGAAGTGGCAGATGCGGCCGAAGTTGTACGCCTTGTCGCCCGCGGCGTGTTGAAACTGGACTGTCGCCACACGGAGGTCGCGCATAGTCCAGACAATTGTAATCGCCGAGCGGGCTGGAGTGGCAGTTTGTCATGCGTTCCCCCTCTCCCGAAGAGCCTGCCCTGAGCGCAGCGAAGGGGAGAGGGGCGGTTAGGAGGTGGCCAAGGCCGTCTCCTTCCGAGGGGTGAGCACGAACAGCAGCACGGCCGCCAGGCCGGTCACAGCCACGCCAGCCAGCAGCTCGCCGCGTTTGGTGGGCAGTTGAATCGCCATCAGCGCCATGACCGCCGTATGCGCGAAACTGGACGATACGGCGTACGCAATCAAGCTGCGATGCGCGGAGGGGTTGCGTGCCGCGAGCAACAGGAAAACGCCGAGCGCCGCCAAAATGGTATAGAACATCGGCGCTGTCGTCCCACCAGTCGGGCGCAGCGCCAGGAGAGAGGTCACCAGCGCATTGATATTGGCGACGGCCGTCAACAGACCCAACACCACCAGAACGACCTGCAGCGCGCGTTCTCGCTTAGACGTCACGGCCATTGGAGCCCTCCTGAGGTAGATGCGCTGGCTTTGCTGCCACTCCCTTGAAGAAGGTGTAGCATGGGCTCCGTCCGGAAGAGAGGGCGAACGACGAACCTCAATTATTGCCGCCACCCTGGGTGGGCGGAGGTACTCGCCGTTTGTCGTTGTCCCTGGGTACTTGACAATACTCCTCGCGAGGAGTAATTATCGCCCATGTCAGTTCCCACGCCTGCCGCCGCAATGGCGATTCGCGATTCGCTGGAAGAGGAGGTGCTGATCGCGCTCGTCCGGGCCGCATGGCTGGCGGCCGAACGATCCAATGCGGTGACTGCCGCCGCCGGACTCTCGCCGTCGCAATACAACGTTCTGCGCATTCTCCGCGCGGCGGGGCGGGCCGGTCTATCCTGCACCGAGATCGGAGCGCGGATGGTGACGCGCGATTCCGATCTCACGCGCCTGATGTCAGGTCTCGCTCGCGCCGGATTCGTTGTGCGCGGTACCGATTCCCATGATCGCCGTCGCAGCACGAATCGGATCACTGCCGCGGGGAAGGCCCTGCTTCGTCGTCTCGATCGGGACGTAGCCGACGCCGCGAAGCAGAGCCTAGGGTCTCTCGGTCGTACTCGACTCACCGCTCTCCGCGACCTGCTAGTCGCCTTCGCACCACCCCAACCTTCGGAGCTCACGTGACACATCGCTCTCGCTTCTCCGCACTGCTGCTGCCGTTCGCGCTCCTGGCCCTCGTCCCGAAGCACCCTCTGGAGGTTGTGATGTCCCCCGCTGAGGAACAGCTGCGCGCCTTGTTGGCCACCTATGAAACGTCCCTGAACGCCGGCGACGGGGGTCGGATCGAACAGCTCTACGCCGAGGACGGCGTCTTCATGCCCGCTGGCTTCCCGACGGCGTCTGGCAGGTCGGCGGTCCGAGGCGCGTACGACGCGGTGTTTTCGAATATCCGTATCGCGATCCACTTCACCGTCGACGAGCTGACGGTGAAGGGCGATGTCGCGTACGCGCGGACCCACTCGGCGGGCACGGCCACCGTTGTAGCCACCGGAGCGAGCGGGCCCGAGAAGAACCGGGAGCTCTTCATTTTCGCTCGGGGCGCGAATGGCTGGAGGATCGCTCGCTACATGTTCAACAAGACATCATGACCAAGAGAATTCGCGTCGGCATCATCGGTGCTAATCCGGATCGCGGCTGGGCGGCGCAGGCGCACATCCCGGCCTTGCAATCGCTCCCGGATGACTTCGAGATCACGGCCCTGTCCACTAGCCGCCGCGAATCCGCCGAGGCCGCCAGGGCCCGCTTCGGAGTGCCGCGCGCGTTCGACAACACCCAAGACCTCGTGAACCGCGCTGACGTGGACGTCGTGGCCATCACCGTGAAGGTGCCGCATCACTTCGAGCTGGCGACTGCCGCGCTCACGGCGGGGAAGGCCGTGTATTGCGAATGGCCGCTCGGCAACGGCCTTCAGGAGGCGGAGAACCTGGCCGCTCTGGCGAAGCAGCAAGGCGTCCTCGCTGTAGCGGGGTTGCAGGCACGCGCTGCACCGTCGGTGCTCTATGTGCGCGACCTCGTCCGGCAAGGGTACGTCGGCGAGGTGCTGTCTACGACGCTGATCGGCTCGGGAATGGGTTGGGGACCGACGGTGGAGCCGTACAACGCGTACCTCAACGACAGGAAGAACGGCGCGACGATGCTCTCGATCGCCCTCGGCCACGCGGCGGACGCGGTGTGCTATTGCCTCGGCGAGGTCCGAGAGCTCTCGGCCGCGATCACCACCCGGCGAAAATCATTCACGATCGCCGGGACGGGGGAGAGCAGGCCGATGCACGCGGACGATCAGGTGTGCGTTGTCGGATTGCTCGAGGGCGGCGCTGCGCTCGCGATTCACTATCGCGGCGGGCGTTCGCGCGGCACGAACCTGCTCTGGGAGATCAACGGCAGTGAGGGCGACCTACAGGTTACGGCTGACGGCGGCCAGGCGCAGATCTTCGAGATGACCGTACGTGGCGGCAAGGGCGCGCAGTCCTGGCTCGAGGTCCTGCCCGTGCCGCAACAGTACCGGTACTCGCCGCTGCCCGGCTCTGCCACCAACGTCGCCCAGGCGTACGCGCGTTTCGCCCGCGACTATCGCGAGGGAACGCATCTCTGCCCCACGTTCGACGACGCGGTGACGCGCCATCGGATGTTGGACGCGATCGAGAAGGCGGCGGCAACCGGTCAGCGTCAAACGCCCGGTTGATCCGGCGGGAGCATTCATAATCGCTGTGAGTTCTGCTGTGAGTTTCTCACGACCCCCGGGGTTGGCGTCGTATATGCCTTGACACGCATATGCTCTGTGGGGTATGCTAAGACTATGGAATCTGCGTTCGCAATCATCGCGGAGCCGAACCGCCGCGCGATTCTGGGCCTCCTGGTCTCGTCCCAACAGTCGGTGGGAGAGATTGAGCGCCAGCTTCGTATGCCGCAGCCGACTGTGTCAAAGCACCTGCGAGTGCTGCGCGAGGCCGGTTTCGTGGAATCCACGGTGGACGCGCAGCGCCGCCTCTACCGGCTGAAGCCAGAACCACTTCGGGAGGTGGATGCCTGGCTGGCTCCGTTCCGTCGGTTCTGGTCCGCTCATGTAGATGCTCTCGAGCGCCACCTCGACCGCATGGATCAGTCGACACCAACGAAGAGGAAGACAAGGAGAAGACGATGAACGTCCTCTTGTGGGTCATCCAGGTCGCGCTCGCCCTGCTCTACCTTGCGGGGGGGTCATACAAAGTGTTCAAGTTCGACGCGCTCGCGAATCACATGCGCGCGCTCCCGCGCGGCGGATGGCGCGCGCTCGGCGCGCTCGAGGTGATTGGCGCGGTCCTGCTGTTCGTCCCGGCTGTGACACCGCTCGCCGCCGCCGCGCTCGCGCTGGAAACCCTTGCCCTCGCCGGGCTGTACGCGCGGTATTCGCTGAAACTGGCCGCTACCAACCCGATGGTCTGGGCGGCAGTGATGGGGCTGCTGGTGGCCTTCGTGGCCTACGGGCGCTACGCGCTCCGGCCGCTGGCCTGACGCCCCTCTGGGAGAAGAAGATGACCGATCGCGAGCAGTATACACCGGGTCCGGCTAGCGGGGCGCAGATACGAAAGAAGGACGGACAGATGTGGACGCTCGTTCTCGTCAGAGAACTGCGCCACCCACCGGAGAAAGTCTGGCAGGCGCTCACCGACCCGGCGCACCTGCGCGAGTGGGCGCCCTTCGACGCCGATGGGAGCCTGGGTAGGGTTGGAGCCACGGTGAAGCTCACCACGGTCGGAGCGCCCGCGCCGCACGTTACCGAAACCCAAGTGGCGCGAGCCGACGCTCCCAACGTGCTCGAGTACAACTGGGGCGGCGGGGATATGCGGTGGGAGCTCGAAGCCACGGGTGGCGGCACGCGCCTGACGCTGTGGGCCGACATCGATCGCCGCTTCATTGCCATGGGCGCCGCGGGCTGGCACATCTGCTTCGATGTGCTGGAGCGGCTGCTCGCCGGTCAGCCCATGGGACGCATCGTCGGCCCCGAGGTCATGAAGTTCGGCGGCTGGCAGCGCCTGAACGCGGAGTATGCAAAGCAACTCGGCGTCTAGCCTGGCCAAACGGCGGATGGTGCGCCGTCGCGGACCCTGGCATGGTTCGAGAGGCAGTTAAACTCTCGAAAGGCGGAGCCCGTGACTGACGACCGTACGACCCTCGCAATGCTCTCCGAACAACTCGCCGATGCCGTGGCCACGGCCGGCGCCGCACTCGTCGCCGTCCACGCCCGGCCTCGCCTGCCGTCCACCGGCGTGCACTGGAAAGACGGGGTGGTGGTCACCACCGAAGGCACCATCCGGCGGGAGGACGACATCGAGGTCACGCTCCCGGACGGCCGGCATATCCCGGCGACGCTGGCGGGGCGCGACCGCGGCACCGACCTCGCAGTCCTGCGCATCGCGTCCGGGTCACTGCCCGTGGCAACGCTCGGCGATCCGGCCACGTTGCGTCCGGGGCACCTCGTCCTGGCCCTGGCGCGCCTCGATGCGGGCGGCCCGCGCGCGGCGTTCGGCGCGGTCAGTGCCACCGGCGGCAAGTGGCGCTGCTGGAAGGGGGGCGAGATCGACCGCTGGCTCCAATCGGACCTCGAGATCTATCCCGGCTTCGGAGGCGGCCCGTTGGTGGACACCGCGGGGCGCATCCATGGTGTCAACTCGGGCGGCCTGAGCCGGGCGCTCGCGACGACGATTCCCGTCTCCACGGTGAACCGCGTGATGGCGCAGCTCCTGGAGCGTGGCTACGTCGCCCGTGGATGGATCGGCGCGGCCATGCGGCCCGTGCAGCTCGACCCGACGAGTCGGCAACGGCTGAAGCGCGACGGCGGATTGCTGCTGCTGTCGCTGGAGCCCGACGCGCCGGCATCACGGGCGGGACTCTTGATCGGCGACCTCATCGTGGCGATCGATGGTCACAGCGTCGACGGCTTCGACCACCTGCTCGACGTGTTGGGGGGCGAAGTCGTGGGAAAGACGCTGCGCCTCGAGCTGGTCCGGGCAGGCCAGCCGGTGTCGGTGGACGTCGTCATCGGCGAGCGGCCACGCAGCGCGCGATCACGACCATGAGCGCAGCGTTCCTGAGCGACCCAGCGGAACGGCTCCGGGCCAGTGTGGTGGGGATCGCCAATGGACGGCGGGGTCACCGTGCGGCCGGCGGGGCGGCCATCGCCTGGTCAGGCGACTTGTTCGTGACCAGCGCGCACGTCGTCACGGCCCCCCCCTCCCACGCGACGATCGTGACGCCCGACGGCCGAGCCGTGCCGGGCGAGGTGGTTCGTCGTGACGCCGAGCGCGATATCGCGGTGGTGCGGGCCGCCGGGGCCGGCGTGCCGGCGGCCGTCGCGGGCGATCCTTACGCCCTGCGGTCCGGCTCCCTGGTCTTCGCGGTGGGCCATCCGTTCGGGGTGAGGGACGCGGTCAGCGTGGGCGTGCTCCAGGCCGTGAGCCCCCTGCCCCGCGGCTACGGACTGAATGGGCACGGCTCGTTCGTCTGGATCCAGGCCGATGTGCGTTTGGCGCCGGGGAATTCGGGGGGCCCGGTCGGCGATGCTCAGGGTCGGGTGATCGGCGTGGCGGCGATGGTCGTGTCCGGTATGGCGCTCGCGGTCCCGGTGCCGGACGTCGAGCGATTCCTCTCGGGTCTCACGTGAAGCTGCGCGTCTACCTCGACGTCGCCGACCCGGTGACGCGACGCCGGCTGGCGGCGCTGGTCAAGGCAGATCCGGAGATCGTGCTCGTGGCCGCGGCGGAGGAAGCCGATGTGGTGGTGAGCGAGCGGGTGATCGCCACCGCGGCGCCGGCCACCGTGCCGCAGGAGGGAGCGGCACTCACGCCGCGCGAGCTGGACGTGCTTCGGCTGGTCGCGCGGGGCCTGGGGAACAAGGAAATCGCGGCGGAGCTCGATCTCTCCGCTCACACGGTGAAATACCACCTGGCCTCGGTGCTCGCGAAGCTCGGCGTGCGCTCCCGCGCCGAGGCAGTGTCCCGGGGCATTCGCACGGGCCTCCTTCCCCTCTAGATTGTTCTTCTTGATGCCCGCACTCGCCGAGGTGGGGCCGGACTCTGGGAAATTCATGGCGGCGCTGATGCGGCGTCGCGTCCCGGTCATCCTGCCGATCGTTGCCCTCACCACGCTGGTATCGGGGGATCACGCCGCCAGCTTCACAACGCGTGGCTACTCTTTTCTCACCGGCTGATACGTATTGATCACGACCCCACTGGGATACGCCGTCGAACCGATCGAGCGCAGCGCCTTCCGATCTTTGAAAATCCGCATTCCGCGCCCGATCGCGACCGGGTTGACGAAGATGTTGAGCTCGTCGATCAGATCGTGCTCGATCAACGCGCTCACAAACGTCGCGCCACCGTACACGACGATGTCCTTCCCCCGCTGCTCCTTCAGGTGCATAACCGCCTGGACCAAGTCGCCGCTCTCCACACGCACGTTCTTGCCCGCGACGCGCGTGAGCGTCTTGCTGAACACCACTTTCGGCGTGTCCACCATCTTGCGCGCGAAAACGTATTCAGGGCTCTGTGGTTGCACAGCCTCCCAGTAGTTGACGAATCCTACGGTCATCTTTCTGCCGAGCAGGATGGTATCGCTCGTGTCGGTCAGCTGGGTGATGCGCGCAATCACCCCTTCGTCGAGGTTGCGAGTCATCCAGTCGAGCTGGCCTTCCGGGCCGGCTACGAAGCCATCGACAGTCATCTGCACCTGCAGCTTGAGCTTTCGCATCGCCATAAGGGATGTCCTAGTAGTTGATCTCACCTATGCGTCGAATCAACTATCCCGAAATCGACATGGTCGGACGCGCCAAAATCGCAAGCAGTCCCTGAATCGGCTATGCAACGCGCGCGGCGTGGTGTCGGACTGAGGTGAGCGCGATGAGCTAAGGCGACTGGTCAGAAACCGGGTTGAATACTGCCTGACTACTGCAGGTAAAACGCGTAAAGGGCTCCCTCGGCGGTCACGAGCACATACTGGCGACCGCCCACCCTGTAGGTCTCCGGAGCGTTCTCGATCGAGCCGATCTGGGAATGCCAGAGCGGCACCGGGGACCGCCTCCCCCGCAGGGCAAAGGCCACCAGGCTCCCGGATCCGTCGTTGGCGAACAGCAGACCGCCCGCCGTCGTGAGCAAACCGGTACCACTGCCGCCGGTGAGCCGGTATTTCCAAGCGAGCTTGCCCGTCTGGTAATCAATCGCGACGATGGACGTGCCGAGCGATCCTACGACGTCCTGCTCGCTGCCTCCCAGCCCCACGAGCATGCGCGGATCCTTGTCCGTCAGGTAATACATCGCGTAGACCTCGCGCAGCACGACATACAAGAGTCCCGTCCGGGGATCGTAGCTCGGCGGATGCCAGTTCGTTGCGCCGCCGTTGTCGGGCGATACCAGCGAGCCGGCGACCGTGTTGTCCTTGGCCGCGTTCCGCACCGGCTGTCCCTTGGCATTGACGGTTTCGGCCCAGTTCGCGGCGTCCGAGTACTTCGCGGTGAGGAGGTGCTCGCCCGTGGTCCGGTCCAGCACGAAGACGTAGCCGTTGCGCGACGCCTGCATCACCATCTTCCGCGGCTTCCCCGCGAACATCCCGTCGAACAATACCGGCGCCTGGGTCGCATCCCAATCGTGCGTGTCGTTGGGCGACGTCTGGTAGTACCACGCCAGCTTGCCGGTGTCGACGTTCAGCGCCACCACCGAGCAGGTGTACAGATTGGTGTGTTCGTCGCGCGGTGCGCGCAGCATGGCCGTGTACGCCGGCGTCGGATTCCCGGTCCCGAAGATGTACAGCTGCGTCGCGGGATCATACGAGCCCGGGATCCACACCTGCGCGCCGCCGTGCCGTGCCGCGTCGAGGCTCGCCCACGTCTCCAGGCCCGGATCCCCCTTGTTCATCGGCACCGTGTAGAACTTCCACTGCAGGTCGCCCGTCTGCGGATCGAACGACTGCAGGAATCCCGGCGCGTCCAGATCGTCGCCCGTGCCCGCCAGCACGTGATTGCCAACCACCACAGGCGCCGTCGTCGAGAAATATTGCTGGGTGAAGTCGGCGATTTCCTTGTGCCAGCGCTCCGCACCTGTCTTTGCGTCCAGCGAGACCAGATAGTCGTCCGGCGTCTCGAAATAGAGCCAGTCACCGTACATCGCCATGCCGCGGTTGCCGATGTGGATGCCGCCGCGCGACTTCCACCAGTAGTGCCAGAGCACATGTCCGTCGAGCGCGTCCACCGCCCAAGCATTGTCGGGCGACGAGACGTAGAGGATGCCGTTCACCTGCAGAATCGATCCCGACAGACGCGGCGAGCCGCTCGTCGCTCCCGGCATGGTCACCGGCTGCTCAGCCACACCGCCAGTGATGGCGGGAGGACCGGGAGGCGGGCCGAACCAGCTGCCCTCGCCGGCGTCCGGTCCGGCCGTCAAGCGCCGCACCCAGGCGAGGGTCAAGTGCCGAACGTTGGTCTGGTCGATCTGTCTGAGGGTGCTGTACCGGCGCTGCGAGTAGTCGCCCGCGTAGGTCGGCCACGCGTCCGGCGCCAAACCCTGGCCTACCAGCGGCCCGTTCGGCAGACAGAACGGAATCAAAAGCAGCAGCGTGGCTGTCTTCATTTCAATGTGACGAGATACGCCGTCAGGTCATGGATGTCCGCGTCGCGCCATCGCGGGAGCCTGTCGATATGCCATTGCAATGGATTGGTGACGACGACCTTCGGGACCGAATCGTGCCGCGCAAAGCTGCGATACCTACCGTCTGGCTCTCGGAGAGCAACGACGAAGGCGGAGATGTGATCGAGATCTCCCGTTGTGGTCTGCCCCGAGGGTAGCGTGACCGTGACGGTCGTCGGCGGCACCTTCGGCCCTGCAGCGCCGGCCGGCCGGCGACCAAAGCTCCTGCCGCCTCCGCCGGACACGATCAGGTTTTGAATCATCTTCGGTTCATACCTGGCGCCGATCCCGGCGAGGTCTCCGGTCACCGCGTGGCATTGCGCGCAGTGTCCCGCTCCGTTGAAATAGGCTTCCCCTGCCTTGGCGTTGCCCACCAGGATATCGAGGGTGCTGGGCGTGCCACGATCGGACAGCGGCTGGCTGTGCAACCAGGCAGCGATGGCGACGATGTCCGCCGCACTCAAGGTGAACTTTGGCATCCCCTGGGCGGGAAGGCCGTTCTGGACGATCGGAGTAATGAGTTCTCCCTGTTGATCGGCGAGCACCAGTTGCGCACGAACCAGGTTCGGTCCCGTTTCTCCGCCCCTGCCGTCCGAGCCATGGCAGAAGCTGCAATTGCTCCTGAAGACCTGCTGGCCATGGGCAACCTGCTCGGGAGGAGCAGGAGGACGCACCGGATAGTCCGGAGCGCGCGGGGGAGCCTGCGCCGGAGACGGCGGAGCACACATTGTCACCGCAAATGCGGCGATCACCGTGCCGAGGGACCGAAACCGTCTCCGTGAATGCATGGGCCGAATCCTCATTGGCGAAGATGCGCCGCACCGGAAACGCACGCAAGCGCAATCTGCGACGAGGGTCCGAACGACCGGGCGAACAGGGGACACAGCGTCGGGCCGACAACCAGCAGCGAGTGGTAGTCGCCCAAGAACATTCCTTGTTTTCGGGGTCCGGGTCGCCACAGAAAGGTTAGCGCCGGCGACTCTTCTCGCTCGAGCACGCTTCCGTCGTTCGCAAGTCGAACACGGGCGACTCGTACGGATGTCGGGTAGGTATCGCCCAATCCGTCGGCCACAGAAGCGGCGGTGAAGTACGAAAAGGCGAGGCTCCCGTCCGCAAGCACGGCGCTCGATGGCTGCCAGGCCGCAACGGTGGTGTCTGACAATCCGGCAACTACCGGACTCCATGTTCGTCCGCCGTCACTTGACGCGGTGATACCGATTTGGAGATGATCTCCACGAGAGAATCGCCCGTCCGCGAACGCGACAAACAGGCGGCCGGTGTGTCGATCGATGGCGAGCCGTGCGACGTCCTCGGCGACACGCAGAACGACGTTCGACCCCGGAAACCGTGGCGGACTCTTGAGAGGCGTGAATGTCGCCACCTGAGTTGGCGCGCTCCACGACTCGCCAGCGTCCGTTGAGACGAGAAGCCAGATGGCCCCGTGCGCACCGCTCGTGTAGACCACGAACACGTGCCCGCTTACTGGATCGATAGCCATTTGTGGCAAGTCGGCTGATGCGCTGGCGTATTTCGGAGAGATTGCTCTTGGCGTCGACCAGGTTCGGCCGCCATCGGTGGTCTTCGATAGGACCGCTAGACCAACCTGAGTGCTATCAGGCATCGACTCGGTCCGGGTGCTCAACACGAACGCCACGGCGCCGTTCCGTGGATCCGCTGCGAGCGACGAGTTATCATACAGACCCTGCTTCGCTGGTACCGCCATGGCGATGATCGGCGCGTGCCACGACCGGCCGCCATCGCCCGACGTCGTCACGGCAATACCGCTCGCCGAGTCCTCGGTGAAGGACAGGCCGCTAGCGTAGATCGGTCCGTTTTCGCCCAAGGCAAGCCAGGGATCGCCGGCCGTGTGAAAAGAAAAGCTTGTTTCCGTCGCACAACTCGTGAGCGGAAGCGTCGTCACGTATGGCCATGACTCTCCGCCGTCAAACGATGTCGCCGAGCGAAGCACGGTGACGCCGAAACGCGCTCGCTGCATCCACGATATGACCAGATGATTCTGCTTGCGTGCATCGACGACGCCGAACGGCTCGGACGCTGGTGTGACCGTATCGATCGGGATTGCTGCCTGAGCGCATCGCGAAAACGCGGAATCAGTCTTTGCTGAAAGCGCAACCAGTCCGGTGCGGTTGCCCGGTGACCGAAGTGGAGCTGGCGTGCAGCTGAGCGCCGTCATGGCGCCAAGGAAAGACATCGCGAGGATGTCGTGGCTACGGTCGAACATGTGGCCCCTTCATCGACGCAAGATTACGTCCTTCGTCGTGTAACGCCACCAAAGGAAGCGCAACATGGGGGTTGCATTTAAAGTGGGAAGCAGGTATAATACGCAACAGAAATGTTGCATATCACATTACGACTCTCAACCTGGTTGCGGAGGAATCGACCCATGGCGGTCAAAACCGAAACGCCCAACGACACGAAGCGCACCGATCGGATCGAAAAACGGGTGGTGTTCCGCGCCCCACGCACGCGCGTGTGGCGCGCCCTCACGAACGCGGAAGAGTTTGGAACCTGGTTCCGGGTAAAACTCGAAAGCCCGTTCGCCGAGGGCAAGCCGGTGCGGGGCCGGCTGGTCATACCGGGCTACGAGCACGTGACGCTGGAAATGCTGGTCGAGCGCATCGATCCGGAGCGGTACTTCGCGTATCGCTGGCACCCCTACGCCGTCGACCCTGCCGTGGACTACTCGTCCGAGCCCACGACGCTGGTCGAGTTCACTCTTGAGGAAACAGACGGCGGCACCGCCGTGACCATTGTCGAGTCTGGCTTTGATCGTATCCCACTCGGGCGCCGCGCCGAGGCGTTCCGCATGAACGACAACGGCTGGACCGGGCAGATCAAGCAGCTCGCGAAGTATGTCGAGTAAACGCAGCGCCGCCGCGCTGCAGCTGCCCCCCCTGCCCCCCCCCGGCGCGGTGCCGTTGTTCGCCGCGTTGGGCGACGCGACTCGGCTCCGCCTGCTGGGACGCCTGTCCGCAGGCGGGCCGCTTTCTATTACTCGTCTCAGTGAAGGGACCGGGGTGACGCGTCAGGCGATTACGCGCCACCTCCACGCCCTCGGGCGTGTGGGGCTCGTGCGCCACGCCCGCCGGGGGCGGGAGCGGGTGTGGGACCTGAACCGAGAACGCCTGGAGCGAGCCAAGCGGTACATCGACCAGATCGCGGCGCAATGGGACGACGCGGCCGAACGCTTGCGGGCGTTCGTCGAAGACTAACAAGGGAGAAGAGCGATGACCAAGCACAAGACCGGGACACGTGAACAGTGGCTTGCGGCGCGGCGCGAGCTGCTTAAGGCGGAGAAGGAGCTGACGCGGCGCAGCGACGAGCTGGCGCGGCGACGGCAGGAGCTGCCGTGGGTCCGGATCGACAAGAAGTACGCATTCGAGACCGACGAAGGCAGCGCCTCGCTGCCAGACCTCTTTCGAGGGCGCTCGCAGCTCCTCATCTACCACTTCATGTTCGGGCCCGACTACACGGCGGGCTGTCCGTCCTGCTCGGCGATCGCGGACGGTTTCAACGGCTCCGTCGTCCATCTGGCGAACCACGACGTCACGCTTGCCGCGGTGTCGCGGGCGCCGCTCGCGAAGCTGCAGGCGTACAAACGGCGGATGGGGTGGACGTTTCCCTGGGCGTCCTCGTCCGGCAACACTTTCAACTACGACTTCCATGTGACGCACACCAAGGAGGAGTGGGAGGCGGGAGCTGTCGAGTACAACTTCCGCTCGATGGATTTGCGACTGCCCGTGTCGGGCGAGAATGATCCCTTCATCACCCAGCTCACTGCGAGCGTTGGAACAGACTGGCCGACGTACCGGCAAGAAGGGCCCGGTATGAGCGCGTTCGTGCTGGAGGATGGGGTTGTGTACCACACCTACT